>Ga0364909_10304_pt1 | contig 11924 bp, 9 predicted proteins | sample SorcelJu500001C3_3_FD_206966 | JGI IMG/M metagenome (GOLD analysis project Ga0364909, IMG submission 206966) | Enriched cells from Trout Bog Lake Hypolimnion, Wisconsin, USA - BchlTB.June25.5000.01.C3 | ecosystem: Environmental > Aquatic > Freshwater > Lake > Hypolimnion/Profundal zone | place... | reverse complement strand
AGGTTATGTAAGCGGAAGGGGCCAGTGCCATTTTACGACATATGATCCAACGGTGCGTGTAAATTAGGACAGGTTTAACACCCTGACGTCAATATATTTCAGAGATACCTGCGCGGTTATTTCGAGCAATTCAGATGTACACAATCCTCGGCGTCAACCTCGAGGGCCGGAAGGAAGTTCTTGGCCTGTTTGTCTCCGAGTATGAGGGCGCCAATTTCTGGCTTCGAGGCGGTGCACCGTCAGTTTTGGAGGCTGACCAAGGCTAAAGGCGCTTTTCCTCATCAAGAATTCCCGCTATGAGCATGGTGGTGCAATTCTGCCCGCTCTGATTCCGGAATATTCTCGTCTGGATGGAATTGATTCTTCCGCTTCAGCCCCCTTGCCTTCTTACAGAATGACGAAATAAGGTATCGAATTTGCAATCACCAGCGATCTGCGAAATCGTTATCCATGGAGAGACCTGAGCTTGAACGTGTCTAATTATTAATTGATCATCATCATAATGGTAATATATTTATAAAAACGGACAAATAGCCATGTTCAATTCAGGAGTTAAAAACCCCAACGGTGTAACACCGTCTTACTTATTGATTTGTCGTTATAAGCAATAATCCTTTAAGGAGTGAAACTTATGGCAAAGTCAAAGATCGTTGATGTCATGGAACAAAAACGACTGAACGAGGCGCGCGAGACCGGAGTACCCTGGAAGAAATGGGGGCCCTACCTCAGCGAGCGACAATGGGGCACGGTTCGTGAGGACTACAGCGAGGACGGCAATGCCTGGGATTACTTCACTCATGACCATGCGCGTTCACGAGCCTACCGCTGGGGCGAGGATGGGCTGGCGGGAATCAGCGACGACAAACAACGATTGTGTTTTGCCTTGGCGCTATGGAACGAGCGCGACCCCATTCTTAAGGAACGTTTGTTTGGCCTGACCAACAGCCAGGGCAACCATGGCGAGGATGTGAAGGAGTACTACTTCTACCTCGACAGCACCCCCACCCACTCCTACATGAAGTATCTCTACAAGTACCCCCAGCGGGAATTTCCCTATCAAGACCTAGTCGAGACGAACCGGCGTCGGTCGCGAGAGGAGATGGAATATGAGCTGCTCGACACTGGCGTATTCGACGACAACCGTTATTTCGACGTGTTCGTGGAATATGCCAAGGAAGGGCCGGAGGATGTGCTCATCCGGATCACCGTGTATAATCGCGGCCCGGCTGCGGCACGGCTTCGCCTATTGCCGACCCTTTGGTTCCGCAACACCTGGTCGTGGGGAGAGAAGAGCCCCAAGCCGTCCCTGCGCGCGGTAGCGCCGGGCGTCATTCAAACTGCCCATCATGAAATGGGCGAGTATTTTCTGCATTGCGATGGCGCCCCGGAACTGCTGTTCACTGAGAACGAGAGCAATACCCAGCGCCTCTGGGGCCGGCCCAACGCGATCCCCTATGTCAAAGATGCCTTCCATGCCGTTCTCATTTCAGGCCAGGGCGAAGCAGTTAATCCAGCCAAGTCCGGAACCAAAGCCGCAGCCCACTACGTGCTTGATGTGGAAGGCGGTGGCAACCAAACCGTCCGCCTCCGACTGACCGCCGCCCAGTCGAAAAAAGCCTTCAACGGCTTCGAACAGATCTTCAAGGACCGGATTGCAGATGCCGACGAATTCTACCAACGGATTACACCGCAGACGCTGAGCGAAGACCAGCGGAGGGTGCACCGTCAGGCCTTGGCCGGGATGCTCTGGGGCAAGCAGTTCTACTACTTCGACCTGGAGGAGTGGCTGATGGAACACAAGAGCCATCCTCTGCTCGAATCCGCCCGGAAGGATGTGCGCAACACCGAATGGTTCCACATGCTCAATGCCGACCTGATCTCGATGCCCGACAAGTGGGAATACCCGTGGTATGCGGCCTGGGATCTGGCTTTTCACACGGTTGCCCTGTCGCTGGTGGATTTTGATTTTGCCAAGGAACAGTTGCTGCTTATGTTGCGAAATCTTTATTTCCACCCCAATGGCCAGATCCCCGCCTACGAGTGGAATTTCAGCGATGTCAATCCGCCGGTTCATGCTTGGGCCACACTCTGGTTGTACAAATACGAGCGGTCGCTGGGCCGGGCTGACTTACGGTTCCTGGAGCGGTCCTTTCAGGGGTTAATGCTCAATTTCAACTGGTGGGTCAACCGCAAGGACCCGGCAGGACGCAACGTCTTTGCCGGCGGTTTTCTCGGGCTGGATAACATCGGCGTTTTCGATCGCAGCGCCCAGTTGCCCACCGGCGGCTCGTTGGAACAGGCGGACGGGACGGCCTGGATGGCGTTCTACTGCCAGAGCATGCTGGAGATAGCCCTGATCCTGACCGAATACGACCCGATCTATGAGGAGGTCGCCTTCAAATTCATCCAGCATTTCATATGGATTTCCTACGCCATGGACCGCATCGGCGAACATCACGACGAGATGTGGGACGAAGAAGATGGGTTCTTCTACGATCTGCTCCGTCTGCCGGGTGGCCAAGCCATGCGGTTGAAAGTGCGGTCGCTGGTGGGCCTGCTGCCGCTCTGCGCCTCCACCGTGTTCGAGGCGGATTCGGTAACGCACTATCCGAAACTGATGGAAATGATCGCCCAGTTCCGGCAACGCCATCCGGAGTTGGTTTCCCATGTGGCTCCAACCGACCAGGGATTCATTGGCTATAACGGACGGCGGTTGCTGTCGATCCTCAACAAGAAGAAGCTGGAACGTGTGCTTGGCTACATGCTCGACGAAAAGGAATTCCTGGGGCCGCACGGCATCCGCTCTCTCTCTCGCCATCATCAGGATCACCCGTTCAGATTCTGGGTGGGGCATGAGGAGTACAAAGTGCAGTATCTGCCGGCCGAATCGAACACCGGCATGTTCGGCGGCAATTCCAACTGGCGGGGGCCGGTATGGATGCCGATCAATGCCCTGATCGTCCGGGCGCTGATCAATCTGTACAATTTCTACGGTGATGAATTCAAGGTGGAGTGTCCGACCGGATCCGGTCATTTTATGAACCTCTTTGAGGTGGCCGAGGATATCACCAGCCGCCTGGCGGGCACTTTTCTACGTAATGCCGACGGCCGGCGGCCGGTCTACGGCGGGGCGGCCAAGTTCCAAGACGATCCGCACTGGCGCGACCTGATCCTGTTCTATGAGTATTTCCATGGCGACAACGGTGCAGGGCTCGGAGCCAGCCACCAGACGGGGTGGTCCGGTCTGATAGCCCCCCTCCTGGACATCTTCGGACGTCTTGACGCCAAGACCGCGCTGGAGGTCGGACGTGGGCACATGCTCGAACAACTGGTGAAGGAACAGGTGGGCGGAAAAGTTGCGGGTGGGACGTAAGTAAAGGAAGAACTATGGCTGATATGCAGGCTGCATCGCTCTACCAGATCAACACCCGTGTCTGGCTGACGGAACTCTCTCGCTCGCTGGACAAGCGCGCTACTCTAGACGATATTCCGGATGCCGATTTGGATCACTTTGCCGAACTCGGTTTTGACTGGGTCTGGTTGCTGAGCGTCTGGCAGACTGGCCCGGCGGCACGAGCGATCTCGCGATCCAATCCCCAGTGGGGACGGGAGTTCGCCGAAATGCTGCCGGATCTCAAGGACGAGGACATCGCCGGGTCCGGATTTGCCATCCAGGGCTACACCGTGCATCGCGACCTGGGCGGCGCCTCGGCACTCACCGCTTTGCGCCAGCGGCTACGAAAACGCGGACTGAAGCTGATGCTCGATTTTATCCCGAACCATATGGCCCCGGATCACCCATGGATCGACGAGCACCCGGAGTATTTTGTTTGGGGCAGCGAGGAAGATTTGGCCCGCGAGCCGCACAACTACTGCCGAGTGCAAACGAAAAATGGGTCGCTGATTCTGGCCTATGGTCGGGACCCATACTTTGACGGCTGGCCCGACACTTTGCAGCTCAACTATGGCAATCCGGCATTGCAGCGAGCGATGATTGGTGAATTGGAGAGGATCGTCGGGCAGTGCGACGGCGTGCGCTGCGACATGGCCATGCTGGTCCTGCCGGAGGTCTTTGAACGAACCTGGGGGATTCCGTCACAGCCTTTTTGGCCTACAGCCACGCAACGGGCGCAGGAGCTGGTTCCGGGTTTCTGCTTCATGGCGGAAGTCTACTGGGATATGGAATGGAACCTGCAGCAGCAGGGATTCGATTACACCTATGACAAACGGTTGTACGACCGCCTCCGCGACGGACACGTCCGTCCGGTCCGCGAGCATTTTCAAGCTGGGCTTGATTTTCAGAACAAGTCGGCTCGTTTCCTGGAAAACCACGACGAGCCTCGGGCGGCTGCAACATTTTTACTCGAGGTGCACGAGGCGGCAGCGGTTATCACCTTCCTCTCGTCGGGTCTACGTTTCTTCCATCAGGGACAGTTCGAGGGCCGCACGAAACGCATCTCGCCCCATTTGGTGCGAGCTCCGGAGGAACCGGTCAATCAGCGGCTGGCACAGTTTTACGACCGGCTCCTGGCTGTGCTGCGTCAACCGGCTGTGCGCGATGGCTGCTGGCAACTGCTCGAATGCAGGCCCGCTTGGGACGGCAATTGGACAGCCGACTGCTTCGTGGCCTTTTCCTGGACCGGCAAGGATGGCGAGAAATGGTTGGTTGCCGTCAATTATTCGGATCATCCTAGCCAGTGTTATGTGGCGATACCGTGGGATACACTTGAAGGACAGATGTGGCAACTGCGTGATCGCATGGGCATGGCTCATTTTGAGCGGAACGGAGATGAGTTGTCTGCACAAGGTCTTTATTTGGACATACCAGCTTGGGGTTATCATATATTTGATGTGAACATGGTCTGAATTGACGGGAGGAAACCGGCATACTGTCCCTCTTGGAGGGGCGAAACCCACTCCATTATAAAAGGGGAGCTATGAATACTATTCCTGATTCGAGTGAACCGCCTGATTTCTCCCTTGTCCTGGGGGGGCCTTTATATCAACTTCTGGTGCGTTCACACCTCGCCACTCCGACTCTTGATCTCGTCAAACGAAGGGTTGTCATAATCACCCTGTTTACTTGGCTTCCACTCTTGATCCTTTCCCTGGTTGACGGCAAAGCATGGAGGGGTGTCGGGATGCCTTTCCTCTATGACATAGAAATGCAGGCCCGTTTCTTGGTGGCATTGCCGTTGCTTATTATTGCCGAACTTCTAGTGCATCAACGAATGCGTTTGATCGTCGGGCAATTCATTGACCGTGACCTTATAACCGAAGAGATACTTCCAAAATTCAAGGCAGTGATTGCCTCCGCAATGAAACTGAGGAATTCAGTGGCCGTTGAACTGGTCCTTCTTGTTTCGGTCGTCTTAGTGGGGCATTATTTGTGGAGCACGGTCAGTGGAATGGCAAAGATCGGATCGACTGCAGGAACGTGGTATGCCGTCAAAACGGACGTCGGTATCGATCTCTCTCTGGCAGGCTATTGGTATGTCTTTGTCAGCAGGCCCATATTTCAATTTATCTTTATTCGCTGGTATTTTCGATTGTTTATTTGGGCCAGATTTTTGTGGCAGAGTTCTCGGCTTGAACTCAATCTTATCCCGACCCATCCCGATCATGCCGCCGGCCTTGGGTTCCTTGGTGTTAGTAGTGCGGCTTTTACGCCGTGGCTTATGGCACACGGGGCCTTGCTGGCGGGATTGATAGCAAATCCGATTTTCTTTGCAGGTGCGAAACTGACTGATTTCAAAATAGAAATAATAAGCATGGTCGCTTTCCTCTTGTTGATAGTGCTAGGCCCATTGCTGGTCTTTACACCGCGCCTGATGCGCGCCAAAAGAACCGGACTACGTGAATATGGCATGCTTGCCAGCAGATATGTCCGTGAATTCGATCTCAAATGGGTGCGTGGTGGCGCTGTCGATGATGAACCGCTTCTTGGAAGTGGCGATATTCAGTCGCTTGCTGATCTGGGGAACAGTTTCCAGGTAATCCGTGACATCAAACCATTTCCATTCAGCAGAGACACGGTTATGCAGATTATTGTTTTTACTGTGTTGCCCGGACTACCGCTGCTGTTGACCATGATTCCTTTGGAAGAACTGATTACTAGGATAGTAGGGGCAGTATTTTAAGATATATACCGAGTTGGTTGCAAACTCGAACGGAGTGATGCCATGAGCGACTCGTCCTCTTCTTCACCCCAGGCGGAACCGGGTCGTGTCCTGCGCCTACCGAAAACTACCGACCAGGTCGGCTGGATGCGATGGCTACCGGGGCTACATACCTTGCGTCGGTATGAAACAGCCTGGTTGCGTCATGACATTGTGGCAGGACTGGTGCTGACGACGATGCTGGTACCTGTTGGCATCGCTTATGCGGTGGCATCGGGCGTGCCGGGCATCTATGGTCTCTACGCAACAATCGTTCCGTTGCTCGCTTATGCGCTGTTCGGCCCCAGCCGTATCCTGGTGTTAGGGCCCGACTCCTCTCTGGCGGCTGTCATCCTCGCCGTCGTCTTGCCGTTGTCTGCCGGCGATCCCCTGCGTGCCGTTACCCTGGCCAGCATGATGGCGGTCGTGTCGGGGTTGGTGTGCATCCTGGCCGGTATAGCGCGCTTGGGTTTTATCACCGAGCTGCTTTCCAAGCCGATCCGCTACGGGTATATGAACGGCATTGCCTTGACGGTATTGATCAGCCAGTTGCCGAAGCTGTTCGGCTTTTCGATCGAGAGTTCCGGGCCGCTGAGAAACATATGGGCCATCGCCAACGCTGTGCTGGATGGAAGGAGCAACTGGACCGCGTTCATGGTCGGCGCAGGCACACTGACAGTTATTTTACTGCTCAAGAGCCGCCAACGTTTGCCGGCTATCCTCATCGCCGTGATTGGTGCGACCGTTGTCGTTGGCACACTGGACCTTGCAGCGCGTGCTGATGTGTCGGTGCTCGGCCCTCTCCCGCAGGGCCTGCCGGCATTTGCCATCCCCTGGATCACCTATGCCGATATTGCTCCCATTCTGATTGGTGGTTGCGCCGTGGCACTCGTATCGTTTGCCGACACCAGCGTGCTCTCGCGCGTCTATGCGGCTCGGACCCATACCTATGTAGACCCTAACCAAGAGATGGTGGGGCTCGGTGTCGCCAACTTGGCCGCTGGATTTTTTCAGGGCTTTCCCATCAGCAGCAGTTCATCGCGCACCCCTGTGGCCGAGGCGGCGGGAGCCAGAACCCATCTGACCGGAGTCGTCGGCGCGCTCGTTGTTGCCCTGCTGCTGGTGGTGGCGCCAAATCTACTCCGGCATTTGCCTACAAGCGCATTGGCTGCAGTCGTAATTACTTCGGCTATCGGTCTCATCGAGGTCATCGACCTGCGGCGAATCTACCGCATTCAGCGTTGGGAGTTCTGGCTATCGATTGTCTGCACGGTCGGCGTGGCCGTGCTGGGAGCGATTCCGGGAATTGGCCTGGCAATCGTGATTGCCGTCATTGAATTCCTCTGGGATGGCTGGCGTCCGTACTCAGCGGTTCTTGGACGCGCCGAGGGCGTCGAGGGCTATCACGACATCACGCGCTATCCTGATGCCAAGCAGGTTCCCGGTCTGGTCCTATTTCGCTGGGATGCGCCTTTATTTTTCGCTAATGCCGAGTTGTTTCATGAACGCGTGTTGGACGCGGTGGCAGCATCACCTGGGCAGGTGCGCTGGCTAGTCGTTGCGGCGGAACCGGTCACCAGCGTGGATATCACCTCCGCCGACATGCTGGCCGAGTTGGACGAGTCCTTGCACGCCATTGGCATCGAGCTATGCTTTGCCGAGATGAAGGACCCCGTCAAGGATAAGCTGAAACGATTCGGATTGTTCGTGCGGCTTGGTGAAGGCGCGTTCTTTCCGACCGTTGGTGCCGCCGTCAGCAACTATCTTAACATCCATGGGGTGGATGGGGGGGACTGGAAGGACAGAAGGCTATGATTCAGTGAACCGCCGGACAAACGAGCCCCGCACTTTAAGGTACCCAGACCGATGGCCCAACTCACCTAAGAACGTGTTTCAAACGGGCCTTCTGCATGATCCAGCTCAGCCGACCATGTCAAACAAGAAACCCAGATGATTGGCCCTTAAAGCATTTTCTGGTATTGACGGATTGAACGAGAATTCCGTCATACAACTGAACAGGAGCGTTGCATGCTGCTGCTGTGGGTTAGGGCTGCATGTGGTGGATATACTTGAAACATGGCGGCAGTACACATGGCAGTCATGACCTTTATCGAAGGCTTGCACATGTGGAGAATCAAATAAATTTTATACCATTTACCCATATTCTATCTACTTTCTCTGTATTGTCTCTTCCTTTAAAAAGTTTCATAAAGAATCAATCCTCAAGTTGGAAGGATTTTGTAATTATACTTTTTGCTATTGGAGGATCACAGAATGAAAGAGACATTAAAAAAACAACTAGGCTGGTTTTCACCCGATCAAGCAGAATGGTATGAATATGAACTCAACTGCATCGCTGCAGATATATGTCCGAAATGTGGCCGCGATCTCATCAGTTACGAAAAGATTGTTGCCAAGGGGCCTATAGAATCAACTTTTTTTGAGTGTCCCACCTGCGATTGGCAAAAATACGCGCAATAGCATGGAAACAAAAGGCTTTATCATTTTGGAACAAAAAAAGGGACCAGCCGTTTTGCGACTGAACCCTTGAGCAAAGAATCCAAAAATTGGAGTATTAGATATCGTTAAGTTGGTAGATTTTCAATCTCTCGTTTTAGCCGTTCCTCTTTCTTTTTGAATGAGCAGCCTCGGTAAATATCAAGGTATCAAGGCATAATTTCTATTTTGTTGTAACCATCTAACAGTAATAAAAGATCCTCTTTGGGCAATTCACGAACTTGGCTTGGAAGCCAGTTGTATTTATCGATGACGTACCTGTAAATCGCTTCAGGCTCGGTCAAATACTCATAGCCTCTCTTTTGGGCGATGCTTTTACCAATTTGACACAGATTTCTATCCTTGCCATCTATTGAACAATCTATAATGCTGCTCATATCTCGCCTCCTCCCTTTTACAGGATCGGATTAGATTGCGGAGATCAGGTGGTTCCAGCACCTGCTTAAAAAATATAATCCCGGTCGACATGGTGTCAATTATATGAACAACAGTTCGCCCTGCTAGTGCGTGACTCCAGTTGCTGAAATGATCTCCCCGGCACCTTTTATCGGCAGAACAACAGTGAAAGTCGTGCCTTCCCCTGGTTGGCTCTCGACCTGAATTTTGCCTTGATGGTTATTCACGATTCCATAGCTGACCGGCAAGCCCAGGCCTGTTCCCTTGAATTCCGCCTTGGTGGTGAAAAAGGGCCGAAAGATATGTTCCATATCCTCAGGCTTAATACCGATGCCGGAATCTTTTATCGCCACGGCCACATTGTCGTTCTCCTGCCAGGTGCTGACAGTAATCAACCCGCCATGATGGCTACAGGCATCTGCTGCATTAGCCAGCAGGTTCAAGAAAACCTGTTTGACTTGGTCAGAAATCACCATAATCTGCGGCAAGCTCTCCGCATAGTCGCGCTCCACGGTAATCCGTCGCTCATTTAAATCGCTCTTTTGGAGAAGCAGGATAGCGTCAAGGGATTGATGCACATCCATAAATGTTTTCCTGCCTGAGGAAGGACGATTGAAATCGTGAAGACTGCGGATTAACTCTTTGATCCTGTCTCCTTCGCCAATAGCCGCATTCAGCAATTTTTTATCCTCTTCTTCCAATATTGCCCTTTTCTTCAAGCCTTTGAGGACAGTAAGAATACCTTGCAGGGGATTGTTGAATTCATGGGCGATGGAGGCGGAAAGTTTGCCTATTGCCGAGAGTTTTTCCGCATGCAGATACAGCTTCTGGGTTTCCTGCAGTTCGAGGGTCCGTTCTTTAACCCGCATTTCAAGTTCTTCATTGAGCGCTTGAAGTTTCGCTTCGGACTGTTTGCGTTCGGTGATATCGCGAGCGATATGAACGGAGCCGATACGTTCTCCTTTTTTATCCAGAATAGGGGCTGTGGTGACCAGGAAATCACCTCCCAACCGTTCCTCGTGCACTTCCTCGACATGCTCGCGGCCATCAGCTATTGTTCGTGAATGCGGGCAGTACGCAGGTGGACAGGAGGTCCCGTGAACGGTCTCGTAACAAGGCAGGCCGATGCACTCCTCAGGCTTGAGCCCCAGGCGTCTTGCCATCGCTGCATTCACCCGCATGATCTGGTGTTGGTTGTCGAGAAGCGTTATCAAATCCGGGACGCTGTCAAAGGTTCGTTCCCATGCTTCCTTGGCCCTGCGCAGTGCCTCTTCAACCCGTTTGCGCGTGAAGGCTTCCACAATCGGCGGCGCCAGCGCCTCCAGTGTATCTTGCTCCGCCTGAGTATAGCCTCCTTCACGGTTGCCCACTGCAAGCATGCCGATGACCTTGCCTTCGCGGATCAGGGGCACGCCGAGAAATGATGTCAGCGGGGGATGATTTTCTGGCAGGCCGATACTGTCAGGATGATTTGCGGGGTCGTTGGTGAACAAGCCCCTGCCGTCCGAGATCACCCGGCCGTAGAGACCATGCATCTTAAAATTTCCCGGTGGCCGGAGATGCCCGCCGGGATCGATTATTGTCCAGGCGTCCCAACCGGGGTTGCTGATGGCAATGTCTTCGAGCCCGGCTTTATTGATCTCGCCAATAAACCCAAATTGGCTCCGGGTGATTTTTTCAGCAATGGCGAGACATGTACGGCCAAGCTCTTCCTCCGTTTCGCAGGTCAAGGCGGCTTGCAGTATTTGATTAATCCCCGCCAGTCGCTCCTTGCTCACCCGCAGTTGCTGGTCTACAGCGTGCTTGTAGAGTGCCATCTCAATCTGGACGCGAAGATCGCGTTCGTCAAACGGCTTGAGAATGTATCCGAAAGTACCCGCCTGTCGCGCTCGCTCCACAGTGCCTCTGTCGGAGTGTGCCGTCAAAAACAGTATCGGCAGGTTGTACTCAAGATGGATTTTCTCTGCTGCCTCGATACCGTCCATCGCCCCATCCAGGCGAATGTCCATCAATACCAGCGCTGGCAGCAGTTGGCGGGCAAGTTCGAAGGCCTCCTCGCCGCTTGAGGTCGTGCCGGCCACCTCGTAGCCCAGTTTCCGGACTTTGCTGGCAAGATCTTCGGCTTCGTCTTCGACGATCAAAATGGAGGGATTGCTCATGCTAGAATCCTTTCAGGGGAAAGATAACTCGAAATTCAGCGTCAGGGCCGATTCCTGTTACCACGGTGCCGCGCAATGGTCGGCCGGTATGTGCACAGGCGCAGACCGAACGAGCGGAATTGCCGCCAGTCCCGACCAGCTGACAGGCCAACGCCGTTGTCGTGCCCTCTCAAGGCGGGGGTACCGGTAGTGGCCCTTGTCCAAGCCTACTGTCACTTCGCCGCTGCCTCTATCGACAATTCAAGGGGTGAGAGCTCAAGATTAAGCCGTGCCTTCTCAAAGTGCTGGAGGAATGCCAGGGGACTCACAGAGAATATATCATGGTTGATGGGGAGCGTCCAAAGAAAGTCTGTTTGCATTGAGCCAAATCCAGAGGTAGGGGCTGTTTAAGAGTATTACATCCTGATTTCATTATGTTGCGTATTACTGTCGATAGGGCAGGGAATTGGGATTTTGGTCAAAGTCAGCCTGTAACGTGCCAACAGGATGAGACAACAGTAGCCTTTATTTTGCGTTGCTGTTCAAGGCGACCAGTTCAAGAAACCACGAATCTCCCTTCTTTGTACCGGTGGAAAGAACCAACCCGATACCCTGCCTGGTTCCGTGGCCTGAAGGTCAGCGCTGAACCTGCCGGCGGTTGCTGGATTCAAGCAAACCACCTGATCTGGCAGGGGAATCGGAGCTCGCAAAAAGC
>Ga0364909_10247_pt2 | contig 11997 bp, 6 predicted proteins | sample SorcelJu500001C3_3_FD_206966 | JGI IMG/M metagenome (GOLD analysis project Ga0364909, IMG submission 206966) | Enriched cells from Trout Bog Lake Hypolimnion, Wisconsin, USA - BchlTB.June25.5000.01.C3 | ecosystem: Environmental > Aquatic > Freshwater > Lake > Hypolimnion/Profundal zone | place... | reverse complement strand
AGACCTGAACACCCTCGAAGAAAAAATAAAACTCGTAGAGAGCTTGAGCGAACATTCCTTGAAGACGAGACACTGTCTTGAACGACTCCATGGACAATTAGAAGAACTTGAAGAACTTGGAGAAGTTGAAGAGAGAGAAAGCAACAATTCATCAGATTTAAGCACGCAAAAAGATCAGATTCAAAATAGAATCACTGCTCTTGAAGCCCTTTTGCTAACGCCAAGGACCAAGGAAGAGTTCTTGAAGTTTTTTAACACACACAAAAATGCTTTAACACATTTGAAAGATCACTTGTTATCATTCTCAGAAGAACCACAAGACAATACGATACAAGGCAGCCTTGAAGAACTCCATCGAGAAGATACTGCTTCCCAGGATCAAGAAAACTCAAAAGAACCACAACCAAGCATCGATGAAACCCTTAAAAACCTCCATCAAGAATATACTACTTCCCAGGATCAAGAAAACAGCTGCATCCTTACCCTAGATGCAGCACAACGGATACGAGATGTATGTCTTAGAGGTGATGTAGAGCGAATCAATGCTTTCATACCGCCTTTGAAGAAACGCACAGAATATCGTTCTCTTGCAGCCGAGAAAGAGGCTCAAGAAGCAGAATACCTCAATAATGCAGCAGATGCTTGCTTAGGGGAAGCCGGGGAGCTTGCTAAGGATACACCCAATGGTGCTTTAGTAGCAGCCTATGGACAAGGAGCGCAGTACTACGCACAAACTGCCGGGGCATGGGCTCAAGGAAAGACTCAAGAAGCAAGATACTTGAATACTGTAGGCTGGATGTGTAACAACCAAGCCGAAGAGCTTGCTAAGAATCCACCCAATGATGCTGTGGCGGCAGCCTACGGACAAGGAGTGCAGTACTACGCACAAGCTGCCAAGGCATGGGCTCAAGGCAAGACCGTAGCAGCATGGTACTGGAATGATGCAGGCTTTATGTGTAACAACCAAGCCAAAGAGCTTGCTAAGGATACACCCAACGAGGCTGCAGCGGCAGCCTATGGACAAGGAGCAGCGGAGTGCTACAAAAAAGCTGCTGAAGCACAGGCTCTAGAAAATCCTCAAGATGCAGAATATTGGAAGCATGTAGGTGTGATGTTTAACAAAAAAGCCGATGAGCTTGCTGAGGCTGGGCCCAATGCACATTCGCCAATCAACGAGTATGCACGTTATTACACTGAAAAAGTAGACAATCTCAATACTCATCTCGAAGAAAACAAAAAGATCAATCAATCAATAAGAGGGCTTAGGAGTAGAGGTATCTAGAAGTCTGTCCCAGCTTCCTCGTCACGATTAGCCTGAAATATGCGGGTTAAGACCGGTTGTTACCCTTTTTTTAAGAACCGTTTTTTGGCCAGGCGGGCAGGTCCATTGCCACTCGAATAAATTGACATTCATCTCTTATTGGCTCTAATCTTGCTCTTCTTGATCATGAGTCCCAATGATTTCCTCTATCAAGATAGTACGAGCGTTCATACGATCATGAATATGGTCTTCTAAAATTTTCCTCACAACCCTCAAGTTTAGAGCATTAGGAATAAGAGCCTCTTGAATCGTGAAAGAGCCTTCTACTGATCTCATCCTAGGCATTGGTGTTGTTAGCCCGCATATTTCATACTGATTCGTCGCCAGGCGCTGCGAATCCTGATGGTGACAAGGAAGGTTATGGATTGCGACGACGGCTGTATGTTTCATACTGCCCGAGGAGCAATTCGAAGCTGACGCAGTATCCATCAGGTGTTCGCAAGCCGCAGCAGAATCAGTATGAAATATGCGGGCTAGGGTGAGATCTTGAGCATGCTCGCTATGAAGTTTCTCCTCTGCTTCTGAGGGAAGATGGTCAAAAAAAGTATTTAGATTCACTGCACGCTCGTGATCTTGCTGCTGAGCTTCTTTTAATAGAGTGAGTGCTTTGGGTTTGAAAGTTTTTTGATTTCTAAAATCACTGAAGGCATTGACCGTCTTTGCCCAAGCATCTTGCGGAGCAAAAGAATGGTATGCACGAACAGCCCCATGTGCACCACCATACGCACCACCATACGCACCACCATACGCACTACCGCAAGCACCACCAGCTAGAGCAGCACCAATACAAGCACCTGTAAGAGTATGTACTTTATTACAGAGAGCATCACCTACCACACCAAAGAAAGCACCAGCTACGGCAGCCTTGAGAGTAGTATGTAAAGCACCATGGAGAGGAGTTAGGAGACGGCCCCAAGTACGAAGAACAAAAATACGGACAACGTAAGTCAAGAAAGGAATATCTCCACCCCATACCAAACTACAAAGTAAAGCCGTACAAAATACAGTACCACCTAGAGAAGCATCGAGAGAACCATCGAGAGCGCCAGCTAGAGCACCCCCAATAGTTCCTATTCCAACACCGCAACCACGCGCTAGAGTTTCTGTTCCATAAGAAAGAGCATGAAGAAGATTGTTGTTTGCCGCTTTTGAGCGTAGCTCGAGCGCACTTTGATCCCTTAGATCAATAAGAAGGTTATCGTTCTTGAGAATGAAAGCATTCGATAAGTTGAATAATTGAGTATCGTGTAATAGAGGCCCCTCGAGCTTCTTGCTTCTCTGTGCAATGAATCGGCCTACAGGCGTATTTTCCTTAATAGATAATGCATCTAACTTCGCAAAAACTTGCTGTAAATCACCGGCCGTTATTGGCGTACTCTTATTCTCTTCACTCATTAAATTAGAAAAGCAGGTAACTGCAATCTCCTTGCCATAATAATCAATAAATGTATCCAAGATTATTCCTCTTACTTGCCTGTTTTCTTGAGCATTAGGAGTACGGTTAGCTACATAGCCTGCAGAGTCGATATTACTCTTGATTGCTGCAGTAACCACGGCAGGAATGATCGTGATCATACTCTTGTTTCGATCATCACTACGAATTGTCAAGCTAAAGAGAGGCACACTCGTGTTGAGAATGAATGGTTTGTCTCGCCAATCCCGGCTTGTATTAACTGACGGGAGCGTTTTGTAACAATTTTTAAAATCAATAAAATGAAAGCATCTTAAAAGAGCCATTGTATTTCTACTAAACTCACTTGGTGCATGGCAGTGTCGCTGCAAATACAAAACGGTATCACTGACTTCTGAATTGGGTCTTTGCAAAACATGAATGGCGTCTTGAAGGTTTTTGCGTAAGGGAGGCACCCTATCTTGAGATCGATTCAAGGCGAGAGGTTGATCATTTTGATTTTCAAGATCAAGAGTATCACCAGGGAGTGTTCTATATCCGACATCATGAGAAGAGAAGCCTGCAAATAAGCTTGTTCTAGGGGATGCGCGAGCAATACCAATTTTTCCGTTTGTTATTCGTGGCGTGACTGCATTGAGATCATGATTAGTTACTAGCCCGGATATTTCATACTCATCTACTGCGGAGACCGGGAAGCTAGGGTGATGCTGTGCCCAAGCTCGAAGTCTTCCTCGGGCAATACCAGTGCTCGGGAGAGCCTGGGGTCCCCCATCCGCCTGCGCAGCCTCCTCGTCGCGATCAGTATGAAACACCCGGGCTAACTCTCTTGCTTCCAGCGGTCTTTCTAGCATGTGCCCTTGATGTCTTATTCCAAGACTCAAGGCAAGAGTTCCAGCAATCCCTTCTCCCCATTCCATCCAGGTCATGGTCTCTGCTGCCGCTTCGGCTGGAGGTACCATCGTCATGTGAAAAGTATCATTCTTGGCAACCACTTGGTAGAGGAGTTGGTTGCTTTGAAGCAGTGAGTCGACGGGCCCATCTCCTCCTTGCAGGGTCGTTCTTTTTTCTTGGTATAAGTCTTCTACGGTACATGAAAAAGTGAGGTCATTCTCACTTATCGTTGCATCTTCCTCGCTTGCTAGTGAGATGATATTCTCTCCTGATTTACTCTCATTAAGAACACGACACCATTTTCTTGCTGCCACTTTATTTAAAAAGGCAGTTCCCGTATTTTCCTCTAAGGATCGCTTCAATGGAAGGAGTAGATCTTGGTAAAAATACGATCCTGGTATTCCCAAACGCACGATACTCACGCTTGCGGGGAATAGGCCCGCCATGCTCGCGTCATAAAAATGGAAGGTATCTTCCTGTGCAATTTTATTTAAAAAAAAAGTGTAATCACTCAGGCCTCTCGTCTGAGCGAGTAAAGAAGAGAGGAGTGTTAACGATGTTGTGAGTGCAAGAACCCTGATCATCACAAAAAGAGAGAAAGAGGAAAGTTGTTACAAAATTAACATGCAATCCCCGTAGCTAAAGAAACGGTATTTTTCCTCTACTGCAGTGCGATAGGTTTCTAGGATTTTCTCACGTCCCGCTAAAGCGCTCACAAGCATGAGGAGAGTGGAACATGGTAAATGAAAGTTGGTGAGGAGGGCATCAACTTTTTGAAACTCATAGGGAGGACGAATAAAAATGGAGGTGGCATTTTTTTGAGGGAGAATTTTCCCAGCAGGGAGTGACTCTAACACGCGTGCTGTTGTCGTTCCAATAGCGAGAAGACGCCCCTGTTTTAGTTCTCGATGCTCATTCAATCGCTCGGCAACAGCATCTTCGATCTGGTAGTGCTCAGAATGCATATCATGGTCTCCGAGATCGTCTACCTTCACTGGCAAGAAGGTTCCAGGACCAACATGCAAGGTAATAAAGGTGTGGGAAAATTGATCTAAGATTTCTTGAGTAAAATGGAGTCCTGCCGTGGGAGCAGCCACTGATCCTGGCTCTCTTGCAAAGACGGTCTGATAACGGATCCTATCCTCGGCTGTGGCAAGGCGCTTAAAATAAGGGGGAATGGGCATATGCCCCCATCGCTCTAAATCTGGCGGATGACTAAAAGCAAGCAACCTTGTTCCATCTGGAAAAATTTCTTCTACTTGCACGTGAGCATCTCCAAGAATCACGGTACTTCCCACGCGCATTTTACGGCCTGGTTTGACCATGGCAATCCAGTGACATGGATCTTTTTGTTTAATGAGCAGAACCTCAATACTTCCCGATGTGTCATACAAGCGTGCAGGAATGACCCTGCTATTGTTAAGCACTAAGAGATCATCAGCACTCATATAATGAGCGAGATCTTGAAATACTCGATGCTCTATCTGACCACTCTCACGATGTAAGACTAACATACGTGATGCCTCCCGATACTCGAGAGGGTGGGATGCTATGAGCTCTGGAGGCAACTCATAATGATAATCACTTAGAAAACAACTCACTCTGGGGTTAAAAAAGCTGGTAGTTGTGCCACATCAAAATCAGCAAGGACTCGTTGATCTTCTGTTTGCAGCGTCGGTGTTTTGGTCTGACCAGAAAGGGCAATCATTTCCTTAAAAGCAGCAGGATCTGTGAGTACATCGATGCATTGATAGGAAACACCATGCGCATCGAGCCACTGCGTCGCATCGCGGCACCAGGGACAACCTGGTTTAATGTAAAGTTTATTCATCCGTGAAATTCTTTCCGAAAGACACACGATGCTCAATCTTTTATTGCGTGTTGTGGCACATTAGAACAGACTCCGTATTTCACTTATGGCGCGTTCGTCTAGTGGTTAGGACACAGCCCTCTCAAGGCTGGCGCACGGGTTCGACTCCCGTACGCGCTACCAGGTATATTCGAATGGATTTCATCTACTCTTGCTTACTGAGAAAAAAGTTGAATTTTTTTATCTGCTCTTGGATCTCGCAGGCCCAGGATTGCCCCTTGATTTGTGGCTTAGAAAGCCACCCATAGCCTAATATGGAACCAAGACCCGCGAGTAGTAGTCTTGAGAGTTGACCTCCCTCACCCATACCCATGGCAGCAATAGGAAAACAACTCGACATCATAGATTGAAAGGCAAGTAGACGCAGGAGTCCTTCTTCATCCTTGATCCTACAGGCAACTTTGAAACAATCAGCGCCGGATTCCTTCGCACGTAGCGCCATGCTCTCAAGCCGTGCTAAGGAAGGGACAGTGTCAAAATCATGGAAAGAAGAAATAATGAAAAGCTTTTCTTTCCTTGCATGTGCTAGCGTGGAGGCTAATTCCTTAAAAGAGCGCAACTCCACATCAATGGCAGAAGACCATGGCAAGGCCTCTTCTAAGAGATAACGTCGTTCTGCAAGCGTGAGATGGTGAGCTCCCCCCTCCGCGCCATGACGTGCTGTGGCAATGACAGGGAGTGGCCAAGTGTCAGGTAATTGCTTGAAGCGCAAACAATCAAGACGGACTTCGAGCAAATCTATTGTGTGTAAAAATTTCTCTGGGCTGTTCTGAATTATCTTTAAGCAGTCTAAAGAATGGACCACTCCAACAACGCGTGGGATATTCTTAGAATGACTGGAAAGCTCTTTTAAACCGCATATTTTATACTGATTCGTCGCGAGGAGCCGCGAATCCTGATCGTGACAAGGAAGGTGATGGGTTGCGACTACGGCTGTATGTTTCATACTGCCCGAGGAAGACTTCGAGCTCAACGCACCATCCATCTGGCTCCCCGGTCTCCGCAGTAGATCGGTGTGAAATATTCGGGTTAACCCGCATATTGCATGCATAGCACCTTTGGAAGCTAGTAACCTATGCTACACTGGACGCGTATTATATGATGAGGACTTGAGAGCTACTGGCAGGCCTCACATTCTTCGCCACGCATCCTAGCCTCCAAACTACAAGCCTTGGTCTCGTCTGAGAGGAGGCCTTCTTCGGCTTTCCCTTCGCTTGCCCAACGAGGACGTGATTGCAAGGTTGTTTTTTCAATAGTATTGGCAGCAACAGATCGTAAATAGTACGTCGTCTTTAAACCAGTTTCCCAGGCATGCATGTACATGTCATTTAATTTACGACCGTTAGGAGCCGCAATATACAGGTTAAGTGATTGACCCATATCAATCCATTTTTGACGACGACTTGCACACTCCACATACCAATGTGGTTCAATTTCAAAAGCTGTACGATAAATATCACGCAGCGCGCTTGGAATGCGCTCAATGTCTTGAATAGAACCATCCATATACTTGAGCTCCTCAATCATGGTGCGATCCCAAAGATTGAGTGCTTTCAAGTCCTCCACAAGATACTCATTAATGACGGTAAAATCACCGCTGAGATTGCCTTTTGCAAAAAGATTTTTAAAGGTCGGTTCAATCGACTGCGCAACACCTGTAATATTGGAAATGGTCGCAGTAGGTGCAATAGCCAAACAATTACTATTGCGTAGTCCATACTCGCGCACAGAGTGACGAACCAGATCCCAATTGAGTGTAGAAGAACGATCCATCTTAACTGGCATACCACGCTCTTTTTCAAGAAGCTCAATAGTGTCTAAGGGAAGCAGGCCACGATCCCATTTAGATCCTGCAAAAGTTTCATAAGCACCTCTCTCCTTAGCAAGCTTTGAGGATGCTAAGATGGCATAGTAGGAAATAGCCTCCATACTATGATCGGCAAATTCGACGGCCTCCTTGCTTGCATAGCTCATTTTCATTTTATAGAGAGCATCTTGGAATCCCATGAGACCAAGGCCTACGGGTCGGTGACGTAAGTTGGCATGCCTGGCTTCCTTAGTAGGGTAGTAATTAATATCAATCACATTATCGAGCATACGCATGGCCGTTGTGATAGTTTGTTCTAAAAGAGTAAGATGAAGACCATCTGGAGTCGTATGAAGCGCCAAATTAATAGAACCCAAATTACAGACTGCTGTCTCTTCTGCCGAGGTATTGAGTAAAATTTCTGTACATAGATTAGAACTATGCACCACGCCAACATGATCCTGAGGAGAGCGTACATTGGAAGGATCCTTAAAGGTAATCCACGGGTGCCCAGTCTCAAAGACCATCGATAACATTTTCCGCCAAAGCGCTACTGCTTCAACACGTTTAAAGTGGATGATTTCCCCAGCATCCACCATGGCCTCATAGGCCTCATAGCGTGCTTCAAAAGCCGCACCATAAAGGTCGTGAAGGTCAGTCACATCACTTGGACTAAAAAGTGTCCATGACGCATTTTGCTTTACCCGTTTCATGAAAAGATCAGGTATCCAGTTCGCCGTATTCATGTCATGTGTACGACGACGCTCATCGCCAACGTTTTTTCGAAGTTCCAGAAAATCCTCCACATCAAGATGCCATGTCTCTAAATAAGCGCACATCGCTCCCTTGCGCTTGCCACCTTGATTCACTGCGACTGCTGTATCATTAGCGACCTTTAAAAAGGGAATCACTCCCTGGCTTTCACCATTAGTACCTTTAATCAAAGCACCACTAGCACGTACGTTTGTCCAATCATTACCAAGACCACCCGCCCATTTAGAGAGCTTAGCATCATCAGCAACACATTTAAAAATATGGTCTAGATCATCCATGACTGTTGTGAGATAACAAGAACTCAGCTGTGGATGTAATGTGCCTGCATTGAATAATGTCGGGGTAGAGGATGTAAATAAAAACGAGGAAAGAAGATGATAAAAATCTAAAGCACGATCATTTTTATCTTCTCCTTCGTTAATGGCTAAGCCCATCGCCACACGCATCCAAAAATATTGAGGTGTCTCAATACGACGACCCCCCACATGGGTTAGATAACGATCATAGATTGTCTGAATACCCATGTAGTTGAACTGCAGATCCCGCTTTGGTTCTAAGGCTTGAGCTAATCGACTCACATCAAAATCAAGCAATGCTTTAGAAAGACGCTTTTCACGCACGCCATACTCCAGATAGGCTAAAAAATGATTACGATGGGTCTCGGCAAGATCATGGTAATGCTTAAAACCAGGAATCACCTCGCGGTAGATCGATTCTAAGAGCAGACGCGCGGTGACATACCCGTAAGCAGGATCGATCTCAATGCGTGTTTTAGCAGAAAAAATCATTGCTTTCTCAATCTCATCTAAGCGCACACCATCATAGAGATTTTTTAGGACCTCATCAGCCATTTCACGCATTTGACAACGGTCTTCAAATCCACGACAGGCACGAATGATAGTTCGACGAATGCGTTGTGGTTCGAGTGCCTTACGTTGACCATCCGGCAAACTGACATGAGAAAGCAATGCGATTTCACCTAAGGGTGCATTGAGGGCACGTGCTTTACGACGTTCTTCACGATAAATAATATAACGTCGAGCCACATGATGATAGCCATGCCGCATTAACGCAACCTCAACAGCATCTTGTATTAATTCAATCTCAAGTTCCTCTCCGCGTACTGCACAAGCAAGCAGAGACTCGACAATAGCATTGTTAATATTAGCAATAGCATCTCTGTCTTCTAAAGAAAGAGAGTCCTCTAGAACAAGATGACGCTCTGCCTTAAAAGCCCCTTCAAGGGCGAGACGAATACGTTCTTCATTAAATACCTCGGTGCGCCCATCACGCTTACGCACCGAAAATTTTCTATCTGCAAGAGGATCCAGAGCGTGAAGAGGAAGCATGGTGTTCATTGAAAAAAATAGGTTGGAAAGTTAAAAATCAGTGCGTGACCGCTATCCATCGTGAGATGTGCTACACAAAGAGGAATAAGACGACAGACGTGAATCTAGTAAAGGAATTTAAAAAAACACAAAATGTAGAAAATGAAATCTCTAATCTAAAATAGCTATTAGTAGGAATAGAAGAGAGAAACATCACAGTATCTCGATTTTTTTAACAGCATTAACTTTGCACCCTCTTTTTCGATGCGCAAGGAGAAGAAGCATGAAAAATGAAATTAAAAAAGTTGACTCTTTTTTAATAAGCCGAGACAGATGATGGCTACTGCGCGGACCGATGGTAAGCCTTCCCCTGCATGAAAGAAAGCGCCTCACCAACCAGAAAGAGTGATCCCGTAAGTAAAATAGGAGCATAGAATCTGGGCTCTAACGCCAAATTTTTATCACTATGCAAGCATGATGGTGATTGCTCCGGCAAACCAGGCAGATAGGTGAATACTGGGTTATACACTCTACTCTCCTTCTGAGAAAATATTCCTATCGCTGGATCCATCAGGCTTTCCTGCTCTCTTAGTGAGCCTCGTCCGATTCGGGCGAGTTGATCAAAGGCCTCTTGCAGTGAGCTAAGAGTCATCACCTCTGAAAAATGCTCGGCCATGATTGCAGGATCAACACTGCGTGGAGAGGCGATGGGCACTAGAATAATTTTTAAAGCAATGGGCTCTAACAAGGAGAGCATCTCTTTCCATGGTTTGTCGGAAAGCGCACCAAAAATGAGAATACATCGTTGATCCTCAAACTGCTCTCTCCATGTACGGACGAGTTGTTTGATCGCAGCAGGATTGTGAGCACCATCAAGGATCATCTCTTGCTTGCTCACATTGCTTGCATGTATTTCTGGAAGTTTATTTTTTTGTGTAATTCCTAAATAGGGCATGCGCTCAAAGCGTCCTGGCCAGGTAACCGACTGCAGTCCAATCTGGATCGTGCGTTTGGACAGTTTCCATGGACCAGATTCTACGAGCTTGAGAGCTAATGCTGCATTCCATAATTGATGCGATCCGATCAAACCAATTCGACTATCTAATGGAAGTGGCTCAGTAATCTGCATAAATGGCGCTCCTAGAGCCTCTGCTTCTCTTTGTAAAACCTGAATGACTTCTCGCTTTTGTGGAGCTGTTATCACTGGGACGCACGAGCGAATAATCCCTGCTTTTTCACGAGCAATATCCTCAAGGCTAGGACCAAGCCATTCCTGGTGATCGAGGCTAATAGGGGTAATGGCACAGGCGATTTTTTCTGTTAGAACATTGGTCGCATCAAGACGCCCTCCTAGACCTGTTTCTAGAATAATGACATCACACTCTTGAGCGGCAAAATAATCAAAAGCGAGCGCTGTGGTGAGCTCAAAAAAAGTTGGCAGAACACTCCATGCGCGTGTCACAAACTGGAGTTTCCTAATACCTGCCTCCAGATCATGAGGCGCAATCATTTCTCCCTCAATCATGATCCTCTCTCTAAAATCGACCAAATGTGGTGATGTATAAAGCCCTGCACGAACACCAACAGCCTTTAAGAGAGATGCCGCACATGCCGCAACGGAGCCTTTTCCATTGGTACCTGCGATATGTAAAACTGGGGTTTTTTTTTCAGGGTGACCTAGCTCTTGCAGAAGAGTCTTCATCACGTCAAGTCCTAGGGAAATACCATGATGCTGTTGTTGAAATAGCCAGTTAAGGCCAGATAGTTGAGAATCATCTCCTGCACAACCTCCGAAGCTTGATGCACAGTCCTTTAAATTCCTCTCAGCCAACCGATCACTCATTACCAATTACTCATGATGACTTCCAACGAGATAACTTAAAATAGTAATGACTCTATCTCGCATCGATGCCCGCGGTACAATTTCATCAATGAGTCCATGTTCTAAAAGAAATTCTGCCTTCTGAAATCCTGCCGGCAAATCCTGGTGTGCAATTTCACGAATCACACGTGGCCCAGCAAAACCAATCATACTTTTAGGTTCTGCTAAAATCACATCTCCAAGGGCTGCAAAACTAGCCGTAACGCCCCCCATCGTAGGGTGCGTCAAAATGGAGATAAACGGTAATCGCGCTTCGTTATGACGGGCTAGAGCGCCGCTTGTTTTTGCCATCTGCATCAGGCTCAGGGCTCCTTCATACATCCTGGCTCCCCCAGAGGCAGAAATAATGATGACTGGTTTTTTGGCTGCTGTGGATGCTTCAATAATACGGGTAATTTTCTCCCCAACAGCCGAACCCAAGGAGGCTGCTAAAAATTGAAAATCCATCACCGCAAGTCCTAACGGAATACCTCCCATACGGGCATGGCCGGTTTTCACAGCTTCCAGAAGCCCGGTTTTTTTCTGATATGTTTCCAGGCGTTCTTTGTAAGCGGCAACTCCTTGAAACTCGAGCGGATCCAGGGAACTCATAGCTTGATTCGTTTCCTCAAAAGAACCTTGATCCACAAAACTAGCAAGGCGCTCTGATGCCGAGAGAGGAAAATGATGAGCACATTTAGGACAGACCTTAAGATTTTCTTCTAATGCTAAAT
>Ga0364909_10337_pt2 | contig 12116 bp, 12 predicted proteins | sample SorcelJu500001C3_3_FD_206966 | JGI IMG/M metagenome (GOLD analysis project Ga0364909, IMG submission 206966) | Enriched cells from Trout Bog Lake Hypolimnion, Wisconsin, USA - BchlTB.June25.5000.01.C3 | ecosystem: Environmental > Aquatic > Freshwater > Lake > Hypolimnion/Profundal zone | place... | reverse complement strand
GAGCGGCCAGGTTCAGTTAAGCGCACAAGGACTAGCCGACTTGGCCATTCAACTAGAGAATCTTGTGAACAAATTTAAGGTTTCTCCAGCGAAAGCTGAGATGGCCTGACCTGATCCCCAACCCATATTGTCTCCATATAGTATGTATGATATTTCACCTGCATTATTTCAACGCTATCAAGGGGGAGAGATATCCGTCAAGTCTTGTGCCGAACCAACCAAGTATAGAGACTATTGGTCCGTGAGCGCTCAAACGCGCTGAAAACAATCATGGTTGCTCTTCCGTTTTTTGATATATGGAAACCTCGGCCTCGGCATATGAGGCTCCACCCACAAGGAACATGCGGAGAAGTGAGTAGGAAAGATGCCGTAACTGATCGTTGGTTTCATTGTGTGTTACCGCAACCACATCTGGCCAATGTTCGCCAGACCTCACCTGTCCCCTTCTTAAGGGCAGCTAGCCCTTGGACGTCGGCAAAAGCCTCATTTGGAACCATGATAGATCAAATCAGGATTCAGTTGATATGTCCAAGGAGCGGGGGAATTTTTCCAGCCATTTTTAACGCGCTTACCTATATAAAAGCTATCTTCATCAGTAACCATATCCCCTTCAAACCCCTCAATAATATTGTAGGTATTAGTGAATCCGACCTTTGCTAGGCGGTTGACCGCTGCCGCACTGCGTATACCGGACCGACACATGACCATAATCATTTCACCAAGACCTACTTTTTGTTTTACAAGAGCTTCGAATTCGGCATTGGTCTCAAGATCGAACTCCTTTTCCTCAGAATTCCATTTTCCAGTCCAGAGCATGGACGGAATGTTTATGGCCATCGGCGCATGGCCGACAAGAACGTATTCCTCGGGTGTCCGAACATCGATAATTTTCACTTTTGTCGGATTGGCTTTCCACATCTCATAGGCCTCGAAGGAAGTCGCATATTTACCTAAAGTGGTATGCTTTTTTTCATCTTTCGGAGCAGGCGTCTCCCCCCAAGCTATGGAACAAAAACTGACTACCAGCAGCGCCGAAAACGCCATTCCTAACCATCTTTGAATCATTTTTGTCTTCTCCTGTTTCGATGTTGTCACTAGGTCTCCAGTTAGTAATTACTGACCAAAGTATATTTTTTTAGCAAAAGAGAAAAAAGAAAGGCCCACCTTTTTTACCCAAGCAAATACTCGGAGGCGGACCCTTTTGAAGAAAGAGGACAACTCATCCCTACATTTTAAAAATAAATATCTAAGTCCTGTAGGTCAATCTCATTAGATACTTTGAAAAATTTGGTACTCAGTCGAGCATCTTGCAAAATGAACTGCTTGCTGTTGCGTGCAGGGCGCACCCTCTGATCTTTGATCAGCCTATCCTGCCAGCCGAAGTAGCTGATCAGCAAACAGCACGACAACGCCGAGCATCAGGTGGAGGGTTACTTCAACGTACATAAACGCCAATCAACGACCATCGTGAGCACCTTTAGTATACTCCTGATAACAGCTGGATGGCACAATCCTTCACCTGGTATTCACCGTATGGCTACGGGGGCCACCACGCTGTCCCCTGCCAAGGCGAGAACCTCGTCTCCGGACGGGTCTGTCACCCTCTTAGTCATCTGCAGCAGGGCGTGCCAGCGTCTGAACGCCTCGATAAAGATGATCGTCATCAGAGTACAAAACAACTTGTCTGGCAATTTGACTATCAGGGCAAAAGCGTAAATATCCAGATAGAAAGAATATCTAATCCTGAAAGGCAACAGGCAACGACAAGAGATTTACACACAGCTCGACCATAATTTTTCTCGTTCCTATGGGCAGCCTTGCCGCTTGGTTTGTTTCCAGATATATCGAAGGTCATAAATTTCTCCTTTAAAAGAGAATTAAAGACGCCCCGACAGAGGAGGGAGGAACTGTTAGGGCGCCAAGTGAAGTTTAACACCTTCTTGTTGCCTTCTATATTGCCAAAACCATGCCATATTACCTGCATATAATCAACATTTTGGAATTATTGATAATATTCAACATAAATATAAAATTGATATTTTTGCTGGCTAACAGCACTCCTTGACCTGTTCAATTATGTACATTTCTATACATAATTGAATTTACTTTACCTGTAGGTAATAAACGCTCAGCATTGACCTGCCTACGTAACCGGTCTACCTTATGCAAAAAAAAGCACCCAACTCATAAAGAGTTAAGTGCTTAATTTGTGACTATGGAGACAAGCAGACATGCCGTTGCCGGTCTGCCTACTGTTCGCCAAGTCCCATCTATACCTGCATCGTTCGGGTATAACGAATGCTACTCCTTGATCTTGTGGATGTTGGCGCCTAGCCCCTGGAGCTTTTCCACCATGTTCTCATAGCCCCGTTCAAGATGATAAATTCTCGAAATTTCTGTGATGCCGCTGGCGGAAAGTCCGGCGATCACCAGAGAGGCGGAAGCACGGAGATCGGTGGCCATGACCGGCGCACCGCACAGTTTATCACGGCCAATGCCGCGTACCACAGCCCGGGAGCCTTCGATAGTGATATCGGCTCCCATTCGTTTTAATTCCGCCACGTGCATGAATCTGTTCTCAAAAATCGTCTCATGAATGATCGACACACCATCGCCTTGCACCATCAGAGCCATGAACTGCGCCTGGAGATCAGTGGGGAAACCTGGAAAAGGCAGCGTGGTAATATCAATGCTACGCAAACTGCAGCGGCTTTTACCGCCAAGTTCGGGGCAGGACACCGTCATGGCATTTTCCTCCGCATCGATCTCGACTCCGCAAAGCGATAGTTTTTCTGAAAGCGCGGGGAGGTGTGCAGGATTGCAACCCGTAATGGTCACCTTGCCACCTGCGGCGGCTACAGCGATCAGATAGGTCCCGGTTTCGATCCGGTCAGGAATAATGACCGATTCCGTGGCCTGCAACCGATCAACACCACGAACCAACAACCGGTCGGTGCCCTTACCTTCAATGATGGCTCCCATGGCAATGAGCATATCAATGAGATTACCCACCTCAGGTTCCTTGGCCGCATTTTTTATGATAGTTTCACCCGTCGAAACGACTGAAGCCATCAGCACGTTTTCGGTTCCCGTGACTGACGGGATATCAAAATAGATAGTGCCTCCCTGCATTCTGCCGTCAATACTTGCCTCGACATACCCCTGTTCAAGACGCGTGGTCACTCCCAGTTTTTCAAAACCTTTGAGGTGATAATCGATAGGCCGGGCGCCGATGGCACACCCCCCGGGCAGGGATACTCTTGCAAACCCAGATCGCGAAAGAAGCGGCCCCAGGACCAGCACGGAGGCCCGCATCGTTTTCACCAGTTCATAGGGTGCTTCCACCCCGGTCAGCTGATCGGTATTAATGCGGATTGTCTGACCCGCACGTTCCCATTGCGCCCCCAGGATCTCCAGCAGTTTGAGCATGGTTCTGGTATCACGGAGATCAGGGACATTATGCAGAGTATGCCAACCAGGCGCCAGAAGGGTTGCGGCCAGCAGAGGGAGGGCGGCATTTTTAGCGCCGCTGATGCTGACCGTGCCATACAGGGGAGAACCACCTTCAATGATAAGTTTATCCATAATGAATCGAGTATATAAACAACTAGTGAGGTTGAATTGTTAGCAAGGAAGTTGCAACTTGCGGGGTGTATCGCGCCTGCAGGACCCGCGGCCGACCCGACCAGTCATTGATCACCTTGACCTGGTCATACCGGCGCTCAGAGTTTTCAAATAGGGATGCCGCACTTTTTTCCTGATCCGCTCCGATTTCGAGAAAAATCCAGCCGCCAGCTCGCAGAACCCGTTCCGCCCCGGATGCTATCTGCCCGATAATCTCAAGTCCTGATGTCCCTCCCGATAAAGCCAGGCGGGGTTCAGCTCTGGCGACTTCCGGCTCCAGTTGTCCGATCTCCGCTTCTGCGATATACGGAGGGTTACTGACGATGAGATTGTATTTGCGATTTGCATTGAGTGCTGCGAAAAGATTGCTGCAGACCAGAGCCACCTGATCCGTCACCTGATGCCTCCACAGGTTTTCCGCCGCGACCGCTAAGGCTGCCTCCGAAATGTCCACTGCGGTCACCTGGCAACCTAGTTCTTTGGCAAGAACGACCGCAATAACACCACTCCCGGTGCACATATCAAGGGCGCAAGCGAGGTTGCCGTCGAAGGAACAAGTAGCCAGAACCTGCTCCAGTAAAAATTCGGTTTCGGGACGCGGAATTAGAACCGAGGGGGAAACAATGAAATCCATGGACCAGAATTCCTGGGAGCCGGTCAAGTGCTGCAGCGGAATACGCTGACACCTTTGCGCGACAAGCTGCCGGTATTGCTTCACCGTGCACTCGTCCACGGGTTGCTGACCATATACCACAAGCTGGCTCCTGACCATTGCGGTCAGGTGTTGGAAAAGCAATCGGGCATCCAGGCTGGCGTCTTCAATACCGGCTTTCGCCAACTGCAGGGCGGCTGCCGCAAGCAGATCATCGATATTCATCGAATGCAGCGTGCATAGCGAAGGCTAATGGGCAGACTTAAGTGCTTCTGTCTGATAATGGGTCACGATGGGCAGAACTACATCGTCGAGCATGCCGGCGAGCACCTGATCCAATCGATAAATCGTGAGATTGATCCGATGATCGGTCACTCTCCCCTGCGGGTAATTGTAGGTGCGGATGCGCTCGCTTCGGTCTCCGGAGCCGACCTGGCTTTTCCGGTCCTCGGAAATCCGGTCGTGCCGATCCTGCTCCATCTTATCAAGAAGCCGTGCCCGTAATACCTGTACGGCTTTGGCCTTGTTCTTATGCTGAGACCTTTCATCCTGACAGGTAACGACCAGGCCTGTAGGTAAATGGGTCACTCTGATGGCGGAATCGGTGGTGTTGACCGATTGGCCACCGGGGCCGGAGGAACGGAACACATCGAATTTGAGTTCATTGGGTTCGATGTGCAGATCCACCTCTTCCGCTTCGGGAATGATGGCGACGGTCACCGCCGAAGTATGAATGCGCCCTTGGGTTTCCGTATCCGGCACACGTTGCACCCGGTGCACCCCCGATTCATACTTCAGACGAGAATAGACCTGATGGCCGCTCACCAAGGCGATAATTTCCTTGAAGCCACCAATCCCGCACGGGTTGGAACTCATCACTTCAACCTTCCAACCCTGCATCTCGGCATAGCGAGCATACATGCGATACAAGTCCGCCACAAAGAGAGCGGCTTCATCGCCTCCCGTTCCGGCTCTGATTTCAAGAAAAATGTTCTTTTCATCATTGGGATCCTTGGGCAAAAGGCGAAAACGGATAGCCTTGTCGAGTTCGTCTTGTTTCAGAGCAAGTTCGTCGAGTTCTGCTTTGGCGAGTTCCACCAGGTCAGGGTCGTCCTGTTCAGCGCGGAGAAAATCCTTGTTCTCTCTGATTTTTTCGCAGACTGAAGTATACGCGGCATACAGCTCAGCGATTTTAGCGACAAGAGAGTGCTCACGGACTATATTGCGGTACCGTTGCTGATCACTTACCAGCTGAGGGTCGGAAAGTTGCCTCTCGAGCGCACTCAGTTTCTCGTCAATATCACGCAGATTTTCAAACATGCCCGGATGTATTCAGAAAAAGAAAAGCCCCCATCACAACAGCCGATTCGGATGCGAAACATATCCGCTCCGCCCGCATGGCCTTGAAGGCCTGATACGGGACAACGCCTGTGGTTATGAGGGTAAAGTGGAAGACAGGAGGAATCGCGTTTTATTTTTTGCTGCCCTGGAAGCCAGCATATTTTTTCTTGAATTTCTCAATACGCCCCGCGGTATCAATCAATTTCTGCTTGCCAGTGAAATACGGATGGCAGGCGGAACAAATCTCGACCCTCATTTCGCTGTTCACTGATCCAAGCTCGATTTCATTACCACAGGCGCAAATGGCCTTGATTTGATGATATTCTGGATGGGTATCTGGTTTCATTGGTTTCACTCCTTCTAAATATGTATCCAAATAAATTTTTCGAATTTTACAATATATCTTTTTTCGCCACTTCTTGAAAGAAAAAACAAAAATTATCGATTCATAGACGCAAAAAACTCCCGATTGTTTTTGGTATGCGCCATTTTATCAAGCAGGAACTCCATGGCATCAGCTGGATTCATGGAGGAGAGAAGTTTACGAAGTATCCATATGCGATTGAGGTCTTCGGGGGCAAGAAGCAGGTCTTCCTTCCTGGTTCCGGATTTTTGAAGATCAATAGCGGGATAGATACGACGATTTGCCATCTTCCGATCGAGAACGATCTCCATGTTACCGGTGCCCTTGAATTCCTCAAAGATCACTTCATCCATCCTGCTGCCTGTATCAATCAAAGCGGTGGCTAGGATTGTGAGACTGCCGCCTTCCTCAACATTCCGGGCCGCGCCGAAAAATCGTTTTGGACGGTGAAGGGCATTGGCCTCGACACCACCGGAGAGTATTTTCCCGGATGACGGCGTAACCGTATTATAGGCTCGAGCCAATCGCGTAATCGAATCAAGCAAGATCACCACATCTTTTTTGTGTTCAACCAACCGCTGTGCCTTCTGAATGACCATTTCGGCTACTTGAATATGTCGTTGGGGCGGTTCGTCGAAAGTTGAACTGACAACCTCAGCATCGACATTACGCCGCATGTCTGTAACTTCTTCGGGACGTTCATCAATCAACAGGACGATCAACATGATCTCTTTATGATTGGCAACGATCGAGTTGGCAATTTTTTGCATCATCACAGTCTTGCCGGTTCGCGGAGGAGCGACGATCAGTCCACGCTGCCCCTTTCCGAGTGGAGCAGCAATGTTCAGCACCCGCATGGACATATTATCGGGCGTGGTTTCCAAATTGATCTGCTCTTCCGGATGCAATGGGGTAAGGTTGATAAAGGCGGTCTTGTTCTTAGCAGCCTCGGGCAACTCGAAGTTAATGGTATCGACCTTGAGGAGGGCAAAGTAGCGTTCATTGTCCTTAGGAGCCCGCACCTCACCCTCCACGCTGTCACCGGTGCGCAGATTCAAACGACGAATCTGCGATGGAGAAACATAGATATCATCGGGACCGGGTAAATAGTTATAATCAGGAGCACGAAGAAAACCGAATCCATCCTGCAGAATTTCGAGGACGCCACTGCCCCGTAGCTTACCATCTTCATCAGCCTGATCCTTGAGAATAGCGAAGATGAGCTCTTGCTTGGTCATATTGCTGTACCCTTCAATATTACAAGAAGCAGCAAGGCTGATGAGTTCTTTAATTTTTTTATTTTTTAACTCAGTTGGATTCATTGACCGGTCATTCCTCCATGAGGTCAGTACTATAAAACAGCCGACAGAATATCAGCTTTTAGAAAAGAAATATATTTCAAATTGAATAGATAGCAGGAAGATTTTTGCAACCATTATCTCGGGTCACCGCGAACGAAATAACAATAGTACTTAAAGTGAAGAATTTACCGTAGCTTGATGCAGTGAACTGACTGGATGAAAGGGCAGGACAGGCCCTAATGATATTAGGAATCCAGTTGATTTAACTGGTCCAGGCAGGGTGCTGCAGGCAGGCCAGAAAAATTATATATTTTTTGTGTGAAATATCAGAACAAGAAACCGAAAGGATAAATCGATCTGTTGAGATGTTACTGAGCTAATTATTTGTTTCACGTGCGCCTGTCAAGCACTTTCTTGACAAAATCACCCGGGAAACCTTTCGGAAAGCTGATTTCCCAAGGCCACGACCCGTTCCCGGGTAACGACCCATTCCCCGCTGTTGTCTATGACGAAATCCGCCCGTTGTGATTTTTCCCTTAGATCCATCTGCGCTGCAATGGCTTGAGTGGCTTTTTTACGGGTAACTTTATCTCGGAGCATAATCCGGCGACATTGAACACCACGACGGGCATAGACAACCAGCACCGCATCGACATCACTTTGCCAGCCCGCCTCATATAACAAGGGGATCTCAACCAGAACCAACGGTGCGGTGTAGCGCATCACTTCCCGATGCATCGCCACCCGGGCCAGGGGGTGCAAAAGAACATCCACCTGCTGGCGGACCACGCTGTCGCTAAATAGACACTCACGCAAAGTAACTCTGTCTATTTCACCATGTTGAAAAAAAAACTTATCACGGAACCTATCTCGTAACGCGAGCCAACCGGGTTGGTTGATCTCTAACAGAGACCGGCAGCATTGATCAAGGTCAACCAGTGGAGCCTGGCAATAACTCGAAAGCAGGCGACTTACACTACTCTTCCCAGATCCTATCCCTCCAGTCACACCAAGAAGAAAAGACATCAAAAGGGATCTTTTCTTAGAATGTCGAGCAGCGTTCGCATATCTTCCCAGAGAGGTGCGGTGAAGGAAATCTCTTCTCCGGAAGAGGGGTGACTGAAACGAAGCATGCTGGCATGCAGCATCTGACGCGCTGGTTTTATACTGGCATTCCGATCAGTAGCACCGCCATAGAGCAGGTCACCCGCGACAGGAGACTTCACCGATGCCATGTGGACACGAATCTGATGGGTCCTTCCAGTTTCGATACCAATTTCAGCCAAGCACCATCCATTGGCGAAACTTTCTATAACATGCCAGGTTGTTGCCGCATATTTTCCGTGAGTCGATTGAACGGCCATTTTTTTCCGGTCTACCGAGTGCCTGCCGATGGGTGCAACCACACGGCCATCTCGTTCCCGTGGACAGCGCAATAGCAGCGCATGATATTTCTTCTGGATTTTTCTGTCCTTGAAATCGGCCATCAAGATCCGCATAGCGCGTTCAGTCTTGGCCACCAACATGATACCCGAGGTATCTTTGTCCAAACGATGTACGATACCGGGACGCCCGCCATCGATTGCGGGCAAGTCCTGGCTCCGGTACAGTAGCCCGTGCACCAAGGTTCCTTTACAATGCCCGTTGGCCGGATGCACCACCAAGCCTGGTGGCTTATTGATAACTAAGAGGTGTTCATCCTCGAAAAGAACTGGAAAATCGATATGCTCCGGGATAATTTCCGAAGGCTGAGGTGGGGGAAAAAAAATAGTGACCGTGTTATTGGTCCGTAAACGGTACCCGGCCTTCACCGGTTGCCCATCAACGAGAATGTTGGCCATACCGATAAGTTTATGCAGATATGAACGGGACTGATCTGGATATTTACAGACAAGAAAATGATCAAGCCGCTGCCCAGCCTCTTCAGATTGAACAGAACAAGGGAGCTGTGCACCTTGAGGCTGGTCTTTTGGCACCTGCAAGTCGTTGTTCATTAAACTTGCCAATGGCCCGGCACCTTATTTATCTTTAACAAAAAAGTTTTTCGATCTGTTTTTCGACCATGTCTTCTTCCATATGTTTGGCAAGTGACAGCTCTTTGATCAAAAGATTTTTGGCCGTATCTAACATTTTTCGCTCACCGTAGGAGAGGTCCTTATCCTCTCTCAGAAGAAAAAGATCCCGAAGAACAACGGCAACTTCAAAAACTGAACCGGTCTTGATTTTTTCCATATACTCGCGATACCTGCGATTCCATGTCTGCGCTGTGATTTTAATATCACGTTCCTTCAGGATTTCAATAACTTTAGCAACTTCATCCACGGAGATAATCGCCCGCAAGCCGACATTAGTGCTGGTGGCTGTCGGTATCATGATGGTCATATCGTTATCGAGAATTTTCATTACGTAAAAACTCTGATCGACACCGCCTATGGTTTGCGTCTCTATAGCTTCAATGAGACCTACACCATGAGCCGGGTATACTGCCATATCGCCTTGTGAAAACACAGGAGCCTCCGGAAACAGGTAGTTGACTTACGCTGATTGAATCCAGCGAGGGAGCTCGTATATTCTTAAAACACTATAATAGCATTTTTTTTGAATATTAGCAAAGAATGGATAAAGCTTGATGGGAGAAAGATGGAATACAGCGGAAGCATGATCAAATCTATGAGTAGCAAGGGGGACAAAAATATCGCAGAAGGCAACTGCTGCCCATGGATCGAAAAGACTCACTGCCCATTGACACTATTCATGCAGACATTAATTCCTTCCTGAATAAATAAAGCGACAGCTTCTTCTACCAGACCTTCCCGTTGACGAAATACCATCAATTCGGTTTCAGTCATCTTTGACAGTACAAATTGATCCACCGGTTGGCCTTGGCCCTCGGAATTAACGATCGGACGCCCGATGCCTATTTTCATCCGCCCGAAGCAGTTGGTGCCAAGGTGCTGGGCTATAGACTTAACTCCGTTATGTCCGCCACTCCCACCTTTGCTTACAATCTTAATTCGTCCAACACTCAAATCAATATCATCGTGCAACACAAGAATGTGTTCCAACGGCACCTTGAAGTACTCAACAAAACCCCTGACGCAATCACCGGATCGATTCATGTAGGTCTGAGGTTTTACATAGAAAATCTGACTACCATAGGCGCGACCTTGACAAAACATCCCCTGCATTTTCAAGATGTTGGCCTGCCAGCCAGCAACAGCTGCAAGATGATCGATAAAGAAAAAACCGATATTATGGCGCGTTAAGTGATAATCCCGGCCTGGATTGCCTAGGCCAACGATCAAGAATTTAGAATCCATCATGGAAAAAAAATACGAAAAAACAAAACGAGCCGAAAAAAATTCGGCTCGGTGTAACGACTCTCAAGAAAAAGGGTGACTGCTTTCCATTACCAGCAACAATCAATAAACGATTACGCAGGTAACATCACTTTTTTCTAGCATTTCGACGTTTTCTGGAATAGCGAGATCGTTATAGGTCAGCCCGGCACCGCCTTGCTCTAACGAGCTGATGTCAACCTTGACAACATCGGGTATATCCATAGGACAACCGCGAAGTTGTATCGAATCCTTGAAAACCTGCAACTCCCCACCGAGATCAACCCCCTTGGGTGTGCCCACATATTCGATGGGAACAGTGAACTTGGCAGGTTTTTTTAAATCTATTTCAATAAAGTCAACATGAAGAATGTTGCCGGAAACCGGTTCCTTCTGGATCTCCTGAATGAGAACGTGCCGCTGTTCTTTACTGTCACCTGCGACCTGCAAGGTCACTACAGCATTACGTCGATGTATAAACAGCAGACTTTTGTAAAGTTTCGACGTCTCGAACTGAAGTGAAACTGGTGCCGTACCACCACTATAAAGATTGGCCGGAGTAATTTCCCGCATCCGTAACTGCCGCATCGGCCCTTTACCAAAAACCGTCCGTACCACTGAGTCTAAACTTACTTGTAACATAAAAGCCCTCCCCCCTTACTCTGGGATCAATAACAATTCATTGTCATTTATTTCATTTAAACGAACAGATAACTGACAGAATCTTCATTGTGAATTCTGCTGATGGCTTCGCCCAAGAGTTCGCCCACCGACAATACAGTTATTTTCTCACACAGCCTGGCCTCCTCCTTTAATGGAATAGAGTTGGTTACCAGGAGTGATTTTAAACAAGATTTAGAGATGCGCTCGATAGCCGGTCCCGATAACACCCCATGAGAGCAACAGGCATGCACCTCTTTTGCACCAACCTCTTTCAATATTTCCGCCCCGCCGCACAATGTCCCGGCGGTATCAACCATATCATCCAACAAAATAGCGGTCTTACCGGCGACATCGCCGATCACATGCACGGCCTCGCATTCGTTCGCCCGTTCACGACGTTTGTCGATAATCGCCAGTCCCGCATTCAAGCGTTTTGCAAAAGCGCGGGTGCGTTCAACCCCTCCCGCATCAGGTGACACCATCACCACGTCGGTGAACCGCTCCCTGATATATCTCAAAATAATGGGGGCAGCATACATATGATCGACGGGAATGTTGAAAAACCCCTGAATTTGTCCGGCATGCAGATCCATACAGAGCACCCGGCGGGTTCCGACTACCATAAGCATTTCCGCAACTGCTTTGGCAGTTATCGGTACCCGTGGCCGTACTTTACGATCTTGGCGAGCATAACCGTAGTAGGGCATGACCGCAGTAATCCTTCGCGCAGATGCGCGCCGCAACGCATCAATCATGATCAAAAGCTCCATGAGATGATCATTGACCGGCGTGCAGGTCGGTTGAATCACAAACACATCGGCGCCGCGCACATT
>Ga0364909_10338_pt1 | contig 12126 bp, 9 predicted proteins | sample SorcelJu500001C3_3_FD_206966 | JGI IMG/M metagenome (GOLD analysis project Ga0364909, IMG submission 206966) | Enriched cells from Trout Bog Lake Hypolimnion, Wisconsin, USA - BchlTB.June25.5000.01.C3 | ecosystem: Environmental > Aquatic > Freshwater > Lake > Hypolimnion/Profundal zone | place... | reverse complement strand
AACAGTTGTTTTGCTATTGTCGTCGTCATCAACAGTTGTTTTGCTATTGTCGTCGTCATCAACAGTTGTTTTGGTATTGTCGTCGTCGTCGACAGTCGACTCGCGTTCTTCAACTTCATTGTCAACATCTATGATTGTCTTATTTTTACATGAATCGTGGACTTTGACTAAAATGAGATGGGGAACATCCGAAATGGTTTCATTTGTTTTTTTGATAGGTGTTGGAGGGGTAACAATAGCATGTGGATTGGGTGTAATGATACACGACACATTTTCAGAAAGGGAAGTGGGAGTGTCGACGTCGTCGATGGGTTCAAGTTTAAAATGAACTGTTTTTTGTTTTTTATTTGGTGGATTTAGAAAAAGTTCATCGGGTGGGGTAGGAACATTTAAAGTAGCAATACGTTCCAAAAGTCGTTTGTTTTCTTTTTTAAGTTTTTTATTTTTTAATTTTAATTTTTGAACCATGGGCGAATTTTCAATCCAAAGATAATTTGCACGGTACAAGTCATAAAAATTGGATTCCTTACGCAGTGTTTCCGAAAGTTGTTGAATTTGATGTGTGACTGTATTCATTGTAATAAAAATGGATTGGAGCCAATACGTAAAGTGTCGAGATTATTTTATTATGTTTTAATGAGTGAACATAATAAACACACACACACACACACACACACACACACACACACCCACACACACACCCACACACACACACACACCCACACACACAATCCATAGTAAGTAGGTATTGTTTGAAGCTAAACAAAGATGAAATAAAAATAAAAATAGTCAAGATATATATTATCATCATTATCCAAAACACAATGAATTTCATGTTTTGGATGTACCAAGCAATGTTGGTTTTGACAAGTGTGCATTCAGGTTCAATTGAAATACGCCAACACATACTTAAAAGCACTCCTATTGAACCCAAATTAAATGTGATCTTTGTGATTTTTAGTCCATTTTCATTGATTGGGGAGAGTATTCATACCTATTTAAAGAATTTTGAAACAGTTGAAACAGATACACAAGTGTATATTGTAGAGATGGCCTATCAAAATCAAACCTATTCAATAACAAATCCCGAAAATCCACATCATTTGCAATTGAGAAGTAAAGATATCATGTGGCAAAAAGAGAATTTAGTAAATGTCGCAGTTCGAAATCTGTTGCCTCCGACATGGAAAGCATTTGCTTGGATTGATTTAAATGTAGAATTTGAAAGCAATACATGGGCAATGGATACACTAAAAATTTTAAATGGACATAAAGACGTGGTCCAATTATGGACGGCTTGTTTTGATTGGGACAATGAAAAAAAAGTAGCCAATCAAGTGTCGATCTCAGCAGGATACATTGACGACAACGATCGATACAATCGAAATAGAACGGGACATAAAAGTTTTGGATATCGTCATGTAGGATATGCTTGGGCGATGACACGACCAACTTATGAGAAATTAGGTGGAATTTATGATCGTGTAATCATTGGTTCGGGAGATTCCGTGTTATATTTTACTTTGGTATCGCGATTGTATAATATTATGCCAAAGACTGTAAGCAAACAATTCAAACAAGATGTCAATGCATATTATCAAAATGCAAAACAATATGGTTTTAAATTTGGATATGTACCCGGAACTATTTTACATCAATCACATGGAAATTTAGTACATCGTAAATATGTAGAACGATGGCAATATCTGGTTCGTAGTGGATACGATCCAAGTGAACATGTAACCTACACACCGATTGGTTTGATGGTGGCGACTTATTCTTTTCCGGAAAAATTACATCACGATTTATACATGTATTTTAAAAATTTGGTTCAATAAAATCTATCAATTTATTTACATGTTTTGCCACAGTGAAAAATTATTGTGGCAAAACGAATTTCAACCCAAAATTTTATCCTAAAATCATATTGAACATGGGTGTTTCATGTGTTTTGGTTGTTTTTTTCTTGACTCGGTAAGAAGTGGTTGTTTGTGCTGCAGTATATATTTGATTGGAATTGGTAATATCATGAAATTCTTGATGAATTTCTGGCATCAAACGTGTCATGGGTTTCTCCAACACAGATAATAAATGGTCCGTTTTGGACAATTGTCTATATTCTTCAATGTTTAAATTGCCAAAATATTTTGACAAGGTATAATGTGGATTGGGAGCGGGTTGAATATTTTTAGAATATTCATAGATTTTACCATAAACACGATTGATTAAATGATATCGTTCAAATTTGGTAGAATCGTCTAAATGTTCTTTAAATAAAAAAGCAACAGCACATTCTGGACTGCAAAAATCTCCGTATCCAGACATGGTTCCATTTGTTTCATATCTTGGAATCAAACAAGACGGTCCTTCATATTCATACGAACACCAAAAACATGCCGATTTCTTGTCAATTTCAGGAGAATTGGAATAAAAGGTTTGTTTCAAGGTTTTAAGTTTACTAAATAACACTGATTTTGATGTAGAATCTACATGAGTGGTAGTAGTCATCATGGTTGATGTATTTGTGGGTGTGGTTGGTGTTGTTGCACTGGGATGATGATCTTTACCATGACATGTACATGTAAAACATGGAATCGTATTAGGATATGCATACGAGGACGAAGAAGCGAGTGGATAAGGATCTACCATGTTGGGGGTAGTCGAAGACGATTGTTTCTCTGTAAAACTATAAAAATGGTCTTCTGGTTGGTAATATTTGATTTCAGGTGGTGCCTTTGGATTGTAATGCAAAGGATTTTGTAAAGTATTATCATATACTTCCAAATCGGTTAAATGACATTTCAAATGTAGAATCACTGCAGGATAAACTTTGGGTACAGGTTTGTATTCCATAGGTGCCACTGTCAGTTTACCACCTTTAGGTTTTCTACCTTTACGATCGGAAACCAAAGTCAAAGTCAATTGTGTTGTCGAGGTTACATCTTTTTTTCTTGGCATAATGAGAATGATGATTCTTCTTGAAGAAAACACTGTTTTATATCGTTTCCCCTCCCCACCCCAAAAAATTGGATAGGGTTGGGGTTAGGTAAGTCTTAAAAATTGGCTCAAAACGGATTTATTTTTATTGGCATAAAGTTCAGATCGTTGATCAGCAAGAATTTGACGTTGTGCTGCTCGAAGAAGTTCGGTTTGATTAAGTAGAAAAGGATCCTCTTTTAAATTGATGTTTTTGCATTCATTTGGTTCAAGTGGACGCATAGTTTCATCAGCTCTAAATTGATTATATTGTTCGACTGTTTTATAACGAGGTTCAATGTAATCATTTTCACTAACAGTAAAAACAGTTTGATCTTTATGGACTTTACGAATGTCATCGAATGGAAGTTTTGTAAAAACATTGGAAGAAATGTAATCGTTGGATTCGGCAACGTCGTCGTCGTAAAAATTAGAATATGCGCCACGTGAGATATGACATTCACGAATTCCTTTGTGAACACTTACTTGTTGTTGATTTTTGACTTTTTGAATCGCATCGGCTAATTCACTTGCATTTTTTGGAGCGGGAATTCCATAATCAGGATCTTGATCGGGTTGACTAAACCATTCGGTTCGTTCTTTTTGTTTCTGTTGAAATTCTTTGTCGACCATGATGGAATCAAATACATCATTGAATTTTGTTTGAAAGGTTTGTTTTTTCATTCCTTGCAATTGATTTTTAATGGCATGTTCTGTCGAATTTTCAGAAGTATCAAATTGTTTGGAATCATATTCGATAGAAACTACTGGATTGGATTCTTTGGTTAACATGTTGTAATGTTTATGAAGAATGTTGTATGCATTTTGAAAGAAAATAAAATATTCATTGGGTAACTTTGATTTATCCGGATGCATTCTCATCACATGTAATTTGGCTTTGAACAATTCTTCCTTGGTCAATTGATAAGGTACATCAAATAATGCTAAAATTTCCTCAAACGAATATTTAGACAAATCTAAATTGTGATAAGACATATTTTAGAATGATGTTTTTTTTACAATTTACATAGATATTCTTGAAACGATTTCCAGCGCTATTCATAAAATGTCATAAAATTGAAACAATTGAACGGAACATTTAAAAATCCAATATAAACACAAATATTTATATTGTTTATCGTCCGGAAATTCCATGTCAACCCTTGCACAAAATCTATCTACTCAATATCAAATCAAAACAGATATTCAACACGTACTCGATGCACCGGATACGTACATTGGAAGTGTTGAAAGCAGTGACACTGAATTATTTGTTTACGATGAAACAAAACAACGTATTTCACTTTGTTGCATTCATAACACTCCCGCCTTGTATAAACTTTTTGATGAATGTATTGTCAATGCCAGAGATCACGTGTGTCGACTTCTTCAATCTACCGATGAAAACAAACATGTTGTAACCCAAATTGATGTGAATGTTCATTCTGAAACGGGTACCATTACCTTGTTCAACGATGGAAATGGAATCGATGTAGTTCAACATCCTGAAAACAAATTATGGATTCCTGAAATGATATTTGGTCATTTAAGAACTTCAACAAATTACAACAAAGAAGAAAAAAAAATTGTTGGAGGAAAAAACGGGTTTGGAATCAAATTGGTTATTATTTGGAGTACGTATGCGAAAATCGAAACCATTGATCATGTACGTGGACTCTTGTATGTTCAAGAATTTGGACCGAATTTAAGTGTCATTCATCCACCCATTATTACATCTACTAAGAAAAAACCATACACTCGTGTAACCTTTACACCGGATTACCAACGTTTGGGTTTACAAGGAATTACATCAGATATGGTTTCATTATTAAAAAAACGTACACATGATATTGCGGCTGTCACGGACCCGGCTCATAAAAAAATCAAAGTATCGTGGAATCAACAATCGATTCCAATTAAGAATTTTGTACAATACATTGATTTGTATTTAGGGCCAAAAGAAGAAACCAAACGTGTGTATGAACAAGGAGGGGAACGTTGGGAATATGCTGTGGCTATTTCACCCATCCATGAATTTCAACAAGTTAGTTTTGTCAATGGTATTGCAACAACAAAAGGAGGAAAACATGTCGAATACATTTTGTTACAAATCACCAAGAAAGTATCCGAATTCATTGAAAAAAAGAAAAAAATCAAAGTAAATCCATCGAGTATTAAAGAACAATTATGGTTGTTTTTGAGATGCGATATTGAAAATCCATCGTTTGACAGTCAAACCAAAGATTACATGAATACCTCTTCCGTTCATTTCGGATCCAAATGTATCGTTTCCGATGGATTTGCCGAAAAAATCGCCAAACAATTGGGTGTTATGGATTTGGCAGTCAGTCTAACCGAAGCCAAAGAAACCAAACAAGCCAAAAAAACCGACGGAAGCAAAACCAAACAAATTCGTGGAATTGCTAATTTTGTAGATGCCAATTTCAGTGGAACTCAAAAATCCAAAGATTGTACATTGATTTTATGTGAAGGATTAAGTGCCATGTCGGGTGTTGTCTCAGGATTGTCTTCGGAAGACCGAAATACCATTGGAATTTATCCTTTGAAAGGAAAAATGTTAAATGTCCGAGGTGAAACTACTAAAAAAATTACAGACAATAAAGAAATCTCAGACATTAAAAAAATTTTAGGATTGGAATCTGGTAAAACGTATACTATGGAAGATGTTTACATGAAATTGAGATATGGAAAAGTACTTGCCTTAGTCGATTCAGATCAAGACGGTTCACACATTAAAGGACTTATTATCAATATGTTTCATAGCGAATGGCCTTCCCTCACAAAAATACCTGGATTTTTATCGTTTATGAATACACCTATTTTACGCGCCACGAGACGTGGACACACGACCCAATTGTTTTACAACGACGGAGAATATCAAATTTGGAAATCTACTCAAACACCTGCACAATTAAAACATTGGACCTTGAAATATTTCAAAGGATTGGGAACATCGACCAGTACTGAATTCAAAGAATATTTTGCAAATAAGAAATATGTTGATTTTCATCATACTGGACCTCAAAGCGACGATGTCATTGATAAAGTATTCAATAAAAAACGTCCAGATGAACGCAAAACCTGGTTGGAAAATTACGATAAATCGGTGTATTTAAACACGAATGACAAACATGTTACTTTTGAGAAATTCATCGATCAAGAACTCATTCATTTTTCAAAATACGATTGTGCTCGAAGCATTCCAAGTATGGTGGATGGATTGAAAATTTCATTGCGTAAAATTTTATTTTGTGCATTTAAACGAAATCTTACTCAAGAAATTAAAGTAGCCCAATTTTCTGGATATGTGTCTGAACACAGTGCGTATCATCACGGGGAAACTTCCTTGAATGGTGCCATTGTAAATATGGCTCAAGATTTTATTGGAAGCAATAACATTCATTTGTTGGATCCCAAAGGACAATTTGGATGTTTAAGTCCAGATACACCAATTTTAATGTGGTCGGGTGAAATCAAACTTGCCAAAGACATTCAAAAAGAAGATAAACTTGTAGGAGACGATGGATTGGTTCGTGTGGTCACTCAAACTACAAGTGGTGTCGATGACATGTATGAACTTGTAACCGAAACAAACGAAAAAATGGTTGTCAACAGTCAACATATACTTACCCTGTTTTATGAAAAGAACATGGAAATAGAATGGTGTGAAAAAGAAAATCAATATACATTCAGTTTTTACGACGGGATCCGAGTAAATACAAATTCAATTTGCCCAAGTGGCAGTACTATAGACGAAAAAATGGTTGCACGCAAAAAACTACATGACATTCGAACTCATCTCATTTCAATATATAACAAATCCAAAATCATCGACATTCGAATTCAGGATTATTTACAATTGTCTGAAAAAGACAAAATGGAAATGCATGCTCTGTGTAATTACAAATCCATTCAATGGCCATTTCAACCGGTTTCGGTCGATCCATATACATTTGGGAGTAATCTTGACAACGAATCATCATCCATTCCGGATACTTATTTATTCAATTGTGAACAAACACGTCTTGAATTGTTGGCTGGTGCAATCGATACGTATGGAAAAACTCCAACCATTCAACCATCGATTGATCCAACGATTGAAATCGGTTATGAGAATATAAACACCATTTTATCGTTACAACGTATTTGCCAAAGTTTAGGATTTGCAACAATTCTACTGGAATCCAACCACAATGTGTCTCCGATTACTTTACAAATTAGAGGAAACATACATGAAATTCCTACAAGAAACACACATTCATGGACATCGACTCCACATAAATCATGTCATTTAAAAAAATTCACAATTCAACCTGTAGGTAAAAATGAATTTGTTGGTTGGAGTGTAGATGGCAATCAACGATTCTTACTTGGAAACTTTATAATAACACACAACAGTCGACTTCAAGGTGGCTCCGACAGCGCTTCGGAAAGATATATTTTTACACATTTGAATAAAATAACACGTTGTTTGTTCCCTGAATCGGACGATGCCATTTTGAATTATTTAGACGACGATGGTGTGATGGTGGAACCCGAGTATTATATTCCTATTTTACCCTTTGTTTTAATCAATGGAATATCCGGAATTGGTACAGGGTTTTCATGTTCGATTCCTTCGTATTCTCCGAGTATTTTATCACAGACATTACAACGTAAACTGCGTGGTCTCGAATACGATACGGAATTCACCCCATTTTATCAAGGATTCAAAGGAACTGTAACTCGCATTGGAAATGAATCCAAATATTTGATTCGTGGAAAATATGAGGTTGTCAAGGCAGATACGATTCGTATTGTCGAATTGCCGATTGAAACATGGACGATGCCATATGTGGCTTTTTTGGAAGAATTGATCGAAGGAACAGTCGATGAAAAGACGGGTAAAAAAAAACCATCGACCCTTAAAGATATTACTTCAATGTCGACTGAATCTCAAATTGATATTGTAGTTCAATTTCCAAAAGGAATGTTGGCTGAATTAGAAGCTCAAACACATTTACATGGAATCAATGGAGTAGAAAAATTGTTGAAATTAACAACTACTGTAAGCACTACGAATATGCATCTGTTTGATGCCATGGGTAAATTACATAAATATGCCGATGTTAATGAGATTCTCGACGCATTTTATCAGGTACGTTTAACCGCATATCAAACAAGAAAAACAAAATTGTTACTTGATTTGGATCAAAAACAAATCCGATTGTCGAATCGTGCGAGATACATTGTTGAAAATTTAGAAGGGACGGTGGATTTAAAAAGAAAGAAATTGGAAGAAGTGACATCGATGCTTCAAACACGAAAATATCAGATGATTGAAGATTCGTATGATTATTTAACAAAAATGCCCATGGATTCTGTGACCACTGAGATGGTCACCAAAATACTCAAAGAAAAAACAGACAATGAAGAACAACATTGTTTGATTCAAGCCAAATCACCTGAACAAATGTGGTTGGATGAATTGAAAGAATTTGACAATTTGTATTCGAAATACAAATAAATGACATGTGGAGTGCTGCTAACCCAAACCTGTATATATGTATGTGAGTTGTAAAATAACTAACTAACCCTTTTTGTAAAATAAAAAATGACTTTTTTTATTTTATTTTGGCACATATCCAACATGTTTTTTAATCAATTCAAGATCGGTTTTAATCGATTCAAAATTGGTTTTAAGCAATTCCATCATTTGATAAATTTCAATTAGTGTTGTTGGGTAATCACTAATCACCTGAACATGAACAGGGGGGGTCGTAGCAGGGGGAACTTTGGTAGATTGATACAAGGATTGAATCATGTTATCCAGTACGTATTTGTTGATTTCCATTAATTTTTCATGTGTACAATCTGTATTTTCCTGATCAAACTGTTTGTAATAAAACCCCATCTGTTGTTTGAACCACTTTACACCGGATTCAACATTCGAATGATGCTGTAAAAATATGGGTAGTTTACGCACAGTATTATACAACAAGGTTTGATTTGTCGAATCAATAAATCCGGGCATCATCCATACAGGGCACAAAAGGGTTGTTTCTATATTGTATTTTGAAATCTAATGTGTTGTTATATTTATGCCGCAGGTGGCACTACATCGTTGGTGTTGACATCTTTGGTGTTGACATCGTTGGTGTTGACATCTTTTGTTACAGGGGAAGGAATTTTCTTTTTTTGTCGATGAACTCTGGTTTCGGTAACAAGGGAATCCTCGTAAAGGGGAGAGTCTTTGATGGGTTTGCGAATGTCGAGAAGCATGTGATTCATATTGTTGATTTTTTCGTCAAAAGGTACCGATTGAGTTGTAAATGTCTCTGTATAAACACCGGGTCGGCCACGATGTTTTGTTTGTCGAATGTAGTATCCATCTGTTCGAACTTGCTTTGGTTTTAAAGTCGTCACAATGTAATTCCATAAATCATAAAATTGTGTAAATTTATTAAATCGTGTGAAAAGATTCGTAAAAGAATTTGTGTTGGTATTTGTGTTGGAATTAAATTGAATGAATACTTTTAAAATTTCATCGATTTTCTGTTTAAATTTGGTTTTTTGTTCTACAGTCTGTTGAATGTATTTCTTAAGCAGCTCTCCTTGATTTTCACCAGTTGGCTCAATACCCAACGTCATTGCTTCGGTAACAAATTCATCAAATTGTGTAGATGTAAAAGTATCAAAAGTGTCGAGATATTTTGGATCCGCCGACATTTTGGAAATCAATTGTTTTAACACAGAATTGGCAATATTTAAAATTTCATTTACACTTAATTGATTTCCACTTTGGACTAATACTTCAGTACCCCCTCGTCTTGGACGACGACGACGACGACAACGTGTTTTACGTTTACGACGAAGAGGTTGATTTTTCCTAAATGTTTTTTTCATACGACCCAACAATGATTATATACTACTACTCTTATATTTACAGGTTTGGTTCATTAAAAAACTCTTTGCGTTTTCGAAACACAAAATCATCGTCGATTCTATGTTGTGTAAAATGACGAATTAATTCTTCAGTTCCACTTACTGGAACATTATTTATTTTACGTGTAATCATTGTAATAATAAAATACAAACAATACATTCCACATTCACTACCACCCTTTTGATGTCGAAGTCGATTTTGATAACATTTTAAATTCAAAGGTGGATTCATAGATTTGCCCAATGCAACAATTCGTTTTTCCAAATCCGCAATTTCATTTGGTATTTTATTATCCCAGAATTGACTGTCAAAATAAAACAAAAAAGAATGAGTTAAATCAACATACATTGCAATCCAGTGTTGCCCTGGTCCATCCCAAGTATCTGTATTAAATACAATACCAATTTGTGTTTTTCCTTGTTTCATGTACGATTCTAAACTAAAATGGTCGGGACATAAAGTCGGTTCGATGCATGTGTTTCCTTTGGATGACGCAAAATCAATGGAAGTTGGTCCCAATAAAACAAATGACGGGTATGCAACTTCGTATTGTTTCAAAACTTGTTCAATGTCTAAATCACTTAACCATGCCGAAGGTTTTTTAATCCATTCCTTGTCATGTTTTGGAGCATACAAACTTTTTTGTGTAATTCCTTGGGTAGAAGATTTTGCAATCAAACAAGATTCTTTTTTACATTCGGGTCGTCGTTTTTTCAATTCAATCCAAATCTTTTTTGGATCTGTCAACTCAATCTTGTGAGAAGGATTTTGACGGTTGTAATCGTCTCGTAAAGCCAATACTACATGGGTTGCCATACAACTTCCAGGCGCAACAACTTTATTTTTTTTGGTTACTGATGGATGACAGTTTTCAGTAAATGAATCGCCACCTCGTTTTTGATGTCGTCTACGACTATGACTTCGACGACCCCTTTTTTTTAGTCGCCGTGATTTTGTTACCATCCTTACTATTCAATGCTATTTTTTCTACTAAACTTTTGGATATTTCCAAGACCACAACTGAAATATTTTTCTGTTAATACAACAAAAAAATATTTTGATTTTCTCCAAAGACCTCTCAAAGAGTTTCGTGTAATATCAACACGATTTTGTGTGATTTTTCTCAAGAAATTCGTGTAATATCAACACGATTTTGTGTGATTTTTCTCAAAGAGTTTCGTGTCATATCAACACGAATTTGTGTTAGAAACCACGCAAAACAGACATTTTTGCTACATACGACGCACTCGAATTGTCTCCACCATAACTCAAGTCATTGAATGTTTGAACGATAGCTTTTTGTTTACGATATGTTATGTAATCGCTTGAATCCGATACAAATTTAGGATTACATGAAGCAGCAGGAATTCCAGTAGTATCACACATATTTGGCAGAGTTCCACTAATGAATCCTAAACTACGGCCACCGTACGATGATTTTACTGGATTCGGAACATTGCATGCATAATTTTCACGAACGAGAAAATCCCCTAAATTCATAACACCGCGAAATGGAGTGACAATTCGTTGTTTTCCATTGATGAAACCAACTGCATTCGGATTGTTCCACGAATTACGCAATATTTTTCGAATCCGTATTTGTTCGCTGTCTTTGTAATTGTTGATGGTTTGTTTGGGAGAATATCCCTGGTAAGGTCCTCCACCAAGTTGAGTAGGTGTTGGAAATTTATTGGGTTGAATTGCATACATATTTATGTCGGTATATCCTATTCAAGGATATTTTTTTGAAAGAAAAAATGCAAACTTACGATGAATTTTTAATTAATAAAGCGCATTACAAGCACTTTTTAAAAGTTGCGGATCCTGTCCAATATGACAATTACATGAATCATTTAGGTCGATTGGCAATTCATCAAGAGGGTATTCTTGATTTAGTCACCAAACTTATTCAAAACCCCAAAACAGAATTGAATTCAACTTTAAATTTACATTGGGAACTTTTTTCAAATGATTGCATGCAATATTTAGAAATGCAGGAAAAAACGAAATGTGAAGCAAACGAAGACGACGATGTTCTTTTTCCTGAGACCAAAATGCATAACAGCACTCCACCCACTTTTAAAATGCCGCCTGTCAAAAAACGCCTAAACCGAATGGCAAACGCTTTTTTGCCAAGAACTCAAGAAAAATAAAAATCTATGGAACACTTTTAAACTTTAGGAATTTATAAAAACTTTTCAAGT
>Ga0364909_10336_pt1 | contig 12248 bp, 12 predicted proteins | sample SorcelJu500001C3_3_FD_206966 | JGI IMG/M metagenome (GOLD analysis project Ga0364909, IMG submission 206966) | Enriched cells from Trout Bog Lake Hypolimnion, Wisconsin, USA - BchlTB.June25.5000.01.C3 | ecosystem: Environmental > Aquatic > Freshwater > Lake > Hypolimnion/Profundal zone | place... | reverse complement strand
CATATTCTTTCGAAGAAGGAGAGGCGTGCATTAAAAATGCTGAATTTTCTATTGTGTTTCTTGATACAAATCTTCCTGATTGCAACGGTATCTTACTATTACGTGAAATTATTAAATTGACCAGGAAGCCTGAAATTATAATTGTAACACGTAATTTAAACGAAATAGATACTCAAGAAGCCCTTGCAAATGGTGTCTGGGATATTTTTGTCAAACCATTCTCGCTCAATCATCTTAGCCAAACAATAGAAAGCGCCCTCGATTTTTGGAAACAAAGCAATAAAGTCAATATATTCCGGGGTATTGCTAAAAGAACCATGCTTGGTAGCAGTGCTGCAATGATTTCCTGTCAAGAGATGGCAGGTATTGCTGCTAAAAATGATGTTCCTGTTTTAATTGTTGGCGAGACAGGGACAGGAAAAGAATTATTAGCTAATATTATTCACCAGAACAGTGATCGTAAAAAAGGCCGTTTGGTGACTATTGACTGCGCTGCGCTTCCACAAAGTCTTGCTGAAAGCATTCTGTTTGGTAATAAAAAAGGGGCTTTTACCGATGCGTTCAATGACAGAGAGGGTTTGGTGACCCAAGCCCATGAGGGCACCCTTTTCCTTGACGAGATAGGGGAGCTTCCTCTTGCTCTCCAAAAGACATTCCTTCGAGTGATCCAGGAAAAACAATTTAGACCAATAGGAGCATCTCGTGAAATTTCCAGTAATTTCAGATTAATATCTGCAACAAACAGAAGTCTCGAAGAGATGGTAAAAAGCGGTAAATTTCGAGGAGATCTTTATTTCCGTATTCAATCATTAGTGATTAAACCGCCAACGCTCAACGGGCGTAAGCAAGATATTGCTGAATTGACCGCTTCTCATATAATTAAGCGATGTCAAATGCAAAAAAAAATGACTCAAGTAATGGATCCCGGGTTTTTGCAATGTTTGCAACGGTACAGCTGGCCAGGTAACGTTCGGGAACTTTTTAATGTTCTTGATAGTTGTTTAGCTAAAGCATCGGAATGCAGCCTTCTTGCATCCAAACATTTGCCGGTACATATACGTATGGAATCCTCAGGGTTTGACAATGCGTCTGGGGATATTGGCAATGGGCAATCAATGCCAATTTTGCCTGAGCTCAAAGCCTATCGTAAATTTATCGCAAGTAGGGCCGAAAAGGACTATTTGCAAAATTTAATTAATGTTGTGGAGTTTGATATCGAGCGGGCTTGTCAGATTTCCGGGCTTTCGCGATCACGTTTTTATGAACTTATGAAAAAATATCAATTGCCGATTCCCAGAAATGCAATTATTCCTCGGCAGAATCAAACTGATCTGGCCCCCCCGTTATATGTAGATTCTCCGCAGACAAAAGCCTCCTTCGACTCGCAGACCCCAGAATAGATTTCGCCTAAAAACTATTAATTAGCTTATAGTTAAAAAAAGTAAGTTGCGATTCTGGTGACATGTGCAAGCAAATTTAAAGATACCACACCAAAAGCTTGCGCATGATTCGACACACGAGCGACCGTCAAATTTCGCGCCGCCGAAATGCTTGCCCGGCTCCATCGGGCTGACGATTTGCCTCCGATGCATCATGTTCGTCTTCTTGGAGATGAGGCCATGCGTGTTCTTTGGAGAACTCGCATAGACTCAAAAAACGCTGAATGGCTTTCGCTACAGTGGAGGCTGGCGGCGAGAGATGTTGCTTAGTCATCCGCTTGCGAGGGTTCGTCGCACTGCCTATATTGAGGCAGATAAATCGAAAAAGTCGTCCGTTGAAAGGGAACACTCTCCACATTGATGTACCCCTTGTTCTGTTTGACAATGCCTCCAACAGTGGCTAAGCAGAAATCGGCATCCTCCCCAGATGCCTTGGTGGTGAAAAAAGGTTCAAAAATATTTCCAGGAATCTCTTGGCCGATGCCGCGGCCGTCATCACTGATTTCCAGAAGCACATAGTTTCCAGGAATCACCCCTCTATGATTCGTGCAATAGATTTCGTCCAAAACGACTTTCTTGGTCGCAAGCGTTATTGTACCGGAATCGGCAATAGCATCGCGAGCATTGACGCAAAGAGTCACCAGAAGTTCATCAACGTGGGTCGAATCAATCTTCACCTTCCACAGATTAGCCTCAGGCTTCCAGGCAATGACCGCACTGTCGCCAATTAATCGCCTGAGGATCTGAAGCATTCCCTGTTCAACAAGTTCATTGAGATTGAAAACTTGAGGCTCAATGAATTGCCTGCGGGCAAATGCCAAGACCTGCCGGATGATCTTGGACGAGCGCTTGCTGGAGTCCATTATGCATTGCATTTGATGATGCAAGAGAGAATCAGGCTCTGCCGCATCAAAGGCGAGTTGAGAACAACCCATAATTACGTTGTGCATCTTATTGAAATCGTGCGACAAGCCAGCAGCTATCCGTCCTACAGATTCCATCTTTTGCATTTGAAGCAATTGAGCATTCAACCTCTCAAGATCCTCTTCAGCGCGTTTACGGATGGTGATATTCACCAAGTTGATCAGGTACCCAAGATGATTTCCACCAGTTGAGCGGATGGCAGCATCCAATCTCACCCAGAAAACTTGTCCATCACTTTTCAGCATCCGCAACTCGCACCATTGAGATGCATTGATTTCTAAGAGTTGCTCGAAGTATAAACAGAGGACGTGCCGATCTTCCTTGAAAATAAACTGGTTGATCGATTGATTAACCAATGCATTTTGCTCAATACCAAGCAGGGCCGCAACGGCATGGTTCGCCTCTAGGATCACTTTCTCTGCAGAAAGAGTGCAGTAGCCGATTGGAGCAAAATTGAAAAGATCGGAATAGCGCGTCCGTGCAGTATCTAATTGCATCTGCACCCGCATCAATTCCTCGTTCTGCCGGAACAACTCCTGTGATGCACAGGAGTCTACGCCTGCCGCATTCTCCGATATTACTGAGGGCATGCCGCCTTGAACGAATTTATCTTTTCGGGTCATTTCATTACCAATTGTTGATAGACGGGTACCTGCACGCTTGACACCAACGAAGGTGTCGTCAAGCTCAATCAGGTTGGCAAGCCGGTAGATATTGTCACGGCATGCCATTGCTTTCCTGATCTTGCGAGGCATGTTTAGGGTTCTTGTAGCCATGCTGCCCTGAGCACGAAGCAACAAAAAACAGAAACATAATTCCAGGCTCAGGTTGCAACGCACTAAAAATCAGCAATTTCAATGCCAGTTTAACACAAAAATAATGGGCCCACTCTTTATAGCCATATAAACGGTTACATAGGAGCCTATTGTAAAATTACCAGCTGACCACGTTGCGCCCAAGCTTCGTTTCCTGAACTTTGCTACCCTATCCGGCCAACCGGTGCACTTGACACATTGATTACGCCGTATGTCAACAGCGTATGCATACAGAATATTCCTCGATAAAAATATCCTCCCGCACTCTGATTCCGTGGCGCTATTCATAGAGCTATCGAGCTCCTTGCGAAATTTCAGGATTATTTCCTGAAATCTCGGATTTTTCTCCAGAAGAAACATTGCCGCCGACCTGCAATAAGGCTGACACATCACAACAATTTAAACAAAATAAAGGTTATAGCCAAAGAGAGCAGTGCCTGATCTAAAAAATTCCCTACATGGCTACTAATATGCATAAGTATAGATAAAGACTTATACAGCCAAGAGGTTCAGCTGCCGGTGCTCAGATCATCATCCGGATCGGTATCCCGGATAAGATATCAAAGGGCCAGTAAAAGAGGCCTGCATGAAACGTGATATGAAGTTCATTTTGCAGAAGACTCTTGGTACGTAATGTAAAAACGCACATCAAAAGATAAAATGACCGCATCATCACTTAGAAGGTGCAAGTACGATAATTACAAACTGTTCGCAATGAATAGGAGGCGAAGGATAAAATGAGTCGCTGTATTGATCTGGCAAAAGTTTTTGGAATTGACCCGAAAGAAAATGAAGATGATTTCTGGCTATTAAATAGTTGCGAAATTATTTTGGAAGAATTGACGAAAATGGACAAACACCTCACGGTTACCGAAGTGCATAAAGCGGTCCGATTACGGATTCCTACAATCCGGTTGCCTGAAGTGAATTGCAACCTCGAACTGTTGGTGGAACGGGGCATGATCTCCAGGGTACGCCTTGCCGATGAAGCAGTGCGGTATGAAACTGTAACGAAAAAACATGGCCATGCACTTTGCACCTACTGCGGAAAAATAAAGAATATCAGCTTGCCAGAATATAAATACAAAAACAATTTATTCCTAATTACCGGATGTAATGTTGAATTTATGGGAGTCTGCGAATTATGCCAAAAAGAGCAGGCGGTATATTCTGATTAGTGGCAAGGTGTTAGGTCCCGCGAGATTACAAACTGATTTTTTTTAAAAATATTGGGGTGAGTTCTGCCAGTTTTTCAAAGCATGTATTGGCGTAATATGGACGAGTAATTTCTGTGCGATGTGATAATTGTAGAGCTGATTGTATTTGAGCAGTGAATCTTTCAAATGATTTGCATCAAGGCCTGCCCGATTGAGCTGATCCTGCAGCATCAAGCACACTTGAATAGGTACTCCAGGTGCAGTTCATCGATGCGGTGCATCAACGCCAAGCCCCGTGCCGACCGGTGGGACGATAATAGACGCTGCTGCGGCTGATGCCGACCAACTCAGCCTGCCGCTTGATCGATACTTTATGGGTACGGTCGATTACCTTTCTGTGCTCAGCAATCCCACCTTGGGAGCGCACTTTCTAAAAAATCGTGTCCAGTCTTAGTTGACCGATCTTAGCCTACATGGCCTTCACGTCAACCGGGGGGATCCGACTCGGTGCTTCGGCGGCCCGCTCGCTGAGCTGCCGTTTCCAATCCGTTATCTGATGGGGGGGCACTTCAAATTGCTGCGCCAATTCGGCCAAGGTCTTGTCCCCGGCCCGCGCAGCCAACGTGACTTTTGCCCGAAGAATTTTCGCTTAAAACGGGTCTATAAAAATTCTGTGATTCACGGATCTTAAAGTGGGGTGCGCATTCAACCTTGCATATACTCAGGTTAAGGCGATAACTTCCTCCTTTGATTGCTTTGTTCTTTTATGCATCGCAATAAAATATCAACCGATCCAGCCTTCCACCTCACTTTGCTTTGGGACTCGTCCAACACACTTGACCTGACCGTCAATAACGACTGCAGGGGTCGAAATAATGCCGAGCTTGGCTATATCCTGAAAATCGCTCACTTTAATGATGCTAGCCTCAATCCCTTTCGCTGCAATCGCGGCCTCAACGGTTTTCTGCGTTTTTTCACACGAAGCGCAACCCGGCCCACACACCTTAATTTCCATTTCTTCTCCCCCTTAAATATCAGATAATCATGTTGAAGAGATAGCCAGTAAAAACGATTCCGCTACCTACGACGAAAACAAAAACAGCGATCAGTTTTGGTTTGAGAACTTTGCGAAGAATAATCATCTCCGGCAGAGAGAGGGCGATCACGCTCATCATGAACGCCAGGACTGTACCCAAAGCGGCTCCTTTTTCAAGCAAAGCTTCAACCACGGGAACAATACCGGCAGCATTGGAGTACATGGGGATTCCTACCGCGACTGCTGCAGGGACTGACCACCACACATCTTTGCCCATGATCGAAGCCATGAAATCCTCGGGTACATAGCCGTGAATCAAAGCACCCACAGCGATTCCGGCAACCACATACATCCATACCTTGCCAACAATTTCACGAACAGCTTCCTTCCCCCGATCTAGCCGATCATGCCAGCTGAGTTGTTCCTCTATGATAATGGCTTCCCCAGCCCGAAGTTCCTGAACCCAATCCTCAATCCAGGTTTCAAGTTTTAACCTCCCTATTATCCAACCCGAAATCATCGCAATGAAAAGACCCGTCACAAGGTAGATGGCTGCCACCTTCCAACCGAGCAGTCCATAGAGCAGCACCAGTGCAATCTCGTTGACCATCGGTGCAGCGACAAGAAAAGAAAAAGTTACTCCCAGCGGCACTCCGGCTTGCACGAAGCCAATAAAAAGAGGGACCGCCGAACAGGAACAAAACGGAGTTACTATACCCAGCACAGCCGCCATAACGTTACCTGCGGTTTCACGTTTTCCAGCTAGATATTTACGGGTATTTTCCTGGGTAAAAAACGTACGAATTATGCCGATAACGAACACGATCAAGGTCAGTAACATCATGACTTTTGGGGTGTCGTATGAAAAGAACTGCACCGCACTGCCGAGGTGGCTCCCTTTCTTGATATCAAGCAAGGAATAGGTGAGATAGGAAGAAAACGGTTCCAACTGCTTGTAGACGACAAACCAAACCGCTAAGACGAGGAGACTAATAATACCGATTTTTCCCCATTGAACACGCTTTGTCACCACAGCTAGGCTTGTTACATGTTTTGCAGAACAACAGCCGGAAGATTTTATCGGTTCCATTTACATCACCTTCAGTTTTTCAAGTTATAGACACGCAAACATGCTGTATCAGGCAGAGCTTTGAGCATTTTCTGCAACTCAGCGTCGTCGTTGAGCCAACCTTTCAACGTGGCCAACATCGCCCCAACGTATACCGATTCGCTTCCATCAGCTTGACTGTAAATCATCCAGGTGCCTTGCCGCTCCTTGTTCACCAACCCCGCATCTTCAAGGATTTTCATGTGACTGGAAACGGTCGGTTGTGCGATCCCCAAAGCTTCTTGGATCTCACAAACACAGAGCGCTCTATTCTCGAGGAGCTTCAACGCTCGGACCCGATTAGGATCCGAAAGCGCTTTCATGATACGTAAAAATGGTTTCATACATTTCCCATTCTAATTATTAATATATTTAGATTTATTAATATATATATCTTATAGGCAGAGCCGTCAACTATTTCCCCTTGTTTATAGCGCTTTGCAACCAATGCAGAATGACAGTTCTTACCCAATATACGGATACGAGCAAACAAAGATCTCGGCGCGCGACTTCGCTCTCATACAGTCAAAACTTGCTGCGTAACTATCGATAGAAAAAGCCATCATGATCAACCCAACGATAGCAATGCGGATAGGTATCACATGGCCTATCGCTCCCTCCCTTTCTTTAAAGAACCTAAATTATCAAGGCGCCACCGCATCTATACCAATTCGTCCACTAACAACAGAGACAGCTCAAATTCGGCGATTTCTTGTTTGTTCCCGTCCACTTTAGCTATTGCCAGGTCCTGTTCAATTGTTTCCTTGAGGAGTTGCTTGGGGTCCATCCTCATGTCTTCAGGAAAAAACGGCATTTCATCCCTTAATATAGCCAAGCGATTCTGAAGTGTTTTTCGTAACTGATCCCGCATGGTACACCTTGTAATTAATAAGAACTGCAGGGAACCCCAGTAGGGCAAAAATAAAGACCCACTTTTTATCCAGGCAAATATCTGGAAGTGGATCTCTTCGAAAAGAGCCAAAATATATATCGAAGTCCTGCATGTCAATCTTCCTTCAGGCATTATTACCCCGTTGGCTCTCGACTGATACCCAAGTTCATATATCTCCTGGATCGAGGCTCCAAAGGGTTAAGCGTCACTTTTTACATGCATTACGACCAATTGCTTCCTTTGTTGTAAGACTTGAGCATTCCATAGTGTGCAAAAGCATACGATATGGATTATGTGCTGTTCCTGCCTCAAGGGTTCACCGTCCAAGTGTCTTGTGAATTAAAATCAACTCAAAGTAGCCAGGCGCTTTAAAAATATTCAGGCACGGTCTATGCATATTTATCAGTTAGAAATTGCGGAAATGGATCAAGTGAATCCCGCATATCAATTTTGCGATTTGAGCGACAGTGTTTATCGCATAACATATTGTAATATTATAACATTTTTTAATGGCCAGCCCTCGGATTAATTTACCGAACTAACCAATCGGGCCACGAGACTCCATCAAGGAAAAATATGCGCTACGCCCAATTATCCTTTTGTTGCTTCTATTTCTTACGCTAGCCTCTATTTTGCAACCTGAACCCTGCGTAACACCGAACAGTATTACGAATCGGTAATTAAGGCGCGCTAATGTTTTTATGACGGACTATCCTTACAGGAGAAGATGTTGGTCCATACAGATTGGTCGCGACTGGTATCCCCGCCGAAAAGCTATCATCTGATCCCATACGCCTATGCGATGGCGTACGGTGATGATCACTGGTAATGAGCGGGTCGAGAGTTTTATCCGTGCTATCAAAAAAAGAAGGTCGTTTGTTTGAAACGGCCAGACTCCACCGGCTTGAAACTATAGCCAAACTCGATTAATTTATCGACCTCAGAAAATGAGTCTACGCCATACTTTAAGAGCTGATAGTGTCTTTTGGACATTGATGATTTTGGTCGTTCTGGCTGCTGGAACCGTCACCGCGTATGTCATTCAGCAACACAAAAACACCGCAATCACTGATGCCGATGATCACAATGCATTGCATACTCGTGCGTTCGAGGAACATTTGACCCGCAGCCTCGATACCATCCAAAGGCTCGCTGATTTTGTCGCTTCCGAATCTGATGCAACCTCATTAGAAAATATCGAAGAGCTTTTCTACCATATCCTGCAACAAGCCCCCTTTCTCCGTTCTTTGTCGATACTCGACAACACTGGGCGCATTATTGCCAGCTCTAACCATGGTAACATTGGGCGGAGGTTGGAAGTCGAAGATTATTATCCGCACATCAAACCCCCCCTTGGGACCTCACTCCATTTCGGCTCCCCTTGGTCAGGGCGCGATTTTGATGAAGGAGAACCGATGATAGCTGAGCATCCGTTACCTGCCACAGGTCTTGGTTTTGTTCCAATCATTTACCGAGGAGAACATAAGGGTGTTGACATCAGGTTGGCGGCTGCCCTGAACCCAGATTTCTTTATCAACTATTTCACTCAATGGTTGACCGTCAAGGAAGGATTTGTCGAAATATTACGGCATGATCGCGTGGTATTGCTGACGACTGGGGAGCCTTCGATACTCGGGGCTCAGCATCCTGACAGAATAATTACGCAAATGTTGCAGGAGTCAGAAATCGGCCACTACCAGGTCGGCAAGGATGGACAGGAGGAAACCCTCACCGCTTTTCGGGTTTCTCGGCAATACCCACTGGTGGTATTGACGCATCTGTACCGAAATCGAGCGCTAGAAAATTGGCGGCGGGAAAGTTGGAGATTACTGCTGCAGGTCGGGATGGGGTTGTTTGGCGTGGTTAATCTGGCCATGGTGCTGTATTGGCGAGGGAAGCGCATTGTCTCAGAACGAGAGGCATTACGGCGGCATGAATACGAAAGACTCGCAGCCACTGTGTTTGAAACTGTTCTTGAAGCAGTTGTGGTTACCGACACGGATCAGCGCATTATCGCAGTCAATCCAGCTTTTACCCGTATCACAGGTTATAGTTCCGAGGAGGCTGTTGGAGCTGATTTTTCACTGCTTGCCAGCGGATATCATGATGAAGCGTTCTATCAAACAGTACGGCAGTCACTGGCAACCCGTAGTCATTGGGAGGGGGAGGTCCGCAACCGTCGAAAAACGGGCGAAATATTTGTCGCATGGCTATCCATCAATCAGGTTAGAGATGATACAGGTCAAATTATACACCAAGTGACGGGATTTTCCGACATCACTGAGTACTGCGCCGAAGCTGAACGCATTTCGCATTTGGCTCACCACGACCTGTTGACCGGCCTGCCCAATCGCGCATTGTTGCTCGATCGGCTAATTCAGGGCCTTCGACAGGCGCACCGCGATTGCGGACAACTAGCGCTGCTCTACTTTGACTTGGACAAATTCAAGCCAGTAAATGACAATTTCGGGCACACCACGGGGGATCTATTACTGCAGGCGCTGGCGACCAGGCTACTGGCGGAAGTGCGCTCTACTGATACACTGGCCAGGCTTGGGGGCGACGAATTTGTCGTGCTGCTCCCGGTCCTGAAAAATGACAGCGAAGCGATTACAGTAGCGGAGAAAATTCGCCAGGCGGTGGACAAACCCTTCCTTATTGACCAACACTGTATCAGTGTTTCAGCCAGCATCGGGATTGCGTTTTATCCTGATAATGCTCAGGATGAAGAAGGTTTGATCAGGTGTGCGGACAGCGCAATGTATCGAGCCAAGGGACATGGAGGAAACCGATTTGAACAATTTCAAGGTTAACTACCAGGCCTCTTGGTTCAAGAAAATAGCTAATGAGTCGGCCTTGAAAACCCGTTTTCTCCTGGGAGGAGATACCAATTTACGAAAGAAGGGCCAAGGTGTGAAAAGCAGGAGAATTTCCTTCTAGAATGTGGATAGGTGCGGGTGGAGAAAATTCGAGGGTGGAAAAATCCCTGTTTGGAAAAGGAATCTCAAACCAAGACCGGAGAACAAAAAAAGGGTCCAGAGAAATTCTCTAAACCCTTGAGTACTTGGTGCGCCAAGAGGGATTCGGCCCCCCGACCATCGGATTCGTAGCCTAATGAACAGGGGCTTTAGCTTTCGACAGAACTATTTAAAATTTAACATAAAAAAATCAACACCTCGGAGCTTAACTTCAGCCGAGCAAAAGGACCAGCAACCCCTACCCCAGTTCCGCTAAGAGAACAAGGCCTTCCGGGTTTGTGCCAATATCTTCAGAGCTAAGGCAGCTTGGTGCGAACTTCACGGTTTTGTTCGCGTGGAGCAACTTTGGCCAGTTCGGATAACTCCTCGGCTAGGAGGTCAAGCACATCGTCCGCAGATAAGATGCCGACAAGCGAGCCATCGTTGCTGACAACCGGTATTCGGCGAATGCCATGAGTGCGCATCAACTTAATGGTTTCAATAACCCCTTCCGTCTCTAACACACTCACAAGTTGCGAACTCATGATTTTATCTATGATGCAGTCTTGGAATGGTTGCGATTTTGCTATAATCTCAATCACGATATCACGGTCTGTTACGATACCAACTGGTACCCGCTTGCCATTGACCTCGTCCACAACCACCAGATCACCCACATGATAGCGGCGCATGAGTTGCGCTGCCTCCACGATGCTGGTTGATCTGGTGGCAAACACTACTTCCCGATTACATAGTTCTCCTACAGGCATAGCCATCTCCTCGACAGGTTGGTGACTGCACTGATACGATTCGTCAACGGTCAGTTTTTGGCTTTTCGTCGACCAGGCAAGTGTCAGCGATTGAGTTTAACAACATTTTCAGCTGACGGACCTTTTTGACCATCGACAACTTTGAAACTTACGCGCTCTCCCTCTTGAAGGGATTTGAAGCCCTCTCCTTGGATTGCAGAGTGATGCACAAACACATCCTTGCCACCATCTTGCTCGATAAAACCAAACCCTTTAGAATCATTAAACCATTTCACAGTGCCTTCGGCCATTGCAACTACTCCTTTTTCGTTGTGCTATCTTTTCACTCAGTTAAATAACTACCCCGACTTCGGGGGCATTGCGGAAATCCTTTGTTGGATTAAGAAGTGAGGATTAACTTGGTGAAGTTATTTCAATCTGTTTTGCATCGCTCTTAACCAATGCCTTACGAGGCATGGTCACAATAAGCACTCCGTTTTTGAAGGTGGCTTTGAAACCATCGTGGTCGACGTCTTCAGGGAGAGAGAGAACTCGCTGAAACGATCCGTACCTCCTCTCTATTCTGTAAAATTCCTTATCTTTCTCCTCTTTCTCCTGTTTCTTTTCCCCCTTGATGGTCAAGGTGTTCCCGCTGACACTCAAGGAAACATCTTTTTCCGAAACGCCAGGAATCTCAAGCGTCAACCGATATTCATGGTCATTGGCACTCAGGTCAACCTGTGGTTTAAGCATTCCTGCATCGTCTAAGGGCTTAAATGTATCGAAGCTTCCCATGGTATCCAGATCGAACTCACGGAAAAAATTGTTTAGAAGATGATCCATTTCGCGTTGCAATTGCATCATCGGAGCAAACGTTCTGGAAAATAAGGGAGCAGGTTGCCTCTCTGCATGTCGGACCGGTATAGTCAGGTTCCGTTCTTCTTCCTTCTTGAACCAGTTCCAAGGTACCAGCTTCTTTAGTTCCATAACGTTTTTCTCCCTTATTTTTTCAAGGTGGTGATCCAAGTGGAATCAGTTTTCTCCAATTTTTCGCTGCTATATCCTAACCGACCTTTATCTCAATCTGTTTAGGCTTGGCGGATTCAGATTCCTGATAATTTATCCAGAAGCGATTTCTCGTTAGTGTGTGGTATTTTCTGTTGTTCCTTTA
>Ga0364909_10228_pt2 | contig 12285 bp, 7 predicted proteins | sample SorcelJu500001C3_3_FD_206966 | JGI IMG/M metagenome (GOLD analysis project Ga0364909, IMG submission 206966) | Enriched cells from Trout Bog Lake Hypolimnion, Wisconsin, USA - BchlTB.June25.5000.01.C3 | ecosystem: Environmental > Aquatic > Freshwater > Lake > Hypolimnion/Profundal zone | place... | reverse complement strand
TATGCTGTTGACGCCAGATCAATTATTGGTTTTATTTAGGGCCTTACTTGAAAGTTCGAACCAAACCATCGCAAGGTGTAGACTCTCTTTCAAAGCGAAATTATACCATAAGTATATTCAAATCGTTGCAACTCAAATCATTGAGCTGTTAAGTCATCCAACTTTATCAGACGAACAATTAAGAGAAAAACTTCAACTTTTCCTTCATAACAATTGGCAACTCATCAAAGGCACACCATTCAGCTATGTAGCGCTCCCTAATGAAAGCATCACGTGCTTTCTCACTGAATTAGCCTTATGGATTAGGGATACCAGGCCAGTCAACGACCCTGTTAAAAACGATCAATATGGCCTTGTTTCAATACTCATGCCTAGCATTAGCACCGAAAGTATCAAGGAAAACTATCCCCATTTGGGCCCAACTCAGGATCTACTCACCGAATCTTGGTCAACCGATCCGGTCATATCAGATGAACTCTTACAAACACACATTCTTGATTATTTAGGTAACTCGCTACTCCCCATCAAACTTCTCACAACGCTCCATGTTGAAGACAAGCCACAAGACATTGCTAATCCTTATTTTAATTTTCAACATCCCGAAGGCATGAATCCATTCTTAACGATCAATGACTATGAACGACTCATCATGCATTCTGACTTAACCATTGCCGTTGAAGACGCTAGAAAACGCTATCAAGCGACACTTCAACAAAATCAAAATAATCTCTTCACCCAACTCGTGAGATTACGTGCCGCATTAGCCAAAAATGATGCGCATGGCGGTTCAGGCAAAGGTGATGATGCTGGCAAATGGGCTTATCCTGCGATTATTGCATTTATGGAATATTATAACGCTCTAAATAGACAGCAAATAGAAACTATTCCCTTACCCGTCAGAGAAGAAATCGATGCATTGATTAAATACTCAACCGACATTAGCGCTAATTTAGTACAGCGTGAAGACACTACTGAAATGAATATTGAATCATGTATTGGTACGCGAGGAGAGCAACTGGCACTCAAAATGCACCCTTTCGAAACTGAGTTAATTGCCATTACCTCGCATGATCCTCAACTGATGATCGATGCAAAACAACATTTTGACAAAGCACAAGCCGAACTACTCCGACAACTTGAAACCCATCAATATAACAAAGGTTGCGATAAACCCGATCTTACGCAACAGCTCATTGAAAAATTAGAACTACCGTTTTCAATAACATCCCTATACGATTTAGAAGATATTCAAGAACTTTCAATTCATGAAATAAATCTTCTTTTTAGTGAGCCCGCTATTATTCAAGCGACACTTCATCAACTAAAAGATATTAATAATTTTACCGCCATTTGCTACATCTTATCTCTTGAGCGATTAGATATACTGCTGCAAAAAATTCAACAAGGGCTACCCAAGCTCCTCGATTACTCAGCTAATACACTATCAAATATATTGAAAGCAATGAGCCACGAACGATCCGCGCTCATTTTCTCGTATCTCAGCGAATCACTCGCTAGATTTATTCAATCGCCCAAGGATTTTATAACGATAATTAAAGTGCTTCAGCCCGAACAACGTGAAACCGCCTACTTATCAATAATGGACAAACTTAAAAGCCTCATACTCCAATCGCCAACCCGTTTTATGGATTTCTATAATGTATTGAACTGTTTGAACTTCAAACAAAAACAAATGCTCTATCAGACATGCTTTGATGTATTACCAGGATTCATTCAATCACAGCGAGATTTCGCAGCCATGTTGCCTTATCTAAAAATTGAAAATTACCCAGTATATTATCTCGCGTTCAAAAATAAACTGGGGAAAACCATAAAAATCAACGAACACTTTATAATAAGCTGTTTTTCTGGGCTAAATTCTGTTCAAAACTCAGCTTTTTATGATGTAATATGCCCTGATCTAGGTTTGTTTATCACAAGCCACTCAGCATGCAAATCGCTTTTTAGATATATTGACGCAGAAAGATATGATGAAGCCTATCTCTCCCTCAAACCACTTTTTCCCTCATTGATCCGAACCACGGAAGTTTTTTGCACGCTGCTGGAAACATTGAATTTCAAGGAGCGCATTGATTGCTATCAGACGTTAAAAAACCGCTTTATCAAATTAATGAAAATAGATTCTATTAGACTGCCAGATCAATTTAATAAATTACTTCATCCACTGGCAGCGACAGAGCGTGCTGATTTATATCACCATCTTAAAAAACACATACGGCTTCATATTCATTCAGCGGCTGACCTGAGGTTATGTTTAATCTATTTACCGATGATACAGCGCATCCATCTTTATGAAAAAATGCGCCCTCAATTTCCAACGCTCATTAAAACAGCAGTTGATTTTATTAGGGTTATCAGCTGTGTCGAAGCAATTAATCGACTGGAGCTAGTTGAACAGTTTAGCGAACAACTCCCATCATGGATTTATCAGTCAAACAACCCCTCTACAAAGGTCGCAGAGCTATTTAATAATGTATTGAATTACCTCAACGAGGAACAACGCAATAAATTATACGACAACATGAAAACCGAATTACCCTTACATATTCAAACTGCCACAGAACTTAATTGGACCTTAGAATTTTTGAACTCAACCCAAAAACGTGAAGTTATGCTTCACCTTGAAGAGAAACTTCAGCAATTTTTAAATTGTGGTACTGAGCATGAACAAAATGATGGTAATGATAAAGACATCCCCGAGACATCGTACTTTTCATCACAACTCAACACCATATTTCATCATCTCGACAATATACAACGAGAAAAATTTTTCAATGAGAATATAACCATATTAGCAAGCCACATTATTACACCAACAGATATAGCCTATACCTTTCAATATCTTGATGGCAGTCAACGATCAAGACTTTATGACATCATAAAACCTCGCATCATCAATATCGTCGGAAACTTCACCCCCGAAAAATTTATCAATGTTTGCTGCCATTTAAATCGACAGCATTATTACGAACAATATCAATTATGGAAATCAAAGCTGTATGAATCAATCATAACAGTCTATGAGTTACCCAAAATTGCCCTATGCACACCGCCAGATGAATTTGAGTCACTATGCCAATCCATAAAGTATAAAAATCCCCAACTATTTTTATCAAGTGATCAACTTAACAACGCACTTAGAATGTTCAGTGACAATTTACGCCAGATTATCTATAAAACATGGAGTGAGACGTTTATACAACTCACATCCAAGATACAAAATCTATGTGATATTTTGCAATATTTAGAGCCAGAACAATGCAAAACGATATGCATTGCTTTTATGAAGTTAAATGAAAAATTTTCACCCTCCATCAAATCACTGATTTTAATATTAGAGCCACTGAAAACGTCTCAGCGTAAAATTGTCTTTGAAACACTCACAAAAACGACTTTATCTCACCATCTAACCCTCGATTCATTATTTTTATTAGCGTTAAGTCAACTCGATCTACAGCTTACGCCACCACAGACAGCAAAATACAGTTTTCATCGACCAGGAAATCGCCCCGAAACAAACTATCATTGGGCTAAACAATATCCATTAATTCAACAATTAGAAATTGCTATCGCAATAAATGCCGAGAACTTAAAAACTATTTTTGATACCCTCATTGCCCAAATCAATCCGACACAATCAAGGCGATTGAAATTTTTCGAACCTCGCTTAAACGAACGCTGCAAAATACTTGTCAAGAAACTATCTGAGCTGTCAATGATAGACCATGTTATAACACTTTCTCATGCATTAGGCCTACCTAGCAGATTAAGTGACTTGAGATCACCTAAAAGAAGAGAGTGTCATTTAACGCGATATATCGAAGCGCTCCAGCGCCCCCTAGCAACCGCAAATTCATCAGAATTGTCATCACCGATGCCATCATCTTTCACCACGACTATTTAAGCATTTGACTGCGCGTCCCAAACAACAATATGCTCATGTTTGATAAGGGTAGAGAGATACGCCACTGCAGGTTCAATTTTTTCTTTGCTGTCAAAAAATTCTATCACTAGAGGTAGGTTCAAAGATAAGTCAAGCAATAAGCCTGTATGCTCTCCACTTTCGCCAAATCCACTAATCGCGCGAAAAACGCTAACACCCCGAATATGTGCATCATCTTTCAGATATTTAATAATCGTATTCAATAAATGAGATGACTCACTAATATAGACACGCACCATAACAATCTTAATCATTTTCATAGCTGCCTCCCGCAAATGACCCCAAACCAAGTAAATAAAATACATAAAATTACACTCAGCAAAATATTTGATAACGCATCAAGCCAGGCCGCATTTTCAATTAAATTGAGCGTCTCAATCGAAAAAGACGAAAAAGTTGTATACCCCCCTAAAAATCCAATCAATAAAAGTGATCTCAATTGAGGGGCAACACCATCAAATCGGTCCATAATCAACACAAAAAGAAAACCCATCAAAAATGAACCACTCACATTAACAACCAAAGTACCATAAGGAAAATTTCTTCCTAAGAACCAATAAACGCTATTGGAAATCCAATAACGACAGAGCCCACCGACACCTGCCCCAAAAAAAATTAGTAAGGAATGAATCACTTAACCCCCTTAATGTATATCATCACGAGCTAAATTTAGGGAGATAAAAGCGTCCCTTCGACCGAACTAAATCCAATTTGTCGGCCAGCAATGTTACAAAAACCAGTCATAATAATACTGTCACCAACTTGTAAAAAAGTCCGCTCACCACCATCTTTTAATTGAATCGGCTGCTGACCATTCATACTTAACTCTAATAGACTCCCCCAGGTCGTTTGCAGTGGCCCACTGATTGTACCAGTCCCTAACAAATCCCCTGGCTTCATGATGCAATGATTCACCGTATGGTGTGCCAACATCTGCTCCATGCTCCAATACAAATAGGGTGCTCGTGTTTCACACAAGATCGTTCGCACATTAGAGCCAGCTGGTTGAATTTCAACACGGCATAAAATATCTGGTTGCCTAGAGGTTTCTTGATACAAGTAATCGGCGGGGCGAGGTAATTGTTGGGGTAAAGGCTTCATCGCGGGTGCTAGGGCTTCATAAGGCACTACCCAGGGTGAAATAGAAGTACCAAAACTTTTAGCTAAAAATGGCCCCAAGGGTTGATACTCAAAAGCTTGGATATCGCGGGCGCTCCAATCATTTAATAAGACACAACCAAAAATATGCTCCGATGCAGCAGCCACATTAATCGGTTGGCCATCTGGATTACCGGTCCCAACAAAAAAACCCAACTCCATCTCAAAATCAAGTTTACGACTTGCTGAAAAAATCGGTGATGAATCAGGTGATGCTTTAATTAATCCACTCGGCCAGGGAATCGGAGTGCCGGAAACAAACACGGTGCTAGCACGACCATTATAGCCAACGGGTAAATGTTTCCAATTAGGTAAAAGCGGTGCATCATGAGGCCTAAATAAACGCCCTACATTGGTTGCATGATATTCTGAGGCGTAAAAATCAGTGAATCCTTGAATATGAAAAGGTAACAACATCGTCACCTCACTTTGTGAAATCAATACCTCGCTTAATAATCCTTTTTCGTGCTGTAATGTTGTAACATCAACACTTAGTAAATACTGTAATTGTTGGCGGACTTTAGACCATACCGATGAACCTAATGATGCAAAATGATTTAAACTCTTTTGATTAAATACCGATTTTTCACCCTGTACAGATAAATATCCGTGTTGCTCTAATACCGTTAAATCTAAAACGTAAGAACCAATTGCTGTACCAATGTGTGGAACCGAATCTGATCCACGATAAAAAACCCCATAGGGCAGATTATCTAAGGAAAACAAGGAATCATCGGCACCTTCTACGAAGGATTGACGGTTAATGGGTGTCTCTTTCACGGATTTTTCTCCTTAGACATAAAAAAACATAAGCGGACCAAATTAAATAGGTGCCAAGAGTAGGTTAGGCCCAACCAATTTATCGATCTAGTGTATATTGAGAACTAGGCTGAGAAAGTAGAATTGTCAACCCACTCTAAATTAATGCCGCCAAACGGCAAGCCTGATCAATAGCATGCCGAGCATCCAATTCAAGTGCCTTATACGCGCCACCAATCAAATGGACCACTTTGCCTGCCGCTTTTAAAGGCGCATATAAATCACGCTGCGCTTCTTGTCCGGCACAAACAATCACTGAATCAATAGGTAGCAACTGAGACTTACCCTGTACTTTCAAATGCAATCCGGCATCATCTATCCGTTCATATTGAACACCACCCAACATATGTACATGATGATGTTTCAATCCAGCACGATGAGCCCATCCTGTCGTTTTACCTAAACTTTTGCCAAATTTATCTGTTTTACGTTGTAATAAGGTCACGTCACGGGTGGATCGTTCTATCTTAGGTGTTTTTAATCCACCTGGGGATTTCACCCGGAGATCAATCCCCCCACTCATCACAATAATCATCGATCTGCTTAACATGCGAAGACGCTTGATATGGATGAACCAACCAAGTTGCGACATCAAACCCAATTCCACCCGCACCAATAATAGCGACACGTTGCCCAGGTATTTTTTCACCCGTCAACGCTTGGATATAGGTCATTACCGAAGGATGATCCATGCCTTCTATCTCAGGTATACGCGGAGTCACGCCCGTCGCTAAAACAATTTCATCATAATCAAGCAATTGCTCAGGCGTTGGTGAGATTTCAAACTGCAACGTTATATCTAACCGCTCTAATTGATCCGTAAAATATCGCAGCGTATGCGCAAAGTCTGCTTTACCAGGAATATGCACGGCTAATTTAAATTGTCCCCCAATAGTCGGAGCCTTTTCAAACAATGTGACTTGATGTCCACGCGAAGCTGCCGTCGTCGCAAACGCTAATCCAGCAGGCCCCGCACCAACTACAGCGATTCGCTTTAAGCGATCAGTCTGCTGATATATCAGAGTCGTTTCATGCCCTGCGCGCGGATTGACTAAACATGATGCATTTTTATGAACAAAGACTTGATCTAAACAAGCCTGATTACAACCAATACAAACATTAATCGACTGACTCTCGCCCCGCTGGGCTTTTTCAACCCATAGTGGATCGGCTAAAAAAGGACGAGCCATTGAAACCAGATCTGCCCCACCCGATGCAATCAACGCATTAGCCATTTCAGGCGTATTAATACGATTTGAAGTAATAAGTGGAATATTCACGGATGATTTCAAGCGGGCTGTTAAACTAGTAAATGCACCATTCGGCACCATGGTGGCGATGGTTGGGATCCGCGCCTCATGCCAGCCGATCCCGGTATTAATAAGCGTCGCACCAGCTTGCTCTATGGCTTGAGCCAATTGAATAACCTCATCCCAGTCACTGCCATTTTCAATTAAATCAATCATCGATAGACGAAAAATAATAATAAATCCATGACCGACAGCAGCACGAGTTTGTCGAACAATTTCAATAGCAAAACGCATACGATGAGTCAACATCCCGCCCCATTGATCCGTACGATGATTCGTATGTTTCGCAATAAATTGATTAATGAGATAGCCCTCACTACCCATAATCTCAACCCCATCATAACCGGCATCCTGAGCAAGCGTTGCACAACGCACGAAATGCTCAATCGTTTTTTGAATACGTCGCTCTGACATTTTCCAAGGTTTAAATGGCGTAATCGGCGATTGAATAGAACTTGGGGCAACAATGAAAGGATGATAACCATAGCGACCCGCATGCAAAATTTGCAGGGCGATTTTACTTCCCACATCATGGACGGTTTGGGTGATAATTTGATGACGACCTTGTTCTTGACGGGTTGTTAATTTAGCAGAAAAAGGTGTCAAACGTCCGGCTCGATTAGGCGCAAATCCACCGGTGACAATTAAGCCAACTGATGCCTGAGCCCGCTCACGATAAAAAGCCGCTAGGCGCGCTAATCCGCCACGATCCTCTTCAAGACCGGTATGCATTGAACCCATTACAATTCGATTTTTGAGTGTCGTGAATCCCAGATCAAGCGGCGTTAACATTGCTTTAAAGGGTGTATTATCTACTTTTAATTCCATATTTATTCCTTCACTCGTCCTTTGGCTTAATATACTCGGGGCTATTGGACAGTTCAATAAAGATAGCGTAAGCTTTTTATATAGAACAATGAAATCAACCAAGGACATGGATATGTTAAAGGTCATCAAATCATTGCACTCTGTACTCATGCGATTCTCACCCTCAATTAAAATCACTATTCTCGCACTATGTTATAGCGCTTCACTTGCCTATGCTGCTGAGATGGACAATATTCGTGGAAAACGTTATTGCGAAGTTATCGTTGCGAAGAATCGTTGGACTTTATTTGTATACAATAGTTTCGGATTAAATGATTGCCCGGCCAAAACTTGGAGCAAAATGTCACCCGAAGTCCTGCAAAAAGAAACCAATGCAGCTTGGGTTAAGCTTAACGGTCCTCGCTACTGGATAATCGATGGCTTCAAAAACTCTCACGTCCTCAACTCAGAGCCTAAGATGCTTGGTGGGATAACCATGCGTGAAGCCGGTGTTTTACATCTAGGACTATCTGAAATAATGAAGGGTGCAACCCCTTACCTCACCCATACAGTTCATCGTCATACAACGTATGTGTTTCATGCGAATAGCCGTATTTATGAACTGGTTAATCCACAGGGCCAGGTTTATGTGATGCAGTCTTATAGCGTCCAGAAAAAACCACAAACAGAAGAAAGTCTAGTTAATTTAGGTGCTCAATTGAAGCTTCCTGCTGGATGGCGCTTCAAAACAGGCGTGTTAAAAGATGAAAAGCACTTGCCGACGCTCAATGACAAGGCTATCGTCATTCAAGATAATTATTCAAATACCTATCAAGAAGCACCCCATGATTTTCTTTAAATGAATACCGTTGGGCCTTAGGCCCAACATTTACAGTAATGAACAAAAATTTCGATAGCGCCAAAATAACGAGGCAAGTCTTACTCGACAAGATTTTGTAGATCCCGTATGATTTTAAGGTATTAGTCTCATTAGATGAAAAGGAATTAATTATGGCAGCAGAGCCTGCTACACCCGCCCTTCTCAATCGAATATCAATAAACTCGAGTAACCAATTATTACCGCAAGGTTACCTCCGATCCAAGCTCTTTGTCGCACCTTACACGAATAACCAAATTGTTGCCGCAGCCGGCCCTGTTCTTTCCCTCCTAGAAAGACTCTGCATTACCCTCACATTACCCGATATCACCCTGATTCGAGATAATCTCGAGCATGAATTAGGCGCATTCCGAAGTCGCCTAGGCCATTTAGCCATTTCAGATGAACTCAACGCGATTGCCTATTATTTGTTATGCGCTACTGTCGATGAAATCCTTGGCAAAAATTATTTGAGAATAAATGGACAATTTGCAGAGTTTTCTGCATTCACGCCGCCGTCACCACCGAATGAACCTGGTCCTGAAACTTATTTCTTTAATATTGTGAGTTATATAAAAGAGAGACCTAATCAATATCTTGATCTGATCGAGCTGGCTTATTATTGCTTAATTGCAGGTTTCGAAGGTCAACATCATGCTAAAAGTGATGGACGGATGTCTTTAGATAACCTGTTAGAAGACTTATTTCAAACTATTCAGCAGCATCGTGTGAATAAAACAAACCTCTTGTTCAAGAAAAACATACCCATAGACCCAGTCAAGCCGAGTCACAAACCATTATTAAATTTATGTGTGCTTGCTCTCTCCATACTATTATCGGGCGTTATCATGAGTTATCTCCTTCTTGAAAAGAAGGCACATGATCTCCAATCAGGACATCAAATTATTGCTATGTTGGATCCTAAATGAATAAAACACTAGACCTTTTGTGCGATGCGATTAAAAAAATATTAAATCGATTAAAATCACAATCACAGCCACTTTCTTTTGTATTATTAACAGGCATCAAAGAAGAAGGTAAAACAACCCTCCTCCGTCAAAGTAAACTTCATGCATACTCCTTTGATTCTGAATGTGATATCAATCTTTACTACAACGACCATGGCATCATTCTTGAACTAGATGATTATTGGATTAATCGCAACGAAAACTTACTTGCCAACACCTTCAAAAGACTCAATCACTGTCATCCCAATAGTCGAATTAGCGGCCTACTTTTTTGTGTCGATAGTAGTCATCTATTAAGCCTTGACTCGTCCCAATTAACTGAGCATTGCGCTCGATATAGACAATTGCTCGAACGAATTGGGCAAGCTTTAGAATATCGAATAGAAGCAGGCATCATATTTAATAAAATAGATGCTCTCGCCGGATTTTCAGAGTTCTTCCAATCTGAGCACCAAAGTGATCTCATCAAACCACTTGGTTTTTCGGTTCAGCAAGCAAACAATCGCAAACAGTTTATTGAATTTTTTAACCGTCAATTTGATATGATGCTTGAAACATTGGGGCAACAAACCATAAACAAGTTGCATCCTGCACGCTCAAGTGCAAAACGTACACTCATTCGTGAGTTTCCATTACAGCTATCCAGTTTACGTATTCCGATTCAAACTATACTGTCTCAAGTTTCTCCAAAGTTATTTCGTCTTCAAGCAATATATTTTACCAGTGCTGAGCAAGGTGGCGTCAGTATCGATCGCCTGAATAAAAAAATTGAAAATGAATACGCGCTCGTTGTACAAGATAAATTTCCTCAATCAAATAACTATCGTCCTTATTTCATTCAGGGTGCTATTTTTTCATTTCAAAAATGCACTAAATATCATCGCCCCCGTATCACGTTACAACATAAGTCGATCGCACTAGCCACCTGCTCTACCGTTGGATTACTCCTTGTGGGCCTTGTTTATCACCATATCAGTGCATCACGTTTATTAAATGAAGCGAATAATGAGTTAATTAATTATGAATTATCTATCAACAAGGACAACGCCAGCAGCGAAGCCCTTTATCATCTCACTTTAGCTCAAGCTAAACTAGACGCGATACGAACCACTCCCCTGGCAAGTAGTGTGATAGGTCAACTCCGAAATCAACTGCAATATGGCACCCACCAACAAATGCATGACAATTTCCTGCCCCATATCATATCTCAATTAGAGACCGTCATGCTTAATGCAGCAGAAACACAGTTCGAACGCTATCAAGCCCTTAAAATCTATTTAATGTTAGGTGACTCAACCCATTATTCTGAAGCTGAGGTAACCCATTGGTTCGAAAATTATTGGAAGAAAAATAACCCAACCGTATCGAATCAACGTGATGTTCAGCTACTCAAACAAGCACTTAAACAACCCGTACAGTCAATCAATATTGATCAGCAAATTGTGCGTGACATGCGCAACTATTTTAATGCGCTGCCCATGACTTATTTGTACTATGCCCTTGCAAAAAAAGACTTTCCTGCTGAGCTGCGTCCTATATCGATTGCAGGCTTTAATCTTGCCGCAAGGGAGATCCCCGCTCATTTAACAAAGGCAGGGTTTAACCAAATCATGGAAAAACTCCCCAAAATCAGCGAACAGCTTACACGTGAAAATTGGATTTTAAAGCGCCAAGATATTAAAAACCTACATGAGCAATTACAAGAAGCCTATACAACAGAATATACCCGGTGGTGGCAGAACTTTATTTCTAATACGCATCCACAACACTATCAAGGATATAAGGAAGCGCGCGCGTTGACGCAAACCATCGAACAACATCATTCCATTTCAGCGTTAATTCAATTAATCCAGCAAGAAACAACACCAGATACGGGTAAATACCATAAAATATTCAACAATCGTATTGCTCATCAATTCACAGGGATTAACTTATTAACAACGACAGCAGTCAATGAACTCAATCAAACCATGGCAGAGTTAGATAAATTTCTATCCACCATCGCTTTAGTTCATGATCAGGGAAGAACTGTATTTGAGCTAACTAAATCACGCTTTATTAACGGTAATGCAGTTGATCCTTTGAGTATGCTATATACGCGAGCACGACAGTTACCTGCACCTGTCTCTGAATGGACCAAACAAATTGCTGATGATACCTGGGTTATGTTCATCAATAATAGTAAACAGTACCTCAATCAACAATGGCAGAAGCAAGTCTATGGAGAATACCAGACGCATATTTCCAATCGCTTCCCATTTGATACACAGGCCCAGGAAGAAATTAATATCGCCGATTTTAACCGCTTTTTTAACCCAAATGGGGTGCTAACACACTTCGCCAATGAAAATATTCGGCCATTTTTAGATACCACCAATCCTC
>Ga0364909_10332_pt2 | contig 12359 bp, 15 predicted proteins | sample SorcelJu500001C3_3_FD_206966 | JGI IMG/M metagenome (GOLD analysis project Ga0364909, IMG submission 206966) | Enriched cells from Trout Bog Lake Hypolimnion, Wisconsin, USA - BchlTB.June25.5000.01.C3 | ecosystem: Environmental > Aquatic > Freshwater > Lake > Hypolimnion/Profundal zone | place... | reverse complement strand
TGAGTTTGCGGATTTCTGTCGGACAAATAGATTACCATACTGCTTTCTGGGATGCAGAAAGCAGTCCTGTTTCCACAGCCAGGTTGAAAGTCAGACCGGAGGGCCGTGCGCCCGACGATACTGTGCGTTTAAGCTCTCGTAAATGCGTTTGCGAAAGACGACGCCGACAGCAACATAATTGTGCATGATGACTACACGATTGTACAGGTGTTTTATAACGTCATATTCACGCATCATCGGGTATCTTGTTACCAGAAGATCAAGAATGCTGTTGTTTGACCGATAAGGTCAAACTCTGCAGGAATAAGACACCGGAGGTCATTAAATGATCCAAAGTTGTGGGGGAACCAGCATGCGATACAGAGCCCCCGGGCCGCTGAGACCTTTTGACGCAACAACCAGGACAGAACTTTAAACTACATCGCTAAGGAGACTGAAATGACTAATTTTGAACACCGGGAAGTGGCTGAGCTCCCTGCAGGCACAGAACAGACTGGAAAGGATAAACTAAACCTGCTGGCCCTGCAAACAGAGCCAGATCATCTGACTGCCGGAACCGCAATAAACGGCAAGGCGCCTGAAATGCAGCTGGCCAGCGTCCTCTCTACGTACTGGGACGCCAACATCCTTTTGGGTGCAGCTGAAGGAGCATTCCCGAGACATGAGCACATAGATCCCTGTCGAAGAGTCAGCTGGCAAATAGAGGGATGTCCGCCCCGGAATCGCCCCCATGCTCTGCCGCCCCGACAACCTAACCGCTGGTACTATTAAGGATAGCATTCTTTTGGAAGCTTGAAGCCTTCACACTGTTCTACCAATTCTCCTGCAAGCGGCCATTGCTTAACCTGATTTCTTTCATTTTCTTCGTAGCTGCTCACCAGATCATTATAGGGCTGCGAGGCGAATGGCAATTGTACTTGAAGGCGTTCCACCACTGCTGATGCTCGCCACCCGCGAACGCAAGAACGCGCGAAAAATGTGCGCTAACCAAGTATGGAGCTGGTGCAAATGAAAAGATTGAACCCTTGCTTATATTGATCTGCATAATTCAACACATAAGATCAAACGAATTTTTCACGTGGCACAGGTTACTCTGAAATCGTTCCCAGAGTATTTGAGAGGAATCTGAGTCAATTACAACTTACAAGGGCTCGCAGCTGGAGTGAAGCATGGCAGTATTTGATAATTTGGCAACAAAAGGCAGAGCGGACGGGGAAAAACCTTCTGGATTGAACATCTTAGACATCATAGAGCAAGTTAGTTATAGAGGACGTGGGCACCACCATGTGGAGGAGTCGCCCTTAGAGGTGTCGCCCTACAGAGAGGAGATCTACAAAAAGCCGCCAGTTCCAAATAATGTTTTGCCTTGTACATGGATAGATGACTCGGCGGCTCGATCGCAATGCTGGCGCGATCATGACATATAGATCTGCGGCGGTCCGCCCAAGTCAATGACGCCCGCAGTTGTTAGTCCTCCGCATCTATATTTCGACGTCTATTTTGCTGGCACTGTGTTTCAAAAATTTGAGCAAGCAATCGACCGAATAGGTTTGCCCGAGCAAGAAGCTCTGCCGAATTTTTGCTGGCTCAAGCTCATATCCCCATTACGGGCCGCATCCTGGATGAGGCTACTCGCTGGCACTGTTGCCACCATGGCTTCTTACAGGGAGCCAGTCCAGAACTCGGAAAAGAATGCTTCATGGACTGGCTTCCGCTCGCACGCGGTCATTATGCTTCAAAGATAGCCTGCAAATCCTCCAGCCAGATGGAACGGTCCTGTCCGGGAACACTCAACACCAGCAACCCGTCGCGGCTGATGGGCACGTCGATCGGCTTGCGTTCCTCATAAGAACGGTGGTGCACTGCATTGACCACAACGTCTTCAATTGTCGCAAAAGGAAAAATCCAAAAGCGTTGCGAATTGCCCGTTGTGGGCGCTTGATCTCGGTTTCAGGCAAGTATTTGCGCTGTAGATAGTCCAGCTTTTCCCGCGTAATACGTGCCAGCGCCCGGCGAAGGGTTTTTCAACAAAACAATAGCCGCCGGTGCCCTCGGAAAAGTACAGCAAATTAATCTGCATGCCCGGAAAGAACCGCTCCAACATCTCGTTGAATAACAAAAGCCTTTTGTCAAGAACGGTCCAAAGACTCGATTTTTTCTGCAAATACTGGGTTCCGGATAGCATGCGAAGCAGAGGCACACCGGGACAGCTATCAATAGCTATACTCTGTCCATTCTTTGCTCACAACGATTTCTAACCATTTAATAACAGCCACATGCCCTTCAATTTCAGTCCGCAGGCTTTGTCCAGTATACAATCAGCGCTGTCTCAGCCCCGTCTTTCCAGATAATCGCTCCTCGGCAACGGCGATGTAAGGAAAGCTCTGGAATTTCACGACTGGAATACGCGTCTTGGTGAGGCTGTTAATCTGCCTCTCCAACGTTTTGAGCTTCTATTTAGGAACAGGCTTAATGATGCCATGCAGGCACGATTTACCGATACCTGGTACGACAATCGGTTCACTGCATTCGATCAGAGAGGGCAGAGGATCATTTTGGCTGCAAAGGATACGTTGGCCAAGAAGGGACTTCCAGCCACTCCTTCGGCGGTAATCGTTCAATTCACCTTTGGTTTCTGGCTTACACTGCTAACCAGGCGCTACGATACTCCGTTCTGGCGCACGGCAATTTGGCGTTGTTTTCCAGAAGCACCAAAGCCTCTGAGCCGCCAATTGATTCATGATGAAATAGAAAAGATAAGAAGTCCTCGCAATCGGATTGCTCACCATGAACCCATCTACCAGCGTATGCTTCTGGATGATCTTACACACATTGTATCTTCAGCTGCTTGGATGTGCCCGCATATGGCAGACTATATTGAAGAATGCAGACAAATAGTCACGGCAATCAATGCCAGACCAGTCTGATAAGCCAGCGTGGCGAGCACCGGATACGGCATCAGTTGACTTAACAAACCCTCTATCTGACCACATATGGTATAGCAGAGCCATGAAAGCGAGGATTCACACACGTATCAAGGAGCAATTTCCAGACGGGTCGATTTTTTCAATTATAGTCTGGCTATTGCCGGTGCAAACAGCAGGTCGCCCGCGTGGTTAAAAGTACAGGCTCAATTATTCAACCAGTGATGGTAGTTGCATTTTCCGCTTCGATAATGAGCGCGGCCAGGGAGACCACAAGCATATTGGAAAAACTTAGATGTCTTATGAGTTTGAGAGCATTGAGAAAATAGTGAAGGATTTTATTGCTGAAGTGAGAGCGAGAGGCGGGAAGCTATGAACAAGACATTACTTATTGGAATTAGAAGCATTGACTAACTAGAACAAGAAACAATGGCTGCTTTTAAGAATGCTGAAGCTGGCTTGTTCGGACAAGAACCGGTCCACAGACGTTACTTTAGCAATCAAAACACATTGTTCAGCGCTTTGTCGCCTAAGCGCTGGGAGCTTATGAGATTCCTTCGTAAGCAGGGACCCATGAGCATTAAGAAACTGGCTGCTGAATTAAAACGTGATTACAAGAACGTTTATGACGACGTGAAACAACTTGAGAAGCTGGAGCTGATTCAGAAGAAAGAGGACGACAAGTTTTGTGTTCCTTGGGACGACATAACAATTCAATTAGCTTTAGCTGCCTAGCACCGCCGATATCACCATCGTTGCTGGCGCACTCGTATTCGACTTAACAAAATAGAGGAATTGTTTAATCGGCAACCCGGTCAAAAACGTGATTCCACCGGCTGGCCCCGCACTTTTTATGCTTCCGCTTTACATAGCTACTAACAGTATTCCCAGGGTTTAACTGTTTATGGTCCAATTTTTGTTTTTACATCCAAGTCCGCCGGGACTGCAGGCGCTGTCAATTATGCTGTCTTCCTCAAGGCAGTGGTTCCCGAAATCGCCTATGTGTTTCTTTCCACTTCCGCGCTGCCAGCAATCCGCCTTCCGCAACCGTGATAATTCCGTGCCTGTCATTTATAATTGATATTAATTCATGCACGGATCTGTTTTCCAACATGTTCAAAGTTCTCAGCACGCTTGTGACTTTTGCCAGTATGTGCCTTGCCGTGATTTTTTCCGCATTCGACCCGGCGCACGCTGAGACAAGTGTGGAGCGCTATCACAGGTTTTTCAATGCCGCAGCTAGCGACGCAGCAGACGGGCGTCTGGGCAAGGCAGAAGACAAAATGTTTGGAGCAATTTTGGCTGCTCAGCGCGTCCAGCAGCTTGGCGATGAGAACTTTGTAGCGGAACTGGTCAAGGCGTATCTTCAGCTAGGCATAATTCAGGAAGAGGAGCATTCCTTAAAGGCGGCCGAGCGCTCCTTCAACAAGGGAATGGATGTGAGCGACTTAGCCAGCCCTGGCGACTATATTGTTGTAAGCAGGAATCGTAACGAATGTCGAGAGCATTTGATCAAGATCTGGCAAGAACTGGCATCACTTGCTGCTGACGAGCATAGATACCAGGACGCAATCGACAACTTCAAGAAAATCACTGCCTTTGGCCGGCATGGAGGTCTTTACGGAAATCGCTACCCGAACGGTCAGGTCATGCTTCCAGAGGACGAAGGGTTCTGGAGCGAGGTAAGCACATGTTACCGTAAAACAGGCAACCTGAAGGAAGCAGAGCGAATAGAGAAAATAGCAAAAGTACGCCTGGAACTTTGCAATTCGGGAGTTGATGCGCTCTTCAAGGCTCGCGACTTGCTGCGCGAAGTGAGGGAGCTTCATAGTGCACACAATTTGCAAGCGGCTCAAACGAAAATCAATGAACTGCTGGCGTTTCATCGCCAACTTGAATATGCGCCTGGGGAAGAGTACAAACAAGCTCTTGACCAGGCCGCCAGGCTCGCGGTAGACCGAAGAAATCTCGAAGATGCAAAATCCCTGTACGAAGAGCTGGTGCAAGTATGCAAGGATCAGCACCGGCCCGACCAGGCAGAAAAGTATGAGAAAATATACCGCAATTACGTTGCTGACACAATAGCCGCAGGTAGCTCAACCGTCCTGCATCCAGTGGTTGAGATCTTGCCGGCGCAGATTGCGGTGGTTACTGGAGCGCAGAAATGGGTTCACTATAGTACCAGAAATGGGTACGTTGCCGGAGCCCACTTTTATCTGTCCTCTGAAAAGGGGAACGAATTAACGTCTCGCGACTTTGGCTGGATTGAAGCTTCTGCTGTCCAACCCGCAGTGCTTGAGGATCAACCCGGTATATTTACCGGTGTTTGTGTCTATCACGCGCCTGCACGTGTGCCCAAAGATCCTGTTTACATTAATGTCGAAACTTTCGATAAAGATTTAAGGTGTGGCGTGCAAAGAATAGGCGCGGCTGGTTATCCTTCTAGTTACGAGGGCAAAGACCCGGCGGGCCGCCAGGTTGCAAGCGCTAGAGCCAGGATTTACATTAATGACCTTACCTGCGACTTTGTACCGGGGCGAGAAATCACTCTGCATCCCGGCACCAGAGTTCGATTCAAGTTCACGATTCACAACGTTGACAATGAAATGAAGTTCCGTTGCATTAGGTCCTTCCCTACACTTGTGAATCTGGACCTGGACGACCCGGCGCGCAACAATGGATCGCTGACTGTCGCGGGAGAAGTTTCACAGCCGAATGTGCCTGCTGAATGTAATGCGACACTCATCCTGCGGCTGGAGGGAACGGGATTTCAGCTGGACAGGCACGTTCACTTTCGCGTCCGCCCCTAGGAAGGCAGGCCTGACAGAGCTGTTCGCTCAACTCTGTTTTCAGCGGTATGAATGGACTTGACTCGCCGGCAGTAGAGACTGCAAAAAAATTACTCTATGCTCGAAATCCTTATTGTCATTTTGGGGTGAATAGGCACCCCAAAGAGCCGTTAAACGCCATTCTTCAATCGATACAAAACCAGATTGGTGTTTTTCGCAAAGCAGTCTCGGGGATTACAAGCTTCAAACTGTTCATCAAAGGTGAGTCTTTATCTCGTGTGCAATGCTGTCTAGCTCCGGTCGTGGAAGGTTTACGAACGAATGACGAGGGTCGTATTTCAGTCCGAACCCATCGCCAGCGTAGCGTGGGAATACATGTAAGTGATAGTGAAACACTTCTTGCATCGCTGCCTCTCCGTCTGCGAGGAAGAAATTGATGCCTTCGCAGCGAAAGCTCGATTTCCTGATCGCTGCAGATATTCGGTGGGCTATCTTCATGATATGCATCGCAGTGTCGTCGTCCAAATCGGAAATATAGGGTGCATGAATCCTTGGGATTATGAGTACGTGACCTGGATTCACAAATGAGAGCGGTACAAAAACCGCCACCTTAGCGTCTTCATGAATCATGCTAACTGGGCTTTGTCCAGCTAGCATTTTGCAAAACACACAGTTGCTCTGATCCTCTTTCAACGGAAGAGGGATATTGCAATGGCATTCTTCTGGCATGTGTTGAATCCTCTGTGGTTGTGGTGGTTTGGGCTCGACCTGAGCACTGTGTAGTCGGAAAGCACTTTATTCAGTGAAAAGCGTTATGGTGCGTGTATTTTGCACCAGGTGATAACCAAGAGTCATTTGGCAAAGACTTTAGTCACCTTAGCGACCAGATCTTTACGCTCCGTTCGTCATCGCCACTTGCCAGTCTGTGACCGTCAGGGCTGAATGCCAGCGCCTTAACAACGCCTGCATGTCCCTTAAGTGTACGCAGCAGCTTGCCCGAAACTGCGTCCCTAATTTTAATGCTCTTATCTCCACTGCTGATCGCCAGCGTACGTCCGTCAGAGCTGAACGCCACCGCACAGAATGTGGGCGCATGGCTTACCGGGGTACGAAGGAGTCTACCCGAGACTGCGTCCCGAACCTTTATGCTATTGTCATTGTTGCCAGTTGTCAGCGTGCGTCCGTCCGGGCTAAATGCCAGATATAAAATAGCGTCTGAATGTCCCGCAATGGTGCGTAGCAAGCTACCTGAGGCTGTATCCCAGACTCTTATGCTGCCGTCCTGACTGCCGCTTGCCAGTGTACGCCCGTCCGGGCTAAATGTTACCGTGTAAACAGTTTCCCGATGGCTCGTGCAAGTGCACAGCAGCTTGCCCGACGCTACGTCCCAGACTTTTACGCTACCATCTTCACCTCCGCTTGCTAGTGTTCGTCCGTCCGGGCTGAATGCCACAGGGAAAACATCTTCCTGCTGGTTGGTGAGAGTGCATAGCAGCATACCCGAGGCTGCGTCCCAGATTTTTATGCGATGGTCGCCACTGCCTATGGCGTGGTCGTCACAGCTGCATGCCAAGGTGTGCCCGTCCGGGCTGAATGCCACATGGAAGACATCGTCAGCATGGACCGCCAGAGTGTGTAGGAGCCTGCCCGAGGCTGTATCCCAGACTTTTACGCTTCCATCGCAAGCTCCGCTTGCCAATGTTCGTCCATCTGGGCTGAATGCCAACGCATAAACAGGTCCAGCATGTCCTGCGAGTGTGCGTGGAATTTTCTCTGCTGCATTTGCAGCGCCAATGCAACTGAATCCTGAGAAACTACTGGTTAGAAATAGCAAAGATAGAACTAGAAATTTCACCGGTACGTGCATGGTACTGGTCCTCAAGTGTTGAAGTGTAGTGTTACTTCTCAGGGCGGTGTTTTGCAAGAAGTTTACCACCTGGTGTGGTCTGCCAGGTGAACCAGTAAACGCTGACATTGACGCAACATAACGGAATCAATTGGATCCTGCATTGATGTGGAAAACTGTGGATGCAAGATCCGTAATCATTATAAAAGCGGCGCCAATAAAGCGGCGATTGATGCAATCAATGGCGAGCGGAAAGTTTCAATCGTGGTTCGACAGGCGAAGTACCTCAACAACATCCGGGGCCTGGCTTTGCAATACGAGTCACCCCGAAGTCCAAATCTTACATCCATGAAAAGCGGGTTGACGGATCCAACCGGCGAATCACCATCGGCAAGTGCAACGAGATGTCTGTCGAAACTGCAAAAAGACAGGCTTGCATCATGCTCGGCGAAATAGCAAAAGGTAACGACCCGAGAACCAGCAAACGAATTAATACGCTTTACGAAATCACGTTGCGAGAAGTGCTGCAAAAGTTTCTCGAAATTAAACCGATCCGAAAAGACATGCAGCGAAATTATCACTATGCAATCAACCGGCATTTTAACGATTGGCTCAACATGCCCATCAATTCGATCACAAAACTATGATGAGCCAAGGCACGGCCCAAATTACCCAAACGGGCCCGTTTCCACCTCTGCGAGAAGGCTTCGTCTCAACAGGCAACCGGAAATGCTGCCACAATGTCCGCCTATTCTTCGTAAAAGCGAGCTTCCTGGCTCATTTCTGTCAGCTTGCGCAGTTGCTTGCGGCGCTCTATGTCAATCTTATGTTTGTACTCCATGAGGTCTACAAACCGAATTCTCCGATGGCTACCAGGTTCATTGGAGCGCTCAAACCGTATAACCCCTTGGTCGAGCATCTTGATCAAATAGGGCCGAGAGACATTCAGTAGATCGGCCGCCTCTTGTGTCGTCAGCAAGGTGCCGACCGGGACAATGCTGACGGCGTTATCGGATATTAGAAGCGGGATTACTTGCTCTAACACCTTGTATATAGCAGTTGGGATTGGAATCTCTTTCCCATCCGGAGCGATTAACTTGGCATAAGGCCGTACAACGCGCAGAGCTTTACCAAAAGCTTCTACTGCAGCTTCCTCATTCTTGGCTGAGATTGGTTCAAGTACCATGCCCAAGGCAAGCACCTCCTTTTGTTTCGCTATTACTGACTATAATCGAAAATATCGCAACTAAACATAAAAATCGAAGACAATTGCCAGCGATACCTCATATTTCTTGTTTGGAGAATATTTTCCAGACAGGCAGGGGAAAGGTACGGCTCCATTTAGTTTAATAAGGCTCGATACGTTCATCTCTGAAATCCATTCAATAAGATGCACTCTCCGGGATGTTTGCTAGGGATGAATCCTCAGGTTACCAAGCGCTTTTCGAAACGTAAATAAAATTCAAAGACACTCGGCTATCAGACACTTTCCGGTGTTTCGCGACACAGAAGGTTGCCGAATATGAGCAGCAGTGCACAGGCAAAACGACAAACGAACCGGCATCTAAGCCGACTCTTTCTTCCGCATTCCAATAGTGGCTTCTCACACGTGCCTCGTTAACACCTGCCGGATAGAAGTCTGATAGCCAAGCCCTTCTTCCTTCGCCATTGCTTTTAACTTAACAACAAGCTCCTTTTGTAACCTCAACGAAATAGGTGCAAGCCCCAGGTCATCATCAAGCTCTCTGTCATCCTCCGCCGAAGCAGCTCTGGCATGCTCAGCTGAGGCCCCCAACTGCTTGCTTTCCCAGAGTTCAGCATCTTCAAGGAGTTCGTCAACTTTGCCGTCAGCCTTCTTTTTTATATATGCTTTCCTCGATTTCATCAGGATCGTATGCTGATTTCAAAATGTGGTCTGCGTTTGTCGCCCGGATAAAGACAATTTTCAAACGGCGCCCTGTTGGAAATTCCGTTGCAAGGGGGCCGCTGATTCCAAAAACTCCCGGACTACCCCAAATACCCACAAATAACATCAGGCAGATATGAGCTGCCGGATTCACCGTATATAGTGGCGTAACACTTGGAGAAAAGAAAACATGACAGATAGAGCAGAAGGCGCAAAGCCTGACAAAGCAGAAGATACAGCCGGAAAAAAATAGTTTACCGTTGGGGAGAAAGCTCAAATGCGCATTGCCGTTATTTGCAACGACACACGGGGTGGCATCCAACCCTACATTGCATTGGGCTTGGGACTTCTCTCAGCAGGACACGAAGTGCGCATAGTGGTCCCTTCAGATCAGCTATGTTTGCTGAGGTAGGTCTTCCTTCAGCACTGCTGTCGGGAGTTGCCGAGGCAGTAGAGCACTTCGGGCGCATGGCGGGAATCTGGTGGGCAAATCATTCAAATATTCGAAGGGATCAATGGCGTGAAGTCGACAGCTTTGAATTATCAATCGGGTCAAATACCTGATGGATAAGCTGCCCCGATTCCGGTCTGCCAAGACTTCCCATCTCGATGACTTCCTTCCGGACCGCTGCATAGCAGTGCTATTCTGTCGATTTAAAGAAAATTCGGGACCGACGGGGCTCGAACCCGCGACCTCCTGCGTGACAGGCAGGCGCTCTAACCAAACTGAGCTACGATCCCAGACACATTGTCCAGTCCAACCAGGCTCACCGGAGTGAACCAGTAATGAAGTATATCATAAGGCTATCTGGACTGCACCGGCATCAGAAGATATTTGTAATTATCCTCTGTCTCACCTTTAAAGATTAGTGGCTTCAAAGGTCCGGTCATTTCCAGCCTTACGTCGGTTGTATTGAGTTTTTGCAAAACATCAACAACGTAACGGACATTTACAGCTATGTCCAGAATTTGTCCTTCCAGATGGCCGGACACTTCTTCCTGGGCCTTGCCCACGTCGGGAGTGTTTGAACTGACTTGAATCATGTCGGGCTCAAAATGCAACTTTATCAGGTTGGTCCTCTCATCAGACATGACCGCCACTCGCTCCACTGCAGAAAGCATTTCTTCACGCTTGAACTGGACCAGATAGGTGTATTCAGTGGGGAAAAGCTCGTGATAGCGAGGGTATTCACCACCAATGAGTCTTGTATAGACAAAATGTGTGTCATTTTCGAAGCTAATCTGTCCCTCGGACACAGCAATGCGTACGCGAGCGCCAGGCTCCTTGGTATCGAAAATTTTGAGGACTTCAGTACATGCCCTGGCCGGCACAATTGCTTTCAATTCCAGCGGTTTTTCCAGAGTAGCGGTGCTGCTTTTGCCCTCAGCCTCCGACTCTTTGTCTTCTTCACTCTTGCGAGTGCTGGGAGCGCTGACACTCAATTCTTCCCGCCGGTGAGCCAGGCGGCTGCCGTCCGTGGCAGTTGCTTCAAAAGCTCCGCCAGCTACCAGAAGATAAACGCCGCCCAGGATGCTGCCTACGTCATAGGTAGCTGCAGCAAACGATGTCTGCACAATGGCTCTACGCAAGATATCGGTAGGCATCAAGAAGCCTTCGATGCTACTACTGTTGGCCATTTTTGGGTAATCCGAAGCAGACAAACCCGAAAGCGAAAATTTTGACTTCTGGCAGGTAACCGTGGTTTCCTGAGTTTCCTGATTTATTTGAAACGCAACCAGATCGCTTGGTAGTTTAGAAACGACTTCCAAAAGCTTTTTGCAAGGCAGGGTTACGGCTCCTTCGGTATACACTACGGCAGGTGTATTGGCCCTGATGGTTAAATCAAGATCTGTCCCGGTAAAGCGCAAGGTTACTTTGTCTACCGACTCGATAAGGACGTTGCTCAAGACAGGCTGAACGACCCGAGTGGCAATGGCGTTGCTTACATCTCTAAGGGCTTTGATTAGAACATCTTTCTGAACGGCAAAGTGCATTGCTTCTCACCTTCGCTTGGAACACGTGCTCTAAAGATTATCCTCCTGACACTGCTTTTGCAAGACAGCAAGCTCCTCTTCTTGGTTATCTGTTATTGAGGTTTTAAAACCTAGAAATAGAATTATATAGAAGTAGTAAGCACACGTCTCTTCTGTAGAAAAGTCTGGATATGCTCAATGTGCTTAGATCTGTTATGTAGAAAAAGTGTTCTTGTACTGTCAAATTTCTTCTGCTTGTGATCCGGGGTGAAAACTCCATGTACAGATCACTTACAGACAATGAACAGGTTTTTTACAGGTTTTCTATAAGCACTCAATTGTCCAGTTGACGCGTGATTTCGCGAACTGCATCAGCAATGGCTGGATCTTCGGAGATGGCGCTCTTCACCTTATCGTAAGCATATATGGCAGATGTGTGTTTGCGATTGCCGAAAGTTTGCCCGATTCTTGGATAACTCAACGACATGATCTCGTGGGCAAGATACATGGCCACATGGCGTGGCACAGTTAAGTCCTGAGAACGCCTGGCTGAACGAATGTCGGCCGGCTCAATTTTGTAGTATGAAGCCACTGTGTCAATAATGCGCTCGGCTGTGAGAGCAGGACGATCTTTCTTCTGAACTCCGGGCTGTAGTGCCTCCGATATTGAAGCTGGTGTAAGGCTGGCGCCGGTGAGGCTGACGTAGGCGTGAGCCCGCAAAAATGCACCTTCCAGCTCGCGTATATTGCTTGTGAATGTGCTGGCTATGTAATCGAGAACAAAATCAGGGACGTTCTTCTTTTCCTGCTCTGCTTTTTGGCGCAGGATAGCCAATCTCATCTCATAATCGGGTGCTTGTATATCGGCAATCAAACCCCATTCGAAACGACTTCGCAAACGTTCAGCCAGTTTGGCCAGC
>Ga0364909_10329_pt2 | contig 12405 bp, 12 predicted proteins | sample SorcelJu500001C3_3_FD_206966 | JGI IMG/M metagenome (GOLD analysis project Ga0364909, IMG submission 206966) | Enriched cells from Trout Bog Lake Hypolimnion, Wisconsin, USA - BchlTB.June25.5000.01.C3 | ecosystem: Environmental > Aquatic > Freshwater > Lake > Hypolimnion/Profundal zone | place... | reverse complement strand
GACTTCTGGCTGGTCTGGTCCTTAGTGGCAGGCCTTTTATCCAGCCAGGATTGAAAGCTAGCCAGTACGCCGGCAGCAGCTTCGCTTATTTTGTGGACATCGAAGTTCACGGCCGGTAGTAATGATGGTCCGTCGGCTGGAGGCGACGAGGATGAATTATCCCCGGACGGTGAAAGTCTGGGAGTTTTGTTGTCTATGGTTAAAGAAGGCAGAGAGTCCGGCTTGTGACTGAGCATATCACCGGCATCCCTGTCCGGCCGGCTGGCTTTATCTGAAGGCTCCGCCCCATTGACTGAATCGTGGCTTTCGCCCCAGGGCGAGGGACGGCGCCTGTCCAGTAAATTGTAAGCAGGCAAAAAATCACTGGTCGTATGGCTGAACCCCCTGCCATTGCTGCTGGCTTCTGTACCCTGTGGCTGGGTAGCCAGCAACTTTTGCAAGTGTGGAAGATCAGCATTGAATGCCAGTAAAGCTTCAGCAGCCTTGTCGCTGTTTAAATCCTGGGCGTGCGGGACATGCGGCGCGTTTTCGCGCCCCGCTTCGGAGAATGCCATGCCAAATAACCTTTTTGACGATAGAACAGTCCGCAGCCCTTGGACTATTCAGCTACCCGAAAAAAATCCTTCCTGATCGGCTCGATATTAATTGTAGACCGTGAAATTCTTGTGACATACTACGTATTTCCACCATGGTCTGGTGCATATTGCTGCCTTTGACCTGGCACCAGCAAACTTGAATCTATTTTCAAAAAGCCGGCATCATTAGTACCCTTCCAGGAAAATAAGTGTCAGAACGGTGGAATTAAGGTCAGGAGAAAGACATATGAAAATGTGTTGGTCTTACCACAGGATATTGATTGGGGCGTATGAGCATGCGGCAATTAGTTTGGTCCTTGATTATTGCGTTATTGATTGCCGGTCCGGCAGGTTCCCAGGGACCAGATCCATACACGGTAACGCCTGGTGATATACCTGAGTCTATCCGGGCAAAATATAACGACGCCGCCGCAATGACAAACGCCGGCAACGGGGCCACAGCCCTGAACCAGATCAAAGAGATTGTTCACGTCATACCTAATTATGTGTATGGACATCTTATGTATGCCCAGGCGCTGGAGCAAGCCGGAAAGATGCAAGAGTCCATGGCAGAACTGGAGGTAGCTTCAAGCCTCAGTCCAGACAATCAATCGGTTCTAAGCCAGGTAGGGCGCGCTTTTGAAATTAGCGGTCAGCTTGATAAGGCAATTCGCACCTATAATCGATATTTGTTTCTGTACCCGAATGCAGACAATGCCAAGGACATTAAAAGTGCGGTAGAACTAATGAGGTCTGAAGTTCAGAAGCGAGATATTCATGCAGATAGTCGAGGACGAGACAATTTCCTGGACGAGACTCTGTTAGAAATTGCTCAACGCTGGAGTCCATCTTGTATGCCGATTCCTGTATTCATTCACGATGGCACTGGAGTCAGAGGTTATGCAGGTTATCTTCCAGAATTGCTCAAACAAGCTTTTGTGGAATGGGCCCAAAATTCCGGGGGAAAAGTTTCATTCAAGTTAGTGAACACCCCGTCATCGTGTCTCATTGAATGTTTCTGGGCATCGGACACCAGTGGGATGTCCAGCACTCTGGAAGAAGGAGAAACCGTAGCTTCCGGAACGGTTAAAACGTTGACCCATGCCAAAATAACTCTGCTTACCACTATTACTGATTCTTCGCCCCAACGATTCAAGGGTGTCTGCCTTCACGAGATTGGGCATGCCCTGGGAATGCACGGGCACAGCAGCGATCCCGGTGACATCATGTTCATGTTTTCAAAAGGTAACGACACCAGAGCAAACACTCTTTCTGCCAGAGACAAAAATACTCTCTTTCTTATCTACACACTTTCAGAGGCAGATTTTGCCAGGTACGGACGCTCAACCTGGAAATTTCATCCGTTCCTTCATTACGACAAGACTACCAATGAAGCCACCACCAATTTCAACGAGGGTGCTTATGCCTATAATACCGGAAGGCTTGCTGACGCGTTGCGCTTGTTTCAGGAAGCTGTCCGACTCAGTCCTGCCACACCAGAATTCAACGCCATGCTGGCCAATACCTATTTTCAGGTGGCCAGGCAAGACTTTAAAAACCAGGATAGTATCAAGTATCAGAAACACATGGAATTAGCGGCCAGGTATTATTTGAGCGGCAACCTCCCTAAGAAGGCCGCGTCAGCTTATGCTAGCCTGGCTGAATTTGCCCGATCCATGAAAAATGAAAATGACGCTCGCATGTACGATCAAGAATCAAAGAGATGGCAAAACTAAAAGACTCAGCATCTGGACGTTGAAGCAGGGTTCTTGGATTCTCCGTAACTTGGATCCTGACCAATAGTCAAAAGTTGACAGAGGCTCCGGTAAGAGACTAGATAATAATTCTTGCGGCTTTACCGTCCAGGGTTGAAACTTAGCCCTCCAAACTGCGTTAATAATAGGCCAAGGTCAACAACCAGAACCGGTTTAAACACTGCTTTGATATACAGGGCACAGGCAGAAGAGAAGAACAACTATTGTGGAACAAGAGGTAAATGCGGTGACACAAGCTCAAACTACTTTAGGATCCGGCACAATCCTTGATGGCACAGAAACAGCCAGAGCCATTCGGGAAGAATTGAAAGGAGAGATCGAGGGCTTTCTGTCGCGTGGATTGAGACATCCAGGACTGGCTGTCATACTCATCGGCACGAACCCGGCCAGCCAGGTCTATGTCAAAAACAAAGTTCTCGCTTGTAAAAAAACAGGAATTGAGAGCCACCTGCACCAGCTGGACGAAAACATAGAAACAAACCAGGTTCTTAAGCTTATAGAAGAGCTAAACCAAAAAGATGATATTGACGGTATTCTGGTGCAGCTCCCACTGCCGGCGACACTGTCCACTGACACCATTTTAGAAGCCGTACGGCCCGACAAAGATGTCGATGGACTACACACGCAAAACGTGGGGCGACTTTTGTCGGGAAAGAAAGGCTTGCGCCCGTGTACACCTCGGGGAATTATGGAGCTCCTGGCGCGCTACGAAATACCCCTGGAAGGAAAGGCGGCTGTGGTAATTGGTCGCTCTAACCTGGTTGGCAAGCCTATCTCAATTATGCTGCTGGAAAAACATGCCACCGTGAAAATTTGTCACAGCCGGACCAAAGATCTAGACCGGCAAGCAAGAGATGCAGACATTCTGGTGGTTGCTGCCGGACGCAAAGAAATAGTAAAGGGAAGCTGGATCAAACCCGGTGCAGTGGTGATTGACGTAGGCATTCACAAAGAAGAATCGGACGACGGGAAAGGACGTCTTTGCGGCGATGTTCTCTTTTCTGAAGCGAGAGAAGTGGCTTCATACATCACTCCGGTGCCGGGAGGGGTAGGTCCCATGACTGTGGCTATGCTGCTTTCAAACACTGTAGAATCATACAAAAGCAGACTCCCGCAATTTTTCTAAGCCGCTCGTTTTCTATCATCAAGGCAAGTCCCATGGGAAATAAGCCCAAGAAGCATGAGTCACGCAAGCCCAGCAAAACTCCCGGAAAAAAGGAGCAAAAAATTGGTTTGCTGATTTATCCCTGGTGGGCAAAACTGATTGTTTGTCTGGCTCTGGTTGGCTGGAGTTCTGGTGTTGTTCTGTTCACGGCCAGCACGCACACATTCGTAACCATAGTGCGTCAGGCTACAGAACCCGCTTATATTGCTGCCAACTTGAAAAAAATGGCCAGGATTGAGACGCTCCCAGCCGGTTTCAAGCCCCTGTTTGCTGCGGCAGTATTCAACACCAGGTTCCTGACACTAAGCTACGAGCCTGACCATTCAGGTTTCATGCTCTGGTTGCTTCCTGCCGAGGACAGGCACGGTGGCACGGCCAGGCAGCTAACTGATAGCCTGGCTGAAAAAGGCATAATACCCACAATTTCAGATGAGTTCAAAGTAGAAAAAAAAGGCACCATTCCTGTGGCCGGCGAAACACTGGAATATGTATCAGGCGTAGGATCGGGTAAGCAAGGTTACAATGGTGGTTTCATCGGCTGCGCATTTTTGAAAGACCAAAGAGCTTTGCTTGTTTACGGGTGGACTCCGCCCAGAGTCCATAAGCAAAAGCCGGCAAATAATTCGCCCGATTCTGAGGAACATGTCTCCTTTAATATGGACGCTATGAACAGTTTGCTGTCGGCAATTAAAAGCTTCTAGCGCCAGCAAAAGGACGCCGACATCGGACGGGATGTCATTGGGATTTGGTGGGTTGGTTTTGTAATGAGGAGTTTTTATCCCGGGGCTACCACGAAGCTGTCAGCAGGTTTATGATTTGCCTGGCTTTTGGTTCAGGCTAATCAGTGTCACGCTAAAGGCGGAAAGAGGTCGTCAATGAGCAGCACAGAACATCACAGCAATCCGTCTCACAACTGGTTAATTTTCTTCCTGGTATGCTTCTGCCTCACCATGGCCATCGGAATCTGGGCTATCTTCTGCTACCACTGCAACGCACCAGAGACAAAACCAGGCGGCGGTGGACACAGTGGCATGATCTTGCCTCAAAATCGGGAATACACTCTCCACGCTGGCGTCTTCCAAAGGGCCTGAATCGAGCAATCACATTTTTCTTACTTCCTGGACGGCAAGATGGACAGGTAATCCGCTCCAGGACTCAGGTACATCGCTTGAATGCACAAACTGAATGCCATTTCCATAGACTGCAGAATTCCGCACAAGTGCTGCAGAGATGCGTAAGTGCGAGTTAAGTTGCTTATTAATCCAGTTTGTTTCATTCACCAGAATAAGGAATATATGGTCCGTGGCGGTTAGTCACGTACTTGAGCACAGCCACCGATTTCAATAGTTTATCTTTCAGAATGCGATCGTGAGAGTGCTTCGAATGGGTTATTTGATTCAAAAGAGGTTCATTCTCCATGGCTTGCAAAATGGAAAACTCCATACTGGCGATCCGGCAATTATCGTCGAGGTCATAGACTCTCAATCCGCGAACTCCCACATGATACTCTCCAGTTATATCCAGGGGTTTGAACATATGGTCTGAAATAAGGACTTCCTCACCGCAAGCCACGGGAATGGACCGCTGTTGGCTTTTTACTGTGGCTGATGCCAGCAAGCAAAAGACACGTTCAATTCCAGGCTTTACGCGCACCAGCGCCATGGAACGGGGACGCATGTGCAAAACTGCCGAAGGTAGTTGCAAGTAAATTTCGCCCTGGCTTTCTATAAGGAATGTCCCAATTTTGAATTTTAGTTCGCTCTCCGTTATTTTCTCAAAGGCAGAACCTTGCTCTAAAGCCAGATTGTAAGTTTTCCCATTTTCTTGCCAGTACTGGCTAAGACGAGAAACTGGTTTCTTTTCAGAATTTCCAGATGCCGGCGCAAAATCCGCCAGGTTGCCGGCAAAGGCACAGATGGCTGAGAGCATGAATAACTTAACGGCAAAACTTTCATGAGAGTTCTTATTAGCCGCCCTGCGATTTTCAGTCCTTGACTGCACCAGAGCAAGTCTTTGCCCAGGATCGATAACTGGTAGATCTAAAAAAGCGATTACAAATTGGTTCATCAAGTGAAAATCCCGGCTTGCAGTTATGTTCTTGGCGTTAAACTGATGGTGATTACAGCGCTTCCAAACTCCCTTTCTTAAATTGTGTGGATTTTGTTGTTGACATCAAGTCTGGTTTAGAGACAATAAGCGCCCAAGTCTTACTTCTCACGCAATATAAGCATATTCATAATTTAGGAATCCATCAACATATGCCTGTAGCTGAAGTTCTTTCAATTGGTACTGAGCTCTTACTGGGACAAATCCTGGACACCAACAGTCAGTATATCTCCACTGAACTGGCAAGTTTGGGCATTGACTGCCTGCACCAGAGCACTGTAGGTGATAACGCTGAGCGAATTATGGCAGCCTTCAAGCTGGCCCTTGATCGTTCGGACGTGGTGATAAGTACGGGAGGACTTGGTCCAACGGTTGACGATTTAACCCATGGAAGCATAGCCGAGCTGTTTCAGGCAGAAATGGATTTTGACGAAACCATGCTTGAAAAAATACAGTGTTATTTTCAAAGGCGTGGCATTGCCATGGTCGAGTCCAACAAGAAGCAGGCATTTCGCCCGCATGGTTCAAGCCTCCTGCCCAACCCGGTAGGCACTGCCCCGGGTATCATCTGGACTTTAGAAGAAGAGTCTTTGAGAAAGGCTGGTATAGCCAATCCGCAACGCCGGCGCTATATTCTCACTTTTCCCGGTGTTCCTTCTGAAATGAAAAGGATGTGGGTTGAAAGCGCCAGAACTTTTCTCTCCACCTGTTTTGAAGCTTCTGTGGTCTGGTCGCAAGAGCTCAAGCATTTTGGCATAGGTGAGTCGACTCTGGCAGAGAAATATGCCGACCTGCTGCAGGGCTCAAATCCCACCGTAGCACCCCTGGCCGGCAAGGGCGAATGCCGATTGAGAGTATCGGCCAAGGCTGCCACCATAGAGGAAGCGCAGAGCATGGCCCGACCGGTAATAGCAAGGATAAAGGCAGAAAGCGGGCATCTATGTTACGGAGTAGATGACGACACGCTGGAAAGTGTTGTGGGAAGGTGCTTGAAGGAAAAAGGCTTAACCATATCAGTAGCCGAGTCCTGCACTGGTGGACTGCTCAGCAAGCGGCTTACCGACATAGTAGGAAGTTCTGCTTATGTGAGACTGAATGTGGTGACATATGCCAATGAAGCAAAATGTGACTTGCTGGGTGTGAGCCAGGAGTTGCTGGACAAACACGGCTCAGTGAGTGCTGAGTGTGCGAAAGCTATGTCCACGGGCATGCGCCAGCTGGCTGCTGCCGACATTGGTCTAGGTATAACCGGTATTGCCGGGCCGGATGGAGGCAGTGCTGAAAAGCCGGTTGGACTTGTTTATATAGGGCTGGCAGAGGCTCAGCAGGTGAAAGTCGTCACTTGCCAGTTCCCTAAGCAGCTGGGTCGAGATGGTATCAGGCATCGAGCCGCCAGCGAGGCATTGAATATACTCCGGCTACATTTAACGAATTCCAATCACGTTCACACCAGCAAGTAGTGAAAACTTGTGAGGCGGAGCCTCTGAGCTGGAGCAGTTAATGCGTTGAGTGTACATAAGGTGCTGAAGCGCTCAGCGATCGTATAAACAGCACTGAGTTGTAACCGTTTTTTGACAATGTTTTAAATGGGAGAAAGTAAGAGTTCCACTTAACTGCATCCGTAAACACACTATGTTCAGTATCTAGTGTGTTGGCCATAGCCGGCTTGTCCCCCACCCTCACCCAGGTTTGCCCACCCTGCTGTTTCACCAGGATTGAATAAACCTGGTTTGGTTTCACTATTGAGCCTTCTTGATGGGAGAGCTCGAACCCCATTGGTCTGTATTTTGGATCAAAAGAATTGCCAACCGAGACTGCCGCGTGAACATTACCAGCTAAAATAACCACACGGGTATTGGGGTACTGGCGCATGATTTCAGTAAGAGTTAGAGCCATGCGACTGTCTCTTTCCTGTCCCCTTTCCGGACCGCCGGTGGTGGCCCCCATATCAAAAGCTACAATCTGAACTGATGGCAGAGCACGCAGACTCTTGAGAAGTTTGGCCATGGCCGTGCTTCCCCTGCCGTCCTGTGAAGGAGCGCTAAAATGAGGAAGCGACTTGAGTATGGACTCATCGCCCGATTTGACGAATTGATCAATGCCGTTTTGATTCAGTGGACGATAAACTTCCAGCGCGACAATCAGAGGAGAGCCATCCCGACTGAGCCGACCGGCCAATCGGGCAAAAAAATCAGGAATCTCGTTAGAGCCGTGCACCTCGCCCACCGTGATGACACGAAATGGCTTGAGCAGGGATATCATCTGTTCTGGCAGCTCCGGACTTCCGTCAAGTGAAACGGCCCTTTCGCGAACCTCATCTGCTGATATCTCAGAATCGGTCACTGCTGCCATGCCGGACGAGCCCATAAAGGCTAGCAGCCCTATCAACAGTTTGGCAAAATTCAAGCGGATTGTTTTCATTGGATGCTCGTCTCACTGTCCTACACTATTTTGCTCCATTTTCCTCTGAGAGTATCTTCCGCGGGATCAAGAATTAACTGACTTCAAATAATGAGCATGGCGTCGCCATAACTATAAAACCGGTACCTCTGCGCCATAGCCTCTCTGTAAGCAGACATGACCAGTTCGTGACCGGCAAATGCACTAACCAGCACCAGCAAGCTGGAGCGGCTGAGATGGAAGTTAGTAATAAGCGCATCCACCATCATAAACCGGTGTCCCGGTCGAATATAAAGTGAGCTGGCAGCACAATCCACACTGGACAATTGTCCGGATGCCCCGGCAGTTTCCAGGCTGCGGCAAGACGTGGTACCTACTGCCACCACGCGTCCGCCCTCACGGCGGCATCTCATCACAGTTTCAGCTGTCTGCCGGCTAATGCGGAATTCTTCGGATTCCACGCGATGTTCTTCCAGCGAACTGGTAATGGGCTTAAATGTTCCCGGTCCCACGTGTAAGGTTATGTAGCAGATCTCCACCCCCTGGGATTCTAGTTTAGCCAACAGTTCTGGCGTGAAATGCAGTCCGGCAGTTGGGGCAGCCACCGCCCCCGGTGCACATGCATAAACAGTCTGATATCTCTCCAGATCGTTGGACATCTGACTGCTGTCATAGATAGAACGGTTCCGCCGAATATACGGAGGCAGAGGGGCTTGACCAATCTTGCTCAAGAGTGCATGAACCTCCTCCTGCCCCCCCCAAAATCAAGAAGAACACGCCGCTGAGAATCAAGAGAATCAACAAATCCCGCCACTAAAAAAAAGAACTCCTGGCCGCCTTCAGTCTTTACTTTCAGCTGCTCCCCTTTTTTTAGCTTGCGAAGAGGACTGGCCATGGCCTGCCACAGTCCAGGACTTGCCGCCTCCGGCTTCAAAAGCAAAATCTCTACCAGTCCGCCACCAGTGCGACTCGCCATGATACGTGAGGGAATGACTCGTGTGTTGTTGAGCACCAGGGCATCGCCCCGCCTGAGATAGTCCGGGAGATCAAAGAACTGACGGTGTTCAATGGTGCCACTCCGGCGGTGAAGCAAAAGAAGCCGGGAAGAACTTCTCTCGGCTGCCGGCTGTTGAGCAATCAACTCTGGCGGCAACTCATAAGTGAAATCTTGAAGACTTAGTTCCGGCAAGCGATCGGCTATACTCTTGCTTGGTTCTCTGTCTGACACCAGCCCCCCTCATTGCATGAATTCCAATCCCAAAAAAGTGATTATCGATACGGCTCTTTCCATGGGGTTCGAGCGTGTGGTTGTTGCTTCTCTGGATCCCATGGAAGCCGAGCGCAAAATTTACGAGAACTGGCTGGCACTCGGCTATGCTGCCGACATGAAATATTTGCACCGCCATCCGGAAAAACGAAACAGTCCCCGGCTGTTGTGTCCGGAGGCATACTCCGCTGTTTTGCTTTTCGCCAGTTATTATACAGAAGTTCCCGAAGATCGAGGACCACAATACGGCCGCGTGGCCAGATATGCAGTTGGACGGGATTATCACACCATAATTCCTTCCAAACTTTCTGAATTGAAAGCACTGGTTGAGAAAAAACTGGATCGTCCATTACTGGGCAAATATTTTGCCGATGATGTCCAGCTCTTTGAACAGGGTTTAGCCAGGAGACATGGACTGGGATTTTTAGGCAAGAACAGTCTTTTAATTGGACCGCGGCACTCCGGCTCATATAACTTTGTGGCTGAATTCTTTACTGATCTACCGCTGGAGCCCGATCAAAGCTATGACGGCACCTGCGGTAAGTGCTTCCGCTGCGGGATTAACTGTCCCACGTCGGCCATCTTAGCTGAAAACACCGTGAACTCCGCCTTGTGCATTTCCTTTTTAACCATTGAAAACAAGGGTGCCATCCCCGTACCCTTGCGCAAAAAAGTCGGTCCCTGGATTTTTGGTTGCGATATCTGCCAGGAAGTCTGTCCATACAATCATCTCCCACCCGAGACTGCCTGGAGAGAATTTAGCCCGGAAGCCGGAGCCGGACACTATCTAAATCTTTATGACATTTTAAAGATAACCGGCAAAAAAGAGTTCTTAGGGTTATTCGGACATACTCCGCTTTCTAGACCAAAACTCACTGGTCTCGTCCGTAACGCCCTGGTGGTTATGGGCAATCGTCTTCCCGATGGGGGTGCGCCAGCATTGTATAACTTCCTGGAATCGGAACCTAATCTCATGCTGGTAGAACATGGTCTCTGGGCCCTGTCCTGCTTTGACGAGGGCACCAGACTAATGAAGAGGTTGTATGAAAGCTGTCCAACCGGAAACAAACACTTGATTTTGCCATACTTAGATCCGGAAAGCTAACCACGTTTCAAACTAGAAACCAGCAATAAAATTAGCCCGACGCTCAGGATTCACCCCTCACTGGCCGACCGCTGAATCGGCTGGAGTCGGCGTTGGGGAGCTGCTTTGTTGCTGTCTTAAGGATTGAAAAAAGGCTTGCAGGGGAGTGTCAATCAAATTAACCCGCTCGATCCAGAATTCTGAACCCTTTAGTTTGCCCCCCAGAATAGTTATTTTGACTATTTTGTACTGTATCCCCTGAACTGTCACAGTTCCGTTTTCAATAACACTGACCTTGGAATGCGCCGGAATATGTACCAGCGCACCACTATCAAAAAGCGATTGCAACCCCATGGCTACAGCCAGTCTTTCCGAAGAGGCTGCACCAACGTGAGTATCTATTTCGCGAGACAGAGATTCGGGATCAACGGCCCCGGGGACTCCCTTCAAGCGTATGGGACCATCAACTGTACAGTCACGTCCATACTCTGGAATGCCGCCGGACCGAATACTCTCCACCACGCCTGTTTTCCAGGCCATGAAAAGCAAAGCCAGAATGAGAACTAGTGTTAGAAAGCGACCTGTCATGACTCCATCCTACACCAGCTTTACTGATACGACTCTTCTAAGCCAATATCAACTTGTATTAATCCAGGCACCGACTCGAGGGGTTGTCCGGCTGAAGACTTCAACTGATGGTAATTATGCAGGTTGCCGCCTAATATTGGAGATCGAACTTGCCAGGTACCTTCACCAGGAAAGGCTCTGGGTCAGTTCAAGCTGAGCCCACTTTTGAAGAAAGCCAGCAGCTTGTTCAGAACCCCGAAAAATAGCCAGATATTCCCATTGTTACATTCCGGCTGTAAGTCCACCGTCTATTGGAATCACAGCGCCTGAGATATAAGAAGCCTCGGGGGAAAATAAAAATGACACCAAGGAGGCAACTTCTTCCGGGAGTCCAACACGCTTCATAGGTATCATAGACTGCACAAAATCGTGCAAGCACTCTTCTTGCGACTTCCCTTTTCGGGCGCCCACTTCCGCATTAAAACGTTCGCAAAGTGGTGTTTTGATGCACCCCGGACAAATACAGTTACAGCGAATATTGTATTTACCATAGTCAAGCGCAATTGAGCGTGTCAAATGGATTATGCCTGCTTTGGAGGAGCTGTAAGCCGCATTTAATTTAACTCCGCGCATCCCAGCGTCCGAAGCATTGTTCACAATGACGCCAGAACCCCCGGCACGCATGTGGGGCAGAACCTCCCTGGTCATTAAGAAGGTCCCTTTCATATTAATATCATGCACACGATCCCAGTCATCTTCGGTGGTTTCCCCCAGCACTGATACAAATTCAACTCCAGCATTGTTAAAAAGAAAATCGATGCGTCCAAATGTACTGGCCGCCACAGCCACAAATTCTGTCACCTGGGAGGCCCGGGCAATGTCACCACAAATGGTGAAGCCAGCCGGGTTGGATGTCTTCAGCTCAGGCTCAAGTGTTTGCAAAGATTCGCCATTTATGTCCAGGGCTCCCACCAGGCAACCCTGGCTCGCCAGAAGCAAAGCCGTGGACCTCCCAATTCCGGACCCGGCGCCAGTAACTAATGCCGCTTTGCCGGCAAAACGCATGAGGATAACTTTACCCTTTGTTTTTTTGTTTCAGCTGCTCGATGGCTTGTTCGCTGGTCTGGTGCATGCGATTTTGCTTATCAAGAGTAGCCACGATCTCATCCAGAGTAAGATACTTCTTTTCAACCACAATCTCGCCCAGATGCTTAGTATTCTGGCTTTTTACCTGCTCTCTCAGCACTGCTTCCAGTTGCCCGATGGTGAGCTTGCCCTGACGCACCAGTAGCTCGCCCAGACGTTCGTGACGCAGGAGATAGCTCCACTTTTGTTCGTCGGTCCATAACTCGCGGCTTTCTTGCTGCTCAGTCATCATGTAAGACCCGTTTATTGAGTTGAACTTTATAATTATAGACCTTTTCAGGCCGCGGCCAGTTTAGCCGATTTATGTTTTGCTTTTTTGT
>Ga0364909_10331_pt1 | contig 12526 bp, 6 predicted proteins | sample SorcelJu500001C3_3_FD_206966 | JGI IMG/M metagenome (GOLD analysis project Ga0364909, IMG submission 206966) | Enriched cells from Trout Bog Lake Hypolimnion, Wisconsin, USA - BchlTB.June25.5000.01.C3 | ecosystem: Environmental > Aquatic > Freshwater > Lake > Hypolimnion/Profundal zone | place... | reverse complement strand
TTCGCATGGCGGCAGTGTGCGCGGCGGTGGCTCACGCGGCGGCGGTAGCAGTATGCGTGGCGGTGCAGGTGTTGCTGGTGGCCGTGGCACAACGGGCTATGGCAGGACAGGCACTCGAGCAGGAGCAGGTTCAAGATCAGGTATGACCGGCAGAAGTGGTATGGCCGGTGGCAGAACTGGTGTAGCCGGTGGCAGAACTGGTGTAGCTGGTGGTAGAACTGGTGTAGCTGGTGGCAGAACTGGTGTAGCCGGTGGTAGAACTGGTGTAGCTGGTGGTAGAACTGGTGTAGCCGGTGGTAGAACTGGTGTAGCTGGTGGCAGAACTGGTGTAGCTGGTGGCAGAACTGGTGTAGCCGGTGGTAGAACTGGTGTAGCTGGTGGTAGAACTGGTGTAGCCGGTGGTAGAACTGGTGTAGCTGGTGGCAGAACTGGTGTAGCCGGTGGTAGAACTGGTGTAGCTGGTGGCAGAACTGGTGTAGCTGGTGGTAGAACTGGTGTAGCTGGTGGCAGAACTGGTGTAGCTGGTGGCAGAACTGGTGTAGCCGGTGGTAGAACTGGTGTAGCTAGTGGCAGAACCGGTGTAGCTGGTGGCAGAACTGGTGTAGGCGGTGGCAAGGGTCCTGGAGGCAAAGGTCCTGGCGTAGGCGGTGGCAAGGGTCCTGGAGGCAAGGGTCCTGGTGTAGGTGGTGGCAAGGGTCCTGGAGGCAAGGGTCCTGGTGGCAAAGGTCCTGGAGGCAAGGGTCCTGGTGGCAAGGGTCCTGGTGGCAAAGGTCCTGGAGGCAAAGGTCCTGGAGGCAAGGGTCCCGGACATAACGGACACGGTGGACATAACGGACATGGTGGCCATGGACCTCGTGCTGGTTGGAATCGTCCAGGAGGCTGGGGCGTTGGTCCGGGCTGGGGATGGGGTTGGTCGGCTGGCTGGGCGATACCTGCATTTGTCGTGGGAGCAACGCTTGCCGATGGTCTTATGTACAGCTACCGACCTGATTGGGGATGGGGTTGGTGGGATCAGATGTACCAAGACTCACCTGACGTCATGGTCGGCGACACAATCATACAAGACCACCCATTCTGGGAAGTTGTTAACAACACGCCTGCAGAAATAGTGGTAACCAATGCCAGCGAGTCTGATCAGGTTGTTATCCCGGCTGGGGAACGTTACAGCTTGATGAAGTATGGTAGTGACAGCTTTACCGTTGAATCGACTGGTGGGGTACAGACAATTACCACCGATGCGCCGGTGGTCAACGTCAACGTAAACGCGTAGGCTGGTTGACTATTTTTTTTCTCATGATACCCGTCAGGTAGTCATGTTAAAAAGACATAATCGGCTGATTGTACTTGGGTTTCCTCTCCCCCTCCCAAGCGGTTGGCCGATTACTCTTTGGGTATATCTTTTTGAACATCATGTCCGCCAAATTCGTGCCTGAGCACCGCTATGAGTTTTTCAGCAAAAGAACCGGGATGCTCTCTTGATGCGTTGCGCACCTGCAAAGCAGCTTGCAATGCTGGCATGTCGATGGCGTTATCTTGTGCATGTGCAAAAGCCCATTGGCCGGTTCCTGTTTGCCCAACACGGCCAACAACACCTGTTAGCTGCTGATTATCGCGCAACACCTGCGCTATAAGCTCCAAAAGACGTGACTGTATGATTGCTCCGTGTTGCCAAAGAGTAGCAATTTGACAAAGATCAAGGTCCTGGTAGGACCCTTTCCTGAGCAGCGCAAATCCTTCGGCATATGCCTGAAGAAGGCCATATTCAATGGCGTTGTGAACCATCTTTACGTAGTGCCCGGCACCTGCGACTCCAACATACCCAAATCCCTCAGATTGGGCAACGACAGAAAACATACGTTGCAGTTGTTCAAATGCCTGCTTCTGGCCACCAATGGTCAAGCTAAAGCCACGCTCTTTGCCCGCAAGCCCCCCCGATGTCCCACAGTCAAGAAATACCAACGAGGCTTCTTGCAGTTGCTGTGCTCGCCGTACAGAGTCTGTAAAATGACTATTGCCCGCATCGATAATAATGCTCTTGGGAGGTAATAATGGTGTTACGGTTGCCAGTGTGGCATCGATACTGCTTCCGGCCGGAAGCAACAGCCAAAGTATTGGTGCATGGTGGCAGAGCTCATAAAGATCACGACATGTCACGATGCCTTCGCGCTCTGCTTTGTTGCATGCATCGGTATTGACATCAAAGCCATAGACATGATAGCCTCCCTGTACAAGCCTGCAACCAATGGCTGTCCCCATGTTGCCAAGCCCTATAATGCCAACGTTTTCCATAAAGCTCCCGTCATAAACACCAGGCAATATGGTATTTTTTTTCAAAATCTACCATCTCTTTTGGTCCAGTACTTCCCTGCTCATACGTATATAACGGCCATGACCCTGCCTTTATACTATCTGCAATACGCCATGCAGATTCAATTTCATCAAGGCCAACTGATGCCGATTGGCGCCCGCTTATGATCTCCTTGAACATCAATTCATACGATTCTACCGGCGCGTCTTCAAGCAGGCATTTGTGGCAAAAGGTCATGGTAACAGCAACAACGTGCTCACTTGTTCCTGGTTTTTTAACATTGAGACGCAAATCAAGCGATGGTTCAGGAGCTACCTTGATCATCAGACAATTGGCGTCACAATGCATTTGTTTTGTCAAAGGGCAATCTACAGATTTAAAGTGTATGTTGACGGCAGTTTCCTTTTTGAGCAGACCTTTGCCGGTCTTTAAAAAAAATGGCACACCTGCCCACCGGTCGTTATCAATAATGCAAGCAGCAGCAACAAAGGTTTCGGTCGTCGACTGATTTTTTACATGAGCTTCTTGTAGGTAGCCATGATATTGCCCAAGGAGTGCATCGGTAACGTGAACGCGCTCAAGAACAGCTGCACGTTGCTTGCGAATATGCTCATCGGTTAACGTTTCGGGGGGTTCCATCGCCACAAGCGCCAGCAACTCGAGCATATGATTTTGCATGACGTCTTTGCATGCGCCATAGGCGTCGTAATAGGCACCACGGTTGCCAACCGTCTCTTGCTCGGCTAGCACAATTTGAACATGGTCAATATAACGGTTATTCCACAGCGGTTCAAAGACAATGTTGGAAAATCTGGTGAGGGCAATGTTGTTGACCACCTCTTTGGTCAGGTAATGATCAACGCGATAGATTTGTGTTTCATTAAGGCATGAAGCAAGGCAGGTGTTGATAGCTTGGGCATGAGCAGCATCAGACCCGAACGGTTTTTCATATGCGATGCGATGCCATGGGTATTGCGAACGTCGTTCCAAGAGGCCTGCCTGAACGCTGTTGTGCGTGACAGCGCAAAAAAAATCAGATGCTACTGAGCAATAGAGCAGACGATTACCTGGCAACTGGTGACGTTGTTCAAGATCCTCTACCAATATTGTTAGTGGCATGAAATCAGCAGCACAGGTAATATCAACGCGCACATAGAAAGCAAAAGCACAGAATTGTTGCCACATTTGCCTGTCATAAGAACTGACATAACGCTGTGCTTGTCCAAGAACACGCTCAATCGTGGTATCTTCTCGTGCAATGCCAACAAGCACAAATTGTTGCAATAAACCAAGGGTATATAACCGGTAGATGGCCGGAATCAGGCGCTTTGTTGCTAGATCGCCGGTTGCGCCGGCAATAATGATAGTACATGCATTCATAGAACCACCTGCGCTATACATCTGCGCTGTCAGTTGTGGGTTGTTCATGGGCTAGTAACTTTCGTGTTTCTTGTTTGTATAATTCAACGTGAGGCTGTTTGAACGGATCTATGTTAAACAGGACTCCAAGATAGACGGTTTCAAGCATCTTAAGCTGCATAAACTGCCCTAGATAGTAGGCATTTTGTTCAGGTAGCGTTATGGTCATATATGGCCTTTGCTCGTGAGCATAGGCTTGCTGGGTGCCGGCAAGCATGGCGCTCATGAGTGTCTCAAGTGTATTGCCCTGTATATGCTCAACCAGCGTTTCAAGCGGTTTGTAGTGTGGCACGTTTATGGTGGTTGCGCTATGCTGGCAGGTAACAAATGTTGTGTAGGTGTTGCCAGGACCGCCCAAATGCAGTTCCACAATAGAGTGCAAATCAGTGCTGCCAAGAGATACCGTTGGTGTTATGCCAACGCAAACGCATTGACCATCGCGATCGTATTTTTTCCCGATGCTTTCTGCCATTAACTGCCGGTACCAAAGGCCAAGAGCTTCCAGCGAAGTGCTAAAAGGAAAAAAATTATGGATATAATATCCTTCTTGATAGGCCTGATACAATCGTGTGGCGCTGCTTATTGCCGGATTTTCTTCAAGGGTTTGCATACAGCAACGTCGATGCATGGCGCAAGCACCACGGCATAGCTCATCAATGCGTATGCCTGCGATAGCCAGCGGCAGAAGCCCCACGGCTGATAGTACAGAAAATCGGCCACCGATACAAGGCGGTATCGTTACCAGTCGCCAACGTTCTTGACGCGCAACACGGGCAAATTTTGAGTTCTTGTCAGTAATGATGACGAGAAATTTTTGATAGGTCCTGGGATGGTATTGTTTGAGAACATGGATAATGACCGTGGCATTAGCAATCGTTTCTGTTGTAGTACCTGATTTGGTAATGATTGCTACGATAACTTCCTGGCCTAGCTGTAACCGTTGATGCATGGCAAAGATAATACGGCTGACTTTATTTGTGTCAACCGTATCCATATACAAAACTTCAGGAATGTTGCCCTGATAATTGCCAGCAACGATAGCGTCATAAACAGCCTTTGCTCCCAAATTTGATCCACCAATGCCGACAACGACCAGGAGCATCGGCAGCAGGCTCAAGAGTTCCTCGGCGTGCTCCTTGATCGTGTCTATGGTTTTTTGATCAAAGGGAAGCTTAACAAAGCTACGTGGGTCCTGGTACGGCAGGTGCACCGTTGATGCAAGAGCTATAATTTCCTGTCGGCAGCGGGCGCCGTGTTTATTGAGTTTTTTATGATCAAAAGAATCACCATCATAGCACAGTTTTATTGACACGTTCGTATACTTTCTTTAGGAGCGCTATTAATACAATCCTATCCCGTAAAGCCTTACCATTCCTGTATGCTTGGTGCAGCGAAAGCACAAAACGGATGGCGAAACCGGCATGTTCCCTGTAATGGTAATATATGCTGTTTGTGGAATGGTGCTGTTGGGACCGACAATTGATTGTGTTTGAAGTGATTCAAGCACGCCGGTTGTTGTATCAATTTGAACCAATTCAGCGGTGAAGTTTGCGTTGGGGCCTGCATAGGTCACCACAACGGTGCCCACATTCACCGTGTTGCTACCAGGAAATGAGAATGGTCCAAAATACGTGGTCCTGTTGCCCAACGTGTAATACAAATTGGTATTATCATAAGCAGTCGTTGAAAAATCTGCATAGGCAAACGATCGCATATAGCTCCAGCGAAATGGCAACCGTATTGCGTATGCTGGAATAGTTCCTGTAGCCCCAGCAGGACCGGTGGGTCCAGGCACGCCAGACATGCCTGTAGGGGCTACGCAGAATGGGCATGGCGGTTCATTGGAGGTTGCCTGGTACAGGGCAATTTCTGGCAACGAGTTTGTTGATGTTGTCCCGGCAAGGACATAGCATTCCCCATCGTCGTTAGTCATGCACGCAACGGCTGTAACGACACTATTGAGCTTTATTGCTGCAACGTCTTTAAATTGATTGGCATTATTTTGTATATCATTGTTGCTGATAAAGAGGTTGTAACAGCATGCTGGATCTTCTGATGCAAAATCACCGCCACCAATGGCAGCATAGGCGCTTGAAAAGCCTGGAAAAAAATCAAGCGCGTACACATTCTGTTGCTTGATTTGCTGGACAACAGAAACAAGTTTTTTGCTCGATGGGTTTAGGTAAACGAGTTCCATATTGCATGTCGTTGAAAGCGATCCGCCAACGCCCAAGTACGCACTCAATACGCCATTTGCCGTATTTGCAAACCAACGCATGGTGTAGATCGAATCGCTGCTTAAAGCATCCTGAGCTATCTGTACCATGGAACTGCCCAAAATATTAACACGATATACCCGCGCATTTGTTCGCAGAGCATCACCTAGAGAACGCTGGCCGCCGACGGCAAGCCAAGGGTGCATACCAGAACCGCGTGCATACCAGTCAAGGCATAACACCGGGGCCCCATGTGCCACCGATGTCAGTTGAGTGACACTCGTTTGTGGGTTCTGTTCCGTTGAATCAAAGGCAAGCAATCGCACGTTCATGCTATCAGTTGACGATGTATTTCCGCCGATGGCAAGATACCCTGTGGTGCTTGGTGCCCCCTGCGGCTGGGGCGCCCACGAAATCGCATTGACCGTTGCCCCATGGTTAAACTCGCCAACAGGTGTCAGCCCTGTGCTTGGGTTAAAACTGAATATGCGCACCTGGTTGCCGTCAGCACCCGTGGCACCTGCAGCCGCAAGGTAACGCGTAGTTCCAATCGTGCACCAGGAGAGCGATAAGACCGTTGCCTGGTCACTGGCATACTGAGCTTGCTCTTGTAGTGCATCGTCGGTATAGGCATAGATACGGATCGTAGCTGCCTGATGTGAGCTATTGGTACCGTATGCGCCGCCGATGGCAGCGTATGCCTGATCGGCCCAAGCAACTGCGTGTACATCCGCTCCATGCACATGACTGTCAATAAGAACGAGTTCATCGGGGTTGCTACTAGACATTGATCCTGTGCTACCCGTGTCGCCGGTTGTACCTGTAGTGCCTGATAAACCAGTAGAACGAAAAGTGTTATGCTCATAAGGCACGGTGTTGTAGGCTTGCGGCAAACCAGTGGCGCCTAAAAGCTTTGATGGTTTTACGGCTCCTTTGCCAACCAACATGCCAGTGGTTGCTGAAGTATTCGTGCCGCTTGCGTTGCCAGGATCGCTGCTCGCGCCCGAAGGCTTTTTGCCGCCCGGTAAGCCTGTAAAATGAGTGTTGACATGCTTTGGTGCTGCAACGTTATTGAGACCTGGCACATCTGTGCCACTAGAAATACCAAGTGCAGCCAATACCGTATGATAAAAACGCGGCATAGCTGCATGTAAACTGTAGGCGTAGCCGGTGCATGCAATAATAAGCATACAGCACATAACAAGCTGAAAACGTGTGTATAGATTGTTCTTTTCCATAGAAAACCCGCTTTTTTAAGATTGGTTTAACCGCAATCCAACATCTGTCTGCCATTAGTATGCCACAAAAAAATAACACACACTATTTTTTTAAACCGCAAATTGTTTTTGTTGATTTGTGGGGGCCATTTCGTGTACGTTAAAAATATGCGGCATAGATGTTTTTTTGATTTCGGGGGGGGTTGTATGAAGCTCATACAAATACGTAGCATTGATTTTTGGCGGGTCATTTTTTTAATGGTATTTTCCAGCTGTTTTCATGTGGTTGGTGATGGACGTTTGGTGCCACCGGGGCCCAGGGCCTATACATCCTGGATTGACCAGCGTGCTATCATATGGCCCGATGACACTGAAAGTACGACTTCGCCATTTTTATCGTTTATTGCCGGCATACGTAATCAAAATACGGGCACCACCAATGCGGCCGATGTGTTTACGGTTGGGGGAGTGCCTTATATTATTGTATCAATTGCCGATAATAGCTGGGGCCCTGCCAAAACGCAATTACAAATACACCAGTTTACCCCGGGCAATCCAGGTTCATGTACAAAAGTACTTGAGTTTAATTCTTCATTGTCAAACTATGCAATCAGAAGCATGACCTCAATAGTCATTCAAAATATATGGTACATTGTTGTTGGTGGATATTTTTATACAAATCCGCCTCAAGCGTGCTTGCGTATATATCAATTTGTGCCGCCAAATGGCAGTACGCCTGCATCATTGCAGCAAGTTCTTGATTCAAATCAATTGCCTGCTGCATACTCGATAGATCTGCTGCGAGCATTTTCTATCAGTGATTCTTATTATGTCGCTATGTCGGGCAGACTGGCAAACGAATCGTCTTGTTTTCTTGATGTGTATCAATTTATACCTGATCAAATGATATTTACCAAAAAAGCCGAGGCCCCTATAGGCCAAAATGGCATGCCTACATTCTTCTCCTTGCATTCCATAAAAAGTTTCATGATTGACGATGCTTGTTTCTTATTCGTAGCTGGTTCTGATGGCTATAACGATTCAATTGGATGTCCTCTTGCCCAACTGTATCTTTTTGGTCCTGTGCCATACCAAAGCGATCAATCGCTTGTGCGAGTTGCAGCCATTGCTTGTGCGTCCGATGGTCTGCCGTCAACAGGTACGATCAATAGTAGTGATACTTTTACCAACAATGGCAACTATTATCTTGCTCTTGCTGGCAATAGTGCTCAGGGGCCATTCCTGCAGCTTTATCAATGTACGTATGAACAGTACGAATCAACGGCGGTATGCACGCGCTTGTGTACACTTCCGGAAGATGGTAGCATTAATTCTGGCGGCGTTATTAATGATATAAGCGCTTGTTTGCTTAATAACATACCCTATTTATACGTTGCAGGAACTGCTTGGGTACCGGCGCAAAAAACATCTCCAGCCCAAGTATATCGCTGTGACCTTGCAGGCACGCCGGCATTGACCAACGTTGTTGATGTAACCACGATGCCCCTTGCGGCAAATATTGGCTCTGTTAAAACATTTTCATATAACGGATCATCATTCTGCGTGTTTGCAGGATCAGCCCGCTCGCCTCAAAATTTGTGTGCACAAGTCTATCAAAACGTGCAGCCGACCGTTGCCGATCCATTGACACTTTCATTTGTAGCCGAGGCACCAACAAACATTACCGGTGGCTTGCCATGCTTTGGCGTAGCCAATGCAATCGAATCTTTTGCGCTCCAAGGCAATCAGTACCTTGCCATTGCGTGCCAATGTGCACTATCGCAAAGACCTTCAGTCGAACTTTATCAATTTAATGCTGCTGGTACAACAAACGAAACCATATTCGTTGATATGCCAACCGCCAATGCGGTTTTTGCTGCACAATTGCCATCATCTGGGAGTGCCCGTAGCATACGAGCATTCTTCACCAATAACAACCAATACGTGGTTGTTGCTGGAGATTCTGGCACGCCATTCGCCCAATTATACCAGTTTGCAATCAATGGTCAATGCTCAAAAGTACTTGATTTCCCGCAGGGCAGTTCAGGATTGCCAACAACAAGCACGGGGGTGCTCAACGCTCACGTTATGATTATAGGCACTACGCCCTATATCGTTATCACCGGCAGCACTGGATCACAGGCACCGTTTGCACAGATATACGAATTTAGTGCACCTGCCAGCACTATAATAAAAGTTGCAGATATTCAACAAGGCCCAGCTTATTTACCGTCCACGGGACAGGTCGTCAACGGCATAAGCTCATTTATTATGGGTAACGTCTCTTATGTGGCATTCTGTGGTTCTTTTTCACTCAGTAGCAACATCATTCCCTTTTTTCAAGTATATCAATGTACACCTGGTGCTTCTGGTCAGGCAATGGCCATTGTAAAAGTTGCCGATAAGCGCGATATTGCAGTATCTGGAGCTGCCTATGCGTTGCAATCATGTACGATAAATTCTAAAACATATATTGCTGTTGCTGGTACAGACACTACCACCATACAGCCATTCATGCAGCTGTATACCTGTACACAAAACACTGACAATACACCAATGCTCCTCAACCAGACTGCGGTAGCAAGTGAGTTGCCTAGTTCTGGGTCAATAACGAACATGTATAATTTTCTTATTGGTGGCGGCTCTTGCATTGTCATCGCCGGTGATAGTAATGGTGGTAGTAGCAACCCCTATGCACAACTCTATCAGTATATGGCAGATAGCACAAGTGTAAGTACACCCTTGCAGGTAACATTACCGTCAACGGGGGCCAAACGAGTTACTATAAATGCGCTTACTCTGTTTTCAACCACAGATACAAGTGGCAACTCTTCCTATTTTCTTGCACTCAGTGGCCAGTACGTTGCTCGTGCGCAAAAACCATATGTATATCTGTATGCCTTGACGTTGTAAGTTTCTCAATGTACACCTATCAAAACTTGCCTATACATTAAGTTTTGATAGGCATATCATGCTTTATTTCCTATGGGCCAAGACGGAAGGCCATTATAGATGCTGTAACCACATCCGTAACAGTACTCGTCAATAGTTGGATAGCTCCGCCTGAGACGTTATAAATTTGTACGAATGTATTGGCAGTTGACACGTTCAGCATACAGAAACCACAAATTGGAAAACCGTCCCTGCGGTCAACGTTACCGTGATGTTCAGATCCGTAACGGCTGCCGGCGATAGCGTTAGCCGTAGAGCTTGGTGGTATTGTTTGTCTGAGTTCAAAAGTCGGGTCAAGCGTTCCGGCTGGTGTATTGCCAGGATCAATCGTAACGGTATACATTATCCAATAGGTTCCTGTTTCTGTAAAGGTAATACCGTCGCCATTGGTGGTCACGTGAAGAGCAGTATTCCTTAGGGGGCCTGTTTGTGCAAAAAATGTAGTAGAATTAACAATCGTATTGGTGTTAATATTTGCTGAACCATCGAGAGCTACGACATAGCCGTATGCGTCAGCAATCGTCGTTCCTGTAGCTCCTGTAGGACATGTTGAGCAAACGCCGGTAGCGCCTGTGGAACCAGCAGGACCTGTAGCGCCTGTGGCTCCGGTTACCCCCCGTATGCCTTGGATACCTTGGGCACCAGTAGCGCCGGTAGAGCCGGTTGAACCTGTGACACCTTGAATGCCTTGGATTCCCTGAATGCCTTGAGCGCCAGTGGCACCTGTAGTACCTGTGGATCCCGTTATGCCTTGGATGCCCTGGACACCCTGAATGCCTTGGGCTCCCGTAGGTCCCGTGCTGCCGGTAGTTCCAGTTACACCCTGGATGCCTTGGAGTCCCTGAATACCCTGAATGCCTTGAGCTCCGGTTGCACCGGTAGGTCCTGTGGATCCCGTTATGCCTTGGATGCCCTGGATACCCTGAATGCCTTGAGTGCCAGTGGCACCGGTTGTTCCTGTGGCTCCGGTTACCCCCTGTATGCCCTGAATGCCTTGAGCTCCGGTTGCACCGGTAGGTCCTGTGGATCCCGTTATGCCTTGGATGCCCTGGATACCCTGAATGCCTTGAGTGCCAGTGGCACCGGTTGTTCCTGTGGCTCCGGTTACCCCCTGTATGCCCTGAATGCCTTGAGCTCCGGTTGCACCGGTAGTACCTGTGGATCCCGTTACGCCTTGGATGCCCTGGATACCCTGAATACCTTGGGCGCCAGTAGCGCCGGTAGAGCCAGTGGATCCCGTTACCCCTTGGATGCCTTGGATTCCCTGAATGCCTTGCGCTCCGGTGGCACCGGTAGGTCCTGTGGATCCAGCAACACCTTGGACGCCCTGGATACCCTGAATGCCCTGAGCTCCCGTAGGTCCCGTGCTGCCTGTAGTTCCAGTTACACCCTGGATGCCTTGGAGTCCCTGGATACCCTGGACGCCTTGGGCGCCAGTAGTTCCTGTTGCACCGGTTGGCCCCACGGGGCCAATATCACCCTGAGCGCCGGTAGCGCCAGTTGGTCCAGTGGAACCCGTTACGCCTTGGATGCCTTGGATTCCCTGAATGCCTTGAGTGCCAGTGGCACCGGTAGGTCCTGTAGACCCAGTAACACCTTGGACGCCCTGAATTCCCTGAATGCCCTGAATCCCCTGGATGCCTTGAGCTCCAGTAGTTCCTGTTGCACCGGTTGGCCCCATGGGGCCGTTATCACCCTGAGCGCCGGTAGCGCCGGTTGGTCCAGTGGAACCCGTTACGCCTTGAATGCCCTGGATACCCTGAATACCTTGGGCTCCGGTGGCACCTGTAGTACCTGTGGATCCAGTTACACCCTGGATGCCCTGAACACCCTGAATACCCTGGATGCCTTGAGCTCCAGTAGTTCCTGTTGCACCGGTTGGCCCTATAGGGCCGATATCACCCTGAGCACCTGTTGCGCCGGTTGGTCCAGTGGAACCCGTTACGCCTTGAATGCCTTGAATGCCCTGAATACCTTGGGCTCCCGTAGGTCCCGTGTTGCCCGTGGATCCCGTTACACCCTGGATGCCTTGAATACCCTGAATGCCAGTAGCTCCTGTTGCACCGGTTGGCCCTATAGGGCCGATATCACCCTGAGCGCCGGTAGCGCCAGTTGGTCCAGTGGAACCCGTTACGCCTTGGATGCCTTGGATTCCCTGAATGCCCTGAGTGCCAGTGGCACCGGTAGGTCCTGTAGACCCAGTAACACCTTGGACGCCCTGAATTCCCTGAATGCCCTGAATACCCTGGATTCCTTGAGCTCCAGTCGTTCCTGTTGCACCGGTTGGCCCCATGGGGCCGATATCACCCTGAGCGCCGGTAGCGCCAGTTGGTCCAGTGGAACCCGTTACACCTTGGATGCCTTGGATTCCCTGAATGCCTTGGGCTCCCGTAGGTCCCGTGTTGCCTGTGGAT
>Ga0364909_10328_pt1 | contig 12650 bp, 18 predicted proteins | sample SorcelJu500001C3_3_FD_206966 | JGI IMG/M metagenome (GOLD analysis project Ga0364909, IMG submission 206966) | Enriched cells from Trout Bog Lake Hypolimnion, Wisconsin, USA - BchlTB.June25.5000.01.C3 | ecosystem: Environmental > Aquatic > Freshwater > Lake > Hypolimnion/Profundal zone | place... | reverse complement strand
CACTTCAACCAAATGCGGCTCCTGTGCGCCGGGGTGCGGGTCAAATACAATCTTGCCGTTTCGCCCCACGCACGCATGAAGCCCGCCGCGAGGGCTTACGCCTTCAACCGTATGGTACGCATCGCCATATTTCCACATGGCATTCAGGATAGGGTCATTCGGCGGAACCTGAACGTAATACAAATCGCGGATTAGCAGGAACCGGGCAAGTTTTGATAGAAAGGTTTCATCGTCTTCCATGCCGAAATCCGGCACTTGGTTCAATGGAACTTCCAGAATGGAACTCAAACAGGCCGCGAAGCAGTTCCCGGCATTGCCCGTCCGAGTCTGATTAACCGGAATCATGCGCCCCCTTCGGGCGTCGATTCATCCGGTAATGGATGGTTCTGAAGGAACTTCCCGATACTCACCACGGCATTGACCATAAACAAACTGCCGACAAGTTCCCAAAACTTACCCGCATGAAAGTTGAAGTTTTCCGGCTCCAGCCCACTTACGACCAACCCGCCCGTAATGGCCGATGCGCCGCCGCTAATCCCGGCAGATAGGACGCCGCGGACCCACGCGCCGATATTCAAAGTGTTCGCAACAGTTAACGCTCGAATCATTTCTTCTTCATCCGCCCCGCCTTACGCTTCCTCGGTGTTTTCCGCTTCGCCTTATCCACCGCAGGGCCAACCGGCTCAGGCATATCCACTTCCCCAGGAGGCGTCAAAGTGACCGGCTCGCCAGTCAGGATTAACTCTCGGAATTCTGCGACGGGCATCGCCACGATACTCCGCAGGAAATCCGAATCGTACATCGAAACAAACGCCTGCTCGGCTTCTTCCGGAGAATTGAATCCAATCAATACCTTGTCTTCGTCTTCACGCGCCGCCACTTCCGGCCCAATGTCTTCCATATCGACCACGTAAACCATCGGCGCATTCAGCGTCGATCCAATAATGCAGTCGATTTCATCGCCATCCCGCCCAACCGTATTCCTGATGAATCCGTAATGGTGCTTCATCAGACGGTCATAGACGATCTGGTTATCCTGATTCCGTATTTGCCGCCGCGATCCGCGCCGGAATTCGATCTTGACCGGAATCCCGGCAACGTCGTACTCATCCGGTATGCCCGCTGAATCCTTCGCCCGCGCCACCAATTTACGGAACAACGGCGACGGCGTATCAGCCGAGTCAGCCGCGCCGCCAAACAGCCCTGGCTTAGGCGTTTCCGCGCCCTCGATGGCGTTGGTTTCGTCTTCCGGTACATCCGGTCCAAATAGCTCCCCTGTCATGCCCCCGGCCTTTTCCGCCGCTTCAATATCCTCGTCGGTAATGTTGGTCCCGAAGCCCGTTACATCGCTGGACTGCTTCAGTTCCTTGAGCGCCTGAGCTTTCGTCAGAATCCCGGCATTGACCAGAGTATTGATATTGTTCGTGGCGATCTGCGACAGGTTCGCCTTTTCTTCATCGTTCAGAACGCGAACGCTTGGAAAGACAAGATCAATGTCTTTCGGGATTTCCCCAAAGCAACTCATCGCCAGAATCGGATAAAGCCGATCCAACTGCGGGCGCAACTGATCTTCCTGCTCAACGGCGATCTTTTCCTCATAGACTCGTTCGTCCATGTCGTTCGCCTGACCAAGCCCGCTGATCGTGCGCCCGAACAAACGTGACACCGGAATATCCGCCGCCCCGGCAATGTCCAACTGGAACTGCTGATAAATACCGTCCCACCCCGCCGCTTGAACGCTAATCTGTTCCAGCCCGCCGCCTTCCGGCAACATCAACATGGACTGATTACTCATCAACTGGTTGATGGATTCCATCCGGCTCTGAAATGCCACCAGAGCGTTCTGATTCATTCCAGCACCAGACAGCGCCTGGGCAAGATCGTTAAACCGCATCCCAATGATGGATGCGCGGAAAGACAACGAGAGAATGTTCCAGCTCATGTTGTCCCGCTTTCGGATTTCCTCAAAAGCAGGCTCAAGACAAGAAATACCCCAATACTGCTGTGCCTGATACTCCGGGGCCGGGACCGAAGGACCGTTGAATCTCAGAATCCGACTGGCATGAACCGTAAACCCATTACCGCCTTCCGGTGTCTGGACCCGATACTTTTCCGGCAAATTAAAAAGCAACGGGCTTTCAATGTCATTGCAAATCGACCCTTCCGGGTAGATACCACTCCAGCGGTCAAACGGAATCAGCCCTTTGTACGAATCCGGTTCAATGTTTTCGTAATCCAGCGGTTCATCTAACCGATTCTCGTGACCTTTGATGACAATAAGCGCACCAGCCCCACCGAACAGCCGCGCCCATTTCAGGGTCGTCATTAACTGCTGTTTGGTATTGGTTCTGCGAATCGTCCGGTCAATGCTGGTCAAATCTGACGGATCAATATCCGAAGTCAGCCGGGGCCAAGCCCGCACCATATCCTGCGCCGGCGTGTCCACGATTCTGCGACTAATCCAATGATTCCGGTACAGCGTAATCATCAGCCAGTAATCATAGGTCCACCGGACCATGTTGTACTGCGTGGCTTCCGTCAGCGACGGCGTACCGAAGCCCATGCGGGCCGCGATGTTCGTAAACGCATCGAAGCCCTGTACCCGATTCGGAGGCGGCTGCAAACCAAGCCCTACTGCACGCGCATCCTTCGCTTCATACGCGCGACCAAGCCGCGCCCCGAGAGCGCGGTGCTTATTGATCGGTATGGGTGCCGTGGACATTCAGTAGTGACCTGTTACATGGCGTAACGTGAAGCGACAGGCCGTTACGCCATATTGGTTTAGATGACGGTGTGGACGCGATACGAACAGTCAATCTGCCCGGTTGCACCGGTCCCAGCAGCGAAATCGGCAGTCGCCGCGTTCATCCATATACCGAGATTCTGAAGCGATGTATTAGCCGTCACCGGGATCGCGCCAGCAAGAACCGAAGTTGTATGGCTGGCTGCAAACGTAGTCCAAAATGTTGCTGCGATAGTTGTCGCCATTGCGTTGGTTGTGGCCGAAGTCGAACCGTAACCAATCGTCACCGCGCCGCCACCAGTAAATGCCGCCGAACCATACTTCAGGTCAAGAATGCAGGACTGCATCTCGATCATGGTCCCCGCGCCCTGCGCTGGAAGGATCGACACCCCGACAGAGTTCAATGTCTGCAATTGAGAAAGAGTCAGCGGGATCGAAACGAACTGCGTCGTATTCGCGGCAAGCTGCGTTGATGTGATCGACCCAGCGTTGATCTGACCACCGGGGATAGCCGTGCAATTCATGCAATTGATTGGCGGCTGCGTCAGGACCGTGCCTTGACCAGTCGAGCCAATCCACCACACCCCATTACCGATACTCTGCTGTGCGTTCAGCCACAAACCAGTGGCACAAATAACAGCGATCAACGTCGCCAATGGAGCGTATTTTTTCATAGAAGATTCCTTTTGACTGTCAGGCTGCTTTGCGCTGATAAAGATGCTGGAATGCCGTCCGGTTCATCATCGTGACCGAACCATTCCGATAAACCCTATGAGGCCACGTAACCTCATCAAGCGATACCAGAGGTAGCGGTTCGCATCGGCAATTCGGACATTCCCCGCTGTGATATTTCCCAAGCGTGCTCTTTTGCCCGATTAATACTTCCGGCGACGGTGGATCGTTCCAGAACACTATAATGTTGTTCATCTTGCGATGCGATTCACGCACGCGCCGGTCATTCGATGTGATCCAAACGTAAGCCGGTATGTCCAGGTCTTCTGAACGGACCCGCGTCACTTCCGTGTGCGCTTTGGATATTTCCGTGCGGGCGATCAGTTTGATCTTGTTTGCGGTAAGCTCCGCGCACTGAACCCGCAACATCTTCATCAGGTCGCCGGTTCGCTTGCCCTTCCCGGCTTCCTCCGCTGCGTAGCGCGTGACCTTTTGCGCTAAATCATACGGGATAGATTTAATGAGCTTCGCGTTCTCATCCAGAAGATTCCGGTATGCCTCCCGCATGGCGGGCCGGTTCATCTCCTGCTGCAATGCCCCATATATACGCCGCGAGTGCGTGGCTTTCATCACGGCTTCACGCCATGATTTCGCGCTAGTGAACGCGACTCCCGAAACCATGCGCTCTGCGGTACGTTCCGCCGCTTTCTGGAATTTCGGGTCTTGCGCTATCGCTTCAAGTGCCTGACTGGTTGGTTCTGAGGGCCGGAAACGCTTAAACAACTTCAGCATTTCCCGTTCGTACAGGTCGATCAATCGACCCCAGGGTTTCTTTTCAATCGCCGTCTTGACTGGTTTTTTTGTCGGCATTGTCTCGCCGTGCGCTGAAAGCGTAATTGGAGAACCCGCCGGCCAAGGTCGCCAGCGCAGTCAAAATCGGCATCAAACCGTAACTTGTCTTTTCTTCCACTTTCCCCAACGCCACCGCACCGGCCAAAACTGCCAGAATCAGCAACAGGCAAAAGCCGAAGATCATCCGCATCCGATCAGAACTCAATCAGCACCTTCCGGCACGCCAAAGTCATCGTTCGCGCGAAACGCCGCCCATTGCGGAAGTCCATTCGGGTCGGGAGGCCATGAGTAAACAAGATCACTAGAAACCGGAACGGACACATGCCCGCATTCCCACCACAGAAATACAGTACCAAGAACCATTCAGGACCACTCTGGCAGGTCTATCGTCTGCCCCTTAAAGCCATGTGAACGAGCTTGCTCATAAAAATCTACACAGAATCATCATCGGTGATGATGAGTGCAACGGCACCCACCACCAACAACATGAGAACCACCATTACGAAGCGGACGGTGCCGCTGGAGCAGCGGCGGGAGCAGCAGGAGCCGGCGTCCAGATTCGACTGAACCTTTTTCAGGCTGGCAACAGCCGCCTCAATCGCCGCCGAATCGTTATTCGCCTGCGCTGCTGTAATCGCTGCTGTAATCGCTGCGGTTGCTGCCGCAATCTCCGCAATTGCGCTGCTGGTAAGCGCGGCTACTTCTGCGTTCAAATCGTCAATAGCTGCCATGATGTATTTATTCTACTTCTTGATTTCCTGAACATCAACCAGAATTACTTCCAGTATTAGTCTTAACTGATCGAAACTATCCATGCCCTACCTGTCATCCCGGCTGCGGCGCATGGATGATCGATAATGCCCGTTGCCATCAGCCTGTCGAATCCCGCTAAGGTGAAGCATGGATGTGTGCGTCGGACCAAATCGCTGATCCAGTTGTTCCATCACGCTATCGAAATGCTCTTTCGGTTTCGGCTTCAATGCCTGCGCGGCACGGTCAAAAAAATCTGGTTGCTGCTGTTTCATGCGTTCACTTCCAATGGTCTAAATTGCCAGCGACGATATCGCTGATCCAAATATACAACGGGCGAGCGACACAGACCGAACCGAAAATAACCAGAGCAAGGCCAAAACCAATTACAGCGTCCCGAATCGTCATGCCGCCAACCTCCAACTAGGAATTCGCGTATTCACAAAGTACCGGCACGCATCCGGCGCATGGTCGTGCGCTTTAATCGGCTGCTCGCGCCCGTTATCGGCCCGCTTCGTGTCCCATGCATAAGCGTTCATTTCACGGATTAGGTTAACGCACCGCCGATGGATTCGCAACTTTTTACGATTCAACATCGTGCTTACTTTGCGGATACCCTCAAGAACCTCGTTATCGGCGGAGGTAACGAAAATGCCCTTCTGTGTCAGTTCTGCCCGAAACGAAGCCGCGCTCGGATCGAGAATCACCCCCGCCCATTCGCGCTGATCGACTTGCTTCTTCTGCTCACCGAATGCCAGTGGATCGTTGCCATTCATGAAGTCCATCAAATCGGCGGCATACTCAGAATCCGTCTTCTGCCGCATCATTGACCGGCTATCCCAATAGTATTCCCGGTCCACCCATACGGTTGTCCCGTCGTCGTATATGTCCAGATAGACCATCGGGTTGACGGTTCCGAAATCAATGGCAACCCAATGCTCAACGTGATTATTCCGCCGCTCCAGTCCTGCTGGCCGGCCATTGGCGTGATCGTAGAAAATATCATCCGTAATCACATCCCGGTAAATCGCGCCCTCGGCAATGACCCACAATCCGAGGATGTTTTGCTGATAAAAAACACCAGTGAAGGACCGTTTCAGAAAGTCCTTATCCTTGTCAGCAATATTCGGGTTATCGTCCATCGTATAATTGTCGGACCACACATAACCAGCGGCCCGCAACTTCTCGTTGTCGATGTATTCCGACTTCAAATAATGAAATGGACTGGCGGGGTTCGTCGTCCCCCACATTCGTGATTCAGGCAAGGACAATCGGGAGACGGCCATATCGAAGAAGCTCTTAGGGTAGAGCGTCAATTCGTCGCCAAGCCAAATCCCTACCGTCGAACCTTTGATTTTGGCGTGCGCCCCTTCGTCACCCGCCCCGTATACCATGAACGGACGCCGGTAAATGAACAGTTCGCCGGATTGCTGATTGTACTGAAAATTCCCATCCCCAACGAATGACTGAATATCGTTCAGTATATTGTTCTTGGCAGATTGCTTGGTTTTGCCGGTAATCATACCGACTCCACCAGGCCACCATCCCGAACGGAGCCAAACGCATAACTTCGCGTTAGTGGTCTTCGTTTTGGAACTACGAATCGAACCAACCAAAAAGTTCAGGCGAGCGTCATCAACCGGATGCCGGCGGATGAATCGCCGAGACCGCTCACCGAAAGGCCGCAAGCCGGTAATCGGTCCACCGGACGGCGGCAATACGAATGGCTTTTTCTTTGCCTCGCTACCTGATTCCGACACGGCTAAATCCTAAACAGCCAGGATAGCAATTTAGAGAAAACAAATTCCCGCTTCACTTCTTTCGGGCAATGCGGACAGTCCACCATCTGAATCAAACTATGCAGCAACCGGACGCGATGCCCACACTCCAGCGTCACAATCTCAGTGTGCGGTTCTCGTACTGATGTGATTCGCTTCAACATCCTGTTTCGCTTTCCTGCGCCGCATCCACTTGTCTAATCCTAACGCACGGATTTCCTGTTTGAATTTCACTCGCCGAACATCGGCACGATCCAGCAAGTCAACCAAAGTTGTTGCTTTCCGTTCATCCTTCATGAATCGCCCCGGACTTATGACAAGACGTGCAGGCCGCGCAAGTGATAAACGGAGCCGGGAAGTACACCACGAACTCTTCGCCGCCGCATTTGCATTTCAGCTTATACGGTTCCGGCTCATCGGCTTCCGAGAAGGGATAACCCTCCTCGCCATACGACGGCGGATAAATATCGAAATCGCAAGAATTGGTGGGCGAAGCCATAGTTAACATGTCCCCCCGGACTCGTTTCCTGACTGGCCTTTCTCGCCCGTAATTGCTACACAACTCATCAGAATATTACGCGCCCAAACCGAAACGCTGATTACCCCGCCGGCCTTAGCCGCCGCCTCAATCGCTGCCAGTTCTTCACTGGTCAATCGAATATGCAGTATTCGATCTCTACGTCCATCCGGGGCCGGTCTTGCCATTACTCGACCCCTTCCAGATAAATCATGTGACTAGGATTCAGATACCGTATTGAGTCCACCCCGGTAGAGCAAAACAAAACCTTGTATCCACTACCGAAAGGGATCGTCATTGCCTTCCTGATTGGGTGGAATCTTAACTCCACATCGTCGGGCGAATAAATTATGGCCCGTCCCGACCCATTCAAAAGCGGCAACTCAAAAATCTGTACTTTACGAGCTAAGACGAAATGGCAACTAAGGAGAGAGCAAACTTCAGATTCTCTTCCAACTAAAAGCCCCTTTGGAATCAATACCGATATGGGACTTCCTAATCCATGCAATGCCATTTTCTGAATACATGGCTGAATACTAGCCGCCACTACCGCCGCTGGCTCATCCCTCCATCGTATAAGGGACGTTCGCCTAACACACGCTGCCGTTGGCGCATTGGTTAAACCGTGGCAAAGTCTCTTGCCGCTCGGATCAACGTAACCAGAATAAGCCACGTTATCGAGAGCTTTACAGAACGTCCGTTGGACCCCTCTATACTTTTCCAACGCCAAATTCGATAATGTCCAGGAACCATCCTGCCGCGCCTGCTCCTGCATTTCATCCACATCCTCCTTGCAGAAATACATGAATTCCGCCCATGCCGTCAATGTGTAGCTTACGTCATCAGTAACAGCCCGAAGTGTTACATCACGAGCGCATCCAGGAATGCCATCATACTTCCGATCATCAAGCAATTCCGTCTGAAGCTCCAAAAAAGCAACCGAAGGCAATCTCATACCTAGAACTGTATCACAGAACCGCCGCCCTGTGCCCAGTTATTTCCCGGCCCTTACTTCATTCGGACCATCAACTTGTCAAGCGCGTCGTGCATCCGGCGACGATAATCCATCGCGTCCGTCTTCGGCTTCTCCCAATTCCGGCATGACCAGTATTCCGCCGATGTGATCGGTTTCTTCACCGTGGGATCGTCACAATGATGCCGCTCCCGATACGCCGCCCGCCGCTCCGGGTTGCCGCGCTTGATCGTGTACCCACGAGCACCGAAATTGACTTTCCTGATATTGCCGGTCTCGGGGTCGCGGACGTACACCTTGTACTTCTTCACGTCCCCCGGCATGATCTTGTTCAGCTTAACTTCCCGCCCGTGATACTCGGCCATTACCTCTCACCTTTCATCGACCAGGATTCACGCCGCCTTCAAGAACGCTCGATCCTTCAACGTGAACCGAATCGGTTCCTGCTGGACTACCGGAGGCACCACCGGCAAAGGTCGCATCGGACGCGGTACCCTATGCGCCACTAACAGCCGCCCGATAAACTTCAGCCATTGCGAATCGGACAATCAACTAACCCCTTTATTTTAGCGAATCGTAGCAACTCGTCCTGTATCAGGCCGGGGAAAACCGACACCCCGTAGCACGATTGACGGAAATAAAGAACTATTCCGCCTCGCCCGCTTCTGCCTCTTTGGCCTTTTCCCGCAGAATCTTTTCCCAACTGATCGAATCCGGCCCTTCCGGCAAGTCCACCGGCCCGCCCGCTATCGCCGCTGCCAGTTCCCTCATACCGTCATCGGATACCGCGCCTTCCGGTGCCTTCTCCCGCCATCCCATGCGGTTCTTGACCCACAAAGTACAGGCCCACGGCTGCGCCTTTGCCATTGAACGGACGATGCTTTTCACTGGTATCGCGTTAATTTGCGGGATACCAGTGGCAAGCTCATGCGAGAAATGCTTACGCATAGTCGGCTCGGAAATGCCCTTCGGCCCGATACACACGCAAATATCCTTGTGCGCGAAACCTGCCGCAACAAGGCTCATAACCGTCATGCGGTCAGATTCGGTAGGAACGTATTCAGGCCGTCCCCGCCCGTCCGGTTGAGTAACTTTCTTTTTACGCGGTTTGGCCTTGCGTTTTTGCGGCTGCGGCTGCTGGTCGGAAAAAGTGAACACAAAAAAAATACCTTGATGCGCGAAAAATAATTAACGCTTGTTAAACCTTTACGATTGAAAGATTTAGGGGATACTCGATTCGGTCAGACTGCCCAGGCGTTACTCTCATGGTCGGCGTTTCGGATGAGAATTTCGACGTATTCCATGGCGGCCTGCCATGTGAGAGTAAAGCAGAGATTATTCAGTCCGTAAGTCACGCGCCACCGGGACGGGTTGGTGGGTTCTCGGAAGATACGGAATTTCATTGGAGTAGACCGCCGATGCCAAGACTGGCGATCTCAAAAGCTGAAAAGCGATACCGGGATAGCAGAGCCGGAAGAATAAGGTCCAGCACGTTAGACTTTGGTTGCCGCCAGCAACCGGGAGCCGCTACGACGGAAACGGTATGCCCGATCTGAAGGTTGGCGTAATAGCCGAGAATCAACAGACTGCCGGGGTCCACCGGGGCCATGAAGGATTCAATCGAGCATTGCGCCAATAACATCCCCTGCCCTACAGGATCAGATAAGCCAGCTGGAACCGTTGGTGAAGCTATGAGAATGGTAAATACTCTTGGATCGGAGGACCAATGCGCGATTTCAGCGGCAATAGCTTCTGGCGTTTCCGCTACACAGGACGAAAAGAACGACTGGATATTGCATCGTGCAAGCCGCGTCCGCGCCACGGCATAAAACATTGACTCCGTTATGGATGGAGTAACCGGATGCGTGTAAATCACGGCTACCGTACCACTGATCGGCCTTGCCTGAAGCAACGGGTTGGAACCAATGAGAACTTGCTGCTCGTCAACGGCGCGGGCCGAGGCCACGAACGGCGTGCTCTTGACCGTGACGATCTTATGCCCTGCCGCCGCGAAGGAGAAATTAGGCCTTGTAGCGATTTGCACCCCGCCCGGTGTGTTATTCACCATCGTCAGTGCGTTGACATCGACAATCACGCAGCAATCGTCAGTTGCCAGGCCGGCCACGCTGCCGCCCGATTGCACCTGAAATTCAAGACTCCCGCATACAGACTGCTGGATAATCCGCATTGCCGCATCAGCCTCGCTGATCTCCCCAGGCTCATAAGCCAATACCGTCACTTCCGGTATATTCATCGTCTGGAGGCAGGCTATATCCGATTCGCTCAGGGTATGCCCGCGCGACATAAGCCGCTTCCCATTAGGGCCAATAACGTGATCGAGAAGAACACGACCTGCGGATTCTGCTGCTGCTGCTGATTTTGGTTGCACTGGTTAAAAATTTGGGGCTACGGAGGCGGTTTCAGCCCGACTGGCGTTTCAGCCGTGTTTCGCGTGATGGCGGCGCGACTATCTCCGTAATTCAGCCGCAGGGATGGAGTACGGCTGAGGTCTTGCGGTTTTTCATTGCGGCGAAACTTGGGTAAATCGGCGGCGGTATGCGATCCGGGTTAAAACGGTTCACCGGGAAAGTGTCTTTCTCGCCCCAATTCTTAAATTGCCCGCCGCGCACCTTGCGTAAAACGAGAACGGACCCTGTGATCGGTGAAATCCCCCGCTCCCCGCGATACACTGGCTCGTCCTGCACGCACGCCAATGCCGCCGTAGGACTTGAATCCTTCACTACTTTTTGCTTTCCTGCTGGCTTGGACTGCACCGCTTTAATGTAGTCCGAAAAAGTAAGGCGAATGGTTGATTCTCCTGCTGGCACCGCCGCGCCGGAATGAATCATCTGAATAGCCACTTTGGCCCGAATAGAGGCCTTGCCGAACACTGTTCCATTTTCAACGGTGACGAAAGTATCGTGCATGTGGATGTGATTTAGGGAATAGTTATCCTACGAGGTCTGTACTGAGCGATTCGCTCATCGGGGGTCTTACCCGCCTATCACGAGGGTTGGTAATCCGGTTCCCGTCCGGTATTTTGCTGATTGTGGCTGCTGCTGCTTGTGCTGCCGTGTGAAACTGTCAAAAACAGGATAAGTCCATCAATACACGATTGTCAAACAACCTGAGCCGCTTTATGCGATTCCGCGATCCACTCCAAACGCTGATTAACTGAAGCCGAATTATTTGATTGATCGGGGATATGGGCCGCGCACCAGACTTTATTGCCGGAAATCGTCTTCCCGCAAGTCGCGCACGATGCAGTACCGTTGGCGCGAATCATTTTCGAGAGCGGATTGTGTGGTTGACGAAACATCATCGGGATATCCTTACTTCGACTGCTTTCGGCCCTTTCGACCCAAGCGCAACGTCGAAAAGAACTTTGTCGCCCTGCCTTAGTGCATTACCATCCACTACGCTGTCGCCGTGGACGAAACAATCATCCTCACCAGTGTCGCGGGCGATGAAACCATACGCCTTTTCCGCGTTAAACCACTTGACCCGGCCCGTCTGATCCCGCTCCTGAATATCTGGCTGTTTTGCCATAGCTGCTGTTGTCTCCCGAACATCCCCTTCTAAAATACACCCACCCGAAACAAAATACAAGGATTTTGTTTACCGGTAGTGTCCTAAACCTGCGTTGATCGAATTTTCTTTACCTAAACAGCAACCGCTTGTTTCAGGTTACGAGATTTCCCCGGAGATGTGATCCGGCTTCATGAACAGGAAGGTTGGGGATACATTGGCCGTCGTGTTATATGGAAAGAACCTCTCTGGGTCCGCAACCGCACTTTACAGAAAAACCTTGCCCATAAAACGATCATCGTAGATTCCACTCTTAGCGGAGTGGCCTCGGCTGATTACCTGTTGATGTTCCGCCGAAAAGGCAAAAACCCGATCCCGGTTAACAATCCGGTTGGATTGTTGAAGTATGCTGGGGCCGACAAAATGCCCGCAGAAATACTGCGATACCGGGGCTTCAAGGACGACCAAAAGCTCAATAGATTTTCCCACTGGATATGGCGAAGATATGCCTCGTCTGTATGGCACGACATTCGCATGGGCAATGTGCTCCCATTCCGTGAAGCGAAAGACAGCGAAGATGAAAAGCATATCCACCCACTGCAAAAAGACGTAATCGAACGATGCTGTGTTTTGGAATCGAATCCGGGTGAAGTTGTTCTATCCCCATTCATGGGAGTCGGCTCCGAAGTATGTGGAGCATTGGCAACTGATCGTCGCGGGATTGGGATAGAACTCAAGCCAAGCTACTACAGGCAGGCCATAAAAAACATCGAACATACCTTAGAACATAATAGTTGGGCCGAAAAAACAACGCAAATTGATATGTTCGACGAAGAA
>Ga0364909_10327_pt1 | contig 12804 bp, 7 predicted proteins | sample SorcelJu500001C3_3_FD_206966 | JGI IMG/M metagenome (GOLD analysis project Ga0364909, IMG submission 206966) | Enriched cells from Trout Bog Lake Hypolimnion, Wisconsin, USA - BchlTB.June25.5000.01.C3 | ecosystem: Environmental > Aquatic > Freshwater > Lake > Hypolimnion/Profundal zone | place... | reverse complement strand
AGGCAAACAAAAAGGCGTTCGCTGCGAGAGCAAACGCCTTTTGAATGATAACGCGGCAAGTTTACGCCAATTGCTGCTTGATGATGTTCAACGCGGCTCCGGCTTTGAACCACTCAATCTGTCCTTCGTTGTAGGTGTGATTGACCTTGATGGTTTCCGATTTACCGTCCGCGTGATGCAATGCCAGCGTGAGCGGCACGTGCGGGGTGAACGTCGTCAGACCCAAGATGTCGAACGTATCGTCTTCGTGAATCTTTTCGTAGTCGGCTTTGTCAGCGAACGTGAGAGCGAGCATGCCTTGCTTCTTGAGATTCGTTTCGTGAATGCGTGCAAACGATTTGACGAGTATCGCCCGAACGCCTAAGAAGCGTGGCTCCATCGCCGCGTGTTCGCGTGACGAGCCTTCGCCGTAGTTCTCGTCGCCGACGACGATTGAGCCGACGTGAGCGGCCTTGTAAGCCCGCTGCACTTTCGGAACGGAATCATAAGTGCCGTCGAGTTGATTTTTCACGCAATCGGTTTTGCCGTTAAACGCATTTGTTGCACCGATGAGCATGTTGTTTGAAATGTTGTCCAAGTGGCCGCGAAATTTTAGCCATGGGCCGGCCATTGAGATGTGGTCGGTCGTGCATTTGCCTTTGGCTTTGATGAGGAGCTTTAAGCCTTTGAGGTCAACGCCTTCCCACGCAGCGAACGGGTCTAAGAGTTGCAACCGCTTCGAGGCGGGGTCGACTTTCACTTGAACGTGGCTGCCGTCGGCGGCGGGGGCTTGGTAGCCCGCGTCCTGAACGGCAAAGCCTTTGATGGGAAGTTCGATGCCTTTCGGATCGGTGAGTTTGACTTTCTCGCCTTTGTTGTTCGTGAGCGAATCGGTCATCGGGTTGAACGTGAGGTCGCCCGCGATGGCAAGTGCCGTAACGATTTCAGGCGAGGCGACGAAGGCGTGCGTGTTCGGATTGCCGTCGTTGCGTTTGGCGAAGTTGCGGTTGAAACTCGTGATGATGGAGTTCCGCTCGCCTTTGTCTGCGTTGTGCCGCGACCACTGGCCGATGCACGGCCCGCAAGCATTTGCCAACACCACGCCACCCATTTTAACGAAGATGCCGAGATAGCCGTCCCGCTCAACCGTGTATCGAACCTGCTCGGAGCCGGGCGTGATGGTGAATTCGGATTTGGCCGTCAGTCCTTTGCTTACGGCTTGTTCGGCAAGCGATGCCGCCCGTGTGATGTCTTCATAAGACGAGTTGGTGCATGAGCCAATGAGACCGACATCCAACTTTGCAGGCCAGTTGTGTTCCTTGACGGCGGCGGCAAACTTCGAAAGCGGCCAAGCAAGGTCGGGCGTGAAGGGGCCGTTGATGTAGGGTTCGAGTTCGGACAAATTGATTTCGATAACTTGGTCAAAATATTTTTCAGGATGAGCATAAACTTCCGCGTCGCCCGTGAGATGTTCACTAACGGCATCGGCTGCATCGGCAACGTCGGTGCGGCCTGTGTCTTTGAGGTACGCGGCCATTTTGTCGTCGTAACCGAATATCGAAGTCGTTGCACCGATTTCAGCACCCATGTTGCAAATCGTGCCTTTGCCCGTACAGGAAAGGCTTGTTGCACCGTCGCCGAAGTATTCGACAATCGCACCCGTGCCGCCTTTGACGGTGAGGATGCCGGCAACTTTGAGAATAACGTCTTTGGCACTCGTCCAGCCCGAAAGTTTTCCGGTGAGTTTAACGCCGATGAGTTTCGGAAATTTTAATTCCCACGGCAAGCCCGCCATCACGTCGCAAGCATCCGCACCGCCCACGCCGATGGCAACCATGCCAAGCCCGCCGGCATTGACAGTGTGCGAGTCCGTGCCAATCATCATGCCGCCCGGAAACGCATAGTTTTCCAAAACGACTTGGTGAATGATGCCCGCACCTGGTTTCCAAAATCCGATGCCGTATTTGTTCGAGACCGATTCCAAAAACGCATAAACTTCTTTATTCAAATCAGCGGCTGAGGCGAGGTCTTGCGTAGCTCCGGCTTTGGCGATGATGAGATGGTCGCAATGCACGGTGCTGGGAACGGCCACTTTGCTGCGTCCGGCCTGCATGAATTGAAGCAACGCCATTTGAGCCGTCGCGTCCTGCATGGCCACGCGGTCGGGTCGGAAATCGACGTAAGACTTGCCGCGTTCGAAGGATTTGGTTGCGTTGCCGCCGTCCAAGTGGGCGTACAAAATTTTCTCCGTCAGCGTTAAGGCTTTGCCCGTTGCAGTGCGGGCTGCGGCGACACGTGCGGCAAGAGCGGCGTAAGTGGATTTGATGATATCGATATCGAACGTCATTGGTTAAAGTCTCCCGTTAGAATTTGAAGTGTTCAAAAAATATTGAAATGAAAAAATGAAAATGCAGGCGTAAAGCGTAGCCGTTGCAATGCCAAAGTCTCATGCGGGAAATTACAGAATCTTTCCCGAAATGCCAATGGAAAGGTTTGAAACATCTTTTTTGACCTCAGATGCAATACCTGTTGGTGGATGATTGCCTTTACGAATGGATTGATTATTTTAGGCTCGCAAAGTTTGCTTCTTCAAATAATTTGTCACAGAATATTCTACTTTAAAAATAACATAGAGGGCTAATGAAAAGTGTAAAATGGATATTGATTCTGATTGCAGTCATGCTTGCGGTGCAAGGTGTAGCGACGGCACAGTTCATAAACGGGCAAAACGCCAATGTGGTGCTTGGTCAGGCTGATTTCACAACCAGCACATCTGCAACAACGCAAAACGGGATGTATCATCCTTGGAGCGTGGCAATAGACGCATCAACAGGAAAGGTCTTTGTGGCGGATACTTATAACAACCGCGTGTTGCGGTTCAGCAGCACGGCAGCGGCAACCAGCGGCTCGGCAGCAGAAGCCGTGCTGGGTCAACCAGATTTCACAACCAGCACACCTGCAACCACGCCGAACGGAATGTATTTTCCGACTGGTGTAGCGGTAGATGCCAACGGCAATTTGTATGTGGCTGAGTATGCCAATAACCGCGTGTTGCGGTTCATCAATGCCGCAGCAAAAGCAAGCGGGGCGGCTGCCGACAGCGTGTTGGGGCAGCCTGATTTCACGACCGGCACAACCGCAACGACCCAGAACGGCCTGCGTAATCCTTACGGCGTAGCCGTGGATACCGCAGGCAATTTGTATGTTGCCGATAATGGCAACAATCGAGTGCTGCGATTTAGCAATGCCGTAGCGGATACAAACGGAGCCAATGCAGACGGCGTTCTGGGGCAGGCTTATTTCACGACACAGGCACATTCGCTGATGCAGAGCGGAATGTCTTACCCTACGGGCGTAGCCGTGGATGCCGCAGGCAATTTGTATGTCGCTGATAACAACAACAGCCGCGTGTTACGGTTTGGCAATGCGGCAACGGCAGCACTCGGTGCAAATGCTGATGGCATTCTGGGTCAAGCGGATTTTACCTCAAACGGCGTGGGACTTGGGCAAAATGGGATGACTTATCCAACTGGCGTAGCCGTAGATGCGACGGGCAATTTATATGTTGTTGATGCCAATAACAACCGCGTGTTGCGGTTCATCAATGCGGCGGCGAAAGCAAATGGAGCCAATGCCGATGGCGTTCTGGGGCAGACCGATTTCACGTCGAACACAGATACAACGACCCGGAGCGGGATGAATCAGCCTTCCAGCGTAGCCGTAGATGCGTCGGGTAATTTGTATGTCGCCGAACAAGGCAACAATCGGGTGTTGCGGTTCAATTCAGGCAGCCAAACCAAAACGCCCGTAGTCCAATCGGGGATGCCGAAAGTTTTCGCACTCATGCAAAATTATCCGAACCCGTTCAATCCGACGACGACGATAGCTTATTCGTTAGCACAAACCGGGCCAGTGACCTTGAAAGTCTATGATGTGTTAGGCCGAGAAGTGGCAACGCTGGTGAATGAGCACAAAGCATCGGGCAGTTACACGGTAAGTTTTGAAGCAAGGCGGTATTCAAGCGGGATATATTTCTACAAATTGCAATCGGGCAATTTTGTTCAGACGAAAAAGATGATGCTGGTGAAGTAGAACCCGTGAATCTAATGAATGTCAAAGCGGCTCTTCATGTTCAGGAGAGCCGCTTTTTTCTTGCGGTCAATCCGTTCAAAGGCTTTGCGGCCTCTGGGTTTAAATCTTATATTGCTTCTCAAAATCATACATCATTATGAATGTGTTTTACGACCGATTGATGCAACAAGCCTTCCGCGAGGCCGAGAAAGCCTACGCCGCAGGCGAAGTTCCCGTCGGTGCGGTCGTTGCCGATGCCGAAGGTCTCGTGCATGGCAAAGGCTATAACCAAGTTGAGATGCTCTCCGACGCAACGGCACACGCCGAGATGATTGCCCTCACCGCAGCAATGGCCTCGCTCGGCACGAAGTATTTGCAGGATTGTACGCTCGTCGTAACGATGGAGCCGTGTCCGATGTGTGCCGGAGCAATTGTCAATGCCAAAGTTGGCCGAGTGGTTTTCGGAGCGTATGATGCCAAGATGGGAGCGTGCGGCACGGTGTTTAACCTGACGAATTCAAATTTGCTTAATCACAAATCCGAAGTCATCGGCGGCATTTGGGAAGACAAGAGCGTGTCGTTTTTGAAACAATTTTTCGAAGCCCGCCGAAAGAAACCAATATCCAACATTTGATAAACTCATGCCCACAACCTGCGTATTTATTGCCATCGAAGACCTCGCCATCGCCGAAGCGAAAGGAAAACCGTTTCAGGAACTCGTCCGCCGCAGCCACTACGGGTTTGGCTACGACACCTACATCTACGGCGAGGCCGTCGACCAAACCGCCGACCAACTCATGATGCCCACCAATGATTGGGGCTATGAAACCATCGGCGTGAAAATCAAACACGGCGGGGCATTGAGCGACGTAAAAAAAATTTCGAACGCCGACCTTAAATACGCGATTCAAAATATGGAAATGTTTTTGGTTCAACTTCCCGAACCCGTCGCCACGCGGCAAGACATTGAAAACGAATACATCGACCTTGCCAACGAATACAGCGAGTTTAGTTTTGAAATCGACGAGTTGCCGCCGGAGTTGGAGTTTCGCTTGCGGGATTTGTATCCGCAAATGACGGCCAGCGTTCTCATCGGGCTGTGCAAACTTTTCGGCAAGGCCAAAGCGGAAAATCTCAGCATCGTGTATGCCATCGTTGGCGATGACAACGATGGCGAGCCGCCCTTGCCGCAACTCCACGGACGGCAAAACTGAAAACCATTTAAGAAAAATCACCAATCAGAAGAGTTTAAAACATGAACGCATTTCTTGCCAAACACAAATTACTTCTCATCGCCGCCGCTGTCGGCCTGCTTGTAACGGTCGGACTTTACACCCGAACGTCGCTTTACGATGTGCCGAATTTGGAACTCAGCCGCTCCGAAATCTACACGCGGGCAGAGGCCTATGCCCGTGAACAGGGTTTTGAGACGCAAAAGTTTTCAGCGATGATTTTAAAAGTTTCGTCCGTCGGCGACCTCATCGATCCTACCCCATATCTTAAAGAGAAACTTTCCTTTGAAGAGTTGCGGCGAACCTACTGCGAAAAAAAAATTCCTGCAACGGCGTGGCAAATCGTCTGGACGGATCCGAGTAAGCCCAAGTTCGGGTCGCAAGAATCGATGGCCGTGTATCTGGATTTCAGCGGCAACCTCTTGGGCTTCGAACGGGATTTCTTAGACTCGGCGAAAATTGGAAATCTGTCGCCGGACAGTGCAAAGACCGTCGCTAAAAATTTTATTCATCATCTGCATCCTGAAATTATTTTTGAGCCGGAAACCAAAGACACTGCGGCCAGTATCGGCAAAGGTTATGTGTTCAAGTCTGCCAAGACGGAAGATAAAGCCGGATATACGTCGCATAATTTCAAGTGGGAGAAAACGGATTCTGCTTTTGCAGAGGCTTCATATATCATGGCGGTGACGGTTTCGGGAACAGTCGTCAGTGCGTTTGGCAGCGGATTGAAAATTCCGCAAAAGTATATTGATGACTATAAAAACGATGCGATGCTTCAAGGCATTGTACACGGACTAAGTTTGTACCTCATCAACTTCATCATGGTGGTTCCGTTTGCGATTATTTTCCTGAAAAAATATCACGAGGGTGAAATCGGCGTGCGGCGTGCGGGTGTGATTTTCCTGATGGTACTGGCCGTCGGGACGCTTTTCTATCTGAACATTCTGAATCAAATCACAAACGGGTCAAATATCGGGATGTTATCCCGTGCTGTGTCGGCGGTGGTTATCTTTATGCTGGTGTGGATAATGTATCTGTTCATCTTTGCACTGGTGGCGTTTTTCGGCTGGGCGGTGGGCGAGTCGGATGCTAGAGCCGACAAGACGGAGCATCGCATCGTCGCCATCGACTCGCTCTTGAATCGGGAATTTTTCACCAAAGAAATCGGCGAATCAATTGTGTCAGGCTTGCTCTTCGGCCTTGTGTGCATGGGCGGCATGACGCTTTACACGTTTATTTGTATCCGATTCTTCGGGGCGTATCCCAGCGAAGTCGGGGCGGAGCATTTGGATCATGCCATCATTCCCTTTACAAGACCGATACAACTTTTTTTTCCATTCGTCATCAACGTTGCCATCCGGCTGTGCTTTTTGCCCAGACTGACCAAGCGGGTGAAGGTAGAGGCGATTGCCATTGTGATAACGGCCATCATCATTGCGTTCTTGAGCAATGTGTTTGACTTGTTCCCGTTCAAACTCTCATTTCTCGGTGCGGTGCTGTTGAGTATAGCCATCAGTTATTTTTACTTGCGGTTCGGCTTGCTTGCCACGATGGGGGCGATTTTCATGTACCAAGTCCCGTCGCTCGTGCCGTTTCTGACGGCGAAGAGTACGACGTTTGTGGGCATCGGGCTGCTTGATGCCAGCGTTTATGTGGCTTTAGCGGCGTGGGGTGTTGTGGCGTTGCAACGCGGCAAAAAGTTTGAATTCAAAGGATCGGCCTTGCCCAGCCACATCGAACGCATCGGCCAGCGGGCAAGAATGGAGCAGGAACTTGAAATCGCCCGACAAGTGCAACTTGGCCTCTTGCCGAGCAAAGATCCCGTCGTGGCGGGCTTTGACATCAGCGGTATCTGCGTTCCCGCGTTGGAAGTCGGCGGCGACTATTACGATTTTATCCCGCTCGGCCAAAACAAATTCGGCATAGCCATCGGGGACGTTTCGGGCAAAGGCGTGTCGGCGGCCATTTACATGACGCTTACCAAAGGCGTGATTCAGTCTCACGCCGAAGCGGAAATCAGCCCGAAGATTGTTCTCACGAAAGTCAACAGCCTCATTTGCAAGATGATTAAACGCGGCTCGTTCGTGAGCATGATTTACGCCGTGATGGATTTGGAAAACCGCACACTCAAATATTCCCGTGCCGGTCACAACCCGTTGCTCATGGTCGGACGCGAGACCGACATGATTGCCGCACCGATGCCCAAAGGCATGGCGTTGGGTCTTTACGATGGAACAACGTTTGCCACCACGCTCGAAGAAACATTTGTGACGATGAAGTCCGGCGACACGCTCGTCTTTTATACCGACGGATTCAGCGAAGCCAAAGACACCGATGGCAACGAGTTCGGCGAAGAGCAACTCTTGGCCTCTCTCAAACGCCACAGCACGAAAGCCACGAGCCGTGACGTTATCAATGCGATTCAAAAAGACGTTGCCAAGTTTGTCGGCCTCGCCCCGCAACATGACGACATGACAATGGTCGTTGTGAAGGTGAAATAACTACGGCCGAAAGATGCGTTGTTTTTCAAATCCGGATTTTTATGCAACGCATTTTTTGTCTATCTTAAAAATCCAGCAACGCTTGAAACTTAACTTTTGCAAATTCAAAAGCCCTCGCAAAGTCTCTCGGACGGAGGGACTTTTTTTGTTAAATAAGTATTTGAATGTATCAGCAGATAAAAACTTAATAAATAAAAATATTATGACCGCCCCAGCAACAAAAATAAATTGGGTAATTGACCAGACGCACAGTGAGATTTCATTCAAAGTAAGACACCTGATGATTACCAATGTCGTCGGTCAGTTCAGAAAATTTCACGCAGAAATCAGCACCGATGGAATCGATTTCACCACAGCTTCAATTCATGTCGTAATTGACGCCGCATCCATTTTTACAAATGAAGACAGTCGTGATACTCACTTGAAAAGTGCTGACTTTTTCGACGTCGAAAAATACAATGAGGTAACTTTTGAAGGAACATCATTCAGAGAATTAACCAATGGAAATTATCGACTGAAAGGTATTTTGACCATGAAAGGAATAAGTAAAGAAGTAAGCCTTGAGGTTGAATTTGGCGGCATTAACAAAGACCCTGAACGTCATGAAGTCGCGGGGTTTTCGCTGGCCGGAACCATCAACCGCAAAGATTGGGGATTGAACTGGGGCGTTGCATTGGAAACGGGCGGCTTGTTAGTCAGCGACGAAGTGAAAATCAGTGCGGACGTTGAACTCGTAAAGCAGCCGTAAATCAGAACAATCCTTCTGCGTCGCGTAAAAAGAAAAAGGTCTTCGGCATTTTTGCCGAAGACCTTTTTGCCTTGCTATAACAACATAATGCTATTTCTTCCTTCCAGTGGCAGGCTTGGATACCGAGATGACGAGTGCCTTATTGTCTGAGTCGCCCGACGTATCAGTGACTTTCACGTTGATAGTGAATTTGCCTGATTGCTCCGGCGTGGGCCTCCACGCGAAGAGGCCTGTCTCGCTTAGCGTTGCACCCTGCGGCAGATTATCGGCAGAGAAGACGAGCTTGCCTTTGTCTTCTTCGTCGGGGTCTGTGGCTTTAAACTGCACAGAACTTGAGTCGCCGTTCTTAATCACGAGCGGGGCGAATTTCTCCAGCACAGGCTTGCGGTTCAAGCGTTTGACCGTGATGGTGACTTTCTCCGAGTCTATCGCTCCGAAAGTATCTTTGACTTTGAACGTTACATTGTAGCTGCCTTTCTGTCCATAGTCAGGCGTCCAACTGAACGTTTGCTTGGCCGCGTCAAACTTTGCTCCTTTCGGTAACTCGCTTGCAGAATAGACGAGTTTGGATTTGCCTTTAGCGTCGCGGTCTTCCTTGTCCTCATCTTTGCCTTCGATCTTGAACGTCAAGTTCGATTTCTCCGACGTTTCTTTCGGGCCGATGGCCGTCAGCACAGGCGGACGGTTTTTGTTGGCGACCATAATCGTCATTTGCTTTTCGTCCGTTGCACCCGAAGCATCGGTTACTTTGAATGCGAAGCGATACGTGCCGGATTGGTCAAAGTTCGGCTTCCACGAGAATGTGTTGGTTTGGTCATCGAACGTTACGCCTGCGGGCGTCAGAACGGTGACGGGCTTGCCTTTCGCGGCAGGTTTTGCTTTTTCCTTCTCGCCCGATGGCACGGCTGAAAGCGTTGAGAGAGAAATTTTCAATTTGCCAGCATCTTCGCGGTCAGGGTCGGAGGCTGAAACGGTAAAGGTTATCAAAGAATCTTCGATGCCGGAAACGTCGGCCACTTTTGCCATGACGGGCGGACGATTGACGTTATTGACCGTAACGGTGACTTGCTCTTGGTCGCTGAGCGGTTTGCCGTCGATGCCGGAGTCGGTTACTTTGAATGTGAATTTATACGTGCCGGATTGCTCGTAATTGGGCTTCCACGAAAACACATTTTTTAACGTGTCAAATGTCACACCTTCGGGATAAGTGCCTGCTGGTATGGTTCCGCCGCCGGTAGAGCGTTCGCCGCCATCAAAGAACATGACAAATTTGAGTTTGCCGAAGTCTTCCTTATCGGGGTCGGTGGCGGCGACGGTGAAGGTAAGTTGTTTTTCTTCGTCAACCGTCTTGGGTCCAATAGGCGTAACCACTGGCGGGCGGTTGGTTTGATCGACTCTGATGGTGATTTCACGTTCCGATGATAACGCCAACGCAGGCGACGGTTTGAGGTCTTTATCCAAACCTTGGTCTTCGACTTTAAATCTTACTTTATATGTTCCGGCCTGTTCGAAATTCGGCGTCCAAGCAAAAGTTTGCGTCGCGGGGTTAAAGGCCGCACCGGACGGCAAAAGCGTAGCCGTGAATTTGAGTTTGCCGAAATCTTCTTTATCGGGATCGCTGGCCGTGATGACGAATTTGAGCAACGAGTTCTCTGCAACGATTTGGTTCGGAATCGAATCCATCACGGGCGGGCGATTCACGTTATCGACTTTAAGTGTGATTTCCTTTGTGTCGGTCAAGTAACCTTTGCCATCGGAGTTGCCGTCGGTGACGATGAATTTGATTTTATACGTTCCGGCCTGCGTGTAATCGGGCGTCCATTTGAACGTCCGCGTTTTGCCGTCGAACCTTGCCCCGCGTGGCAAATTGGCCGCTGAATAAGTCAGTTTGCCAATGTCTTCCTTGTCAGGGTCAGAGCCTTCGGGGATAACGAACGTAATTTCTTTGTTCTCGCTCGTGAGTTGGTTCGGCGGTTGTGGCAAAGATGGCGGACGGTTTACGTTGATAACCGTGACGGTGAGGGATTTCGTTGCAGACAGTGCCGAGAGCGAATCGCCAACTTCCGAAATTTTGAAAATAAAATTATACGTGCCGGATTGTTCATAATTTGGCCGCCATTTAAACGTGCGGGTTGGCACATCATAAGTAAAGCCATCACTTCCGTCAGGCTTGTTCTCCAACGTGATGATGGTCGCACTGCTGTCGGGGTCGTAGCCTTCAACACGAAAGGAGATCAATGAATTTTCCAGCGTGGAGCGGGCATCCACTTGGGTAAGAATCGGGAAGAGGTTGCAATGATACACGGCAAGCCCATTGGCCGTGGCCGCGTATGTTCCATGTCGGTGTAACGTGACGCCCGTGACCTCGCCGCCTGTTTTATCGGAGACCTCAAGCAACGGTTTGGCGAGCGTGCTGATGTCGTAAATTTTGATGCCGCCCATGCCGCACGACACGAGGATGAAATTGGGATTGTAGAAAGAAATATCGGTGACGTAACCGCTCGAAGGCAGTGTTGTAACTTCTCGGACGCTGGCTGGATTGGTCGCGTCCAAAATGACTGCTCCGCCGATGCCGTCTGATACAAATACCATGTGGTTTCTGACGGTTAAGGACTTAACCTCACCCTTCGTCTTATATTGGCCGAGCAGTGTCGGTTGAGTTGGAGACGAGACATCGAAAATTTTTAAACCGTTGTTGCGGTCGCTGACATAAAGCGTGTTGCCTTCCATCGCCAAAGCCCACGACCAATCCCACTGATAGGACTGTTTTGTAGCGGTGATCAGCACGGCTTTAACCGGCTGCGAGATGTCCCAAACTTCAAGCCCCGCTTTGCCATCGGCCACAAATGCATATTTGCCGCTGGGGTCGATCATCACCGCCCACGCTTCGGCAACGGTTTTGAACTCGCCGACGTATTGAATTTTCGCTCCGCCTGAGATGTCGTAAATAACAACGCCTTTCACGTTGTCGCAGACGTAAAGAAAATTGCCAAATGTGGTAAGCCCGCCGATGGGATAAACCAACGACTGCTCGCGGCCAACTTCCTTTGGGTTCACTTGGTCGGTGATGTCAAAGACGACAATACCCACGTTGCTTGTTACGGTGTAGAGCAGGTTTTCAACGACAACCGAATTGAGAACGCCTTCTTTGTTCGTGAGAAGCGTCTTGACTTTTTCCAATCGCACCTTTGTGGATGGAGCGTCCTGCGAGAAGCCGGAAAGTGGAGAAAGTACCAATGCCACGAGGAGAAACAGCAGGAAAAATGTGTGATGAAAACGGTAAGTGTAGAACTTTAAGTCGCTCATCGGATGGACGGTTTAGGAGTTTTTTGGGTTAAGCGTGTTGCGTATATTTTTGTCGCTAGGGTGTTGAACAGGAAACGCCGAAATCAAATTTATAAAAATTCCATTGAACGGCAAAATGTTCCAGATGCTTTTAGCTGCTGATGAACCATTACAAACAACGTGAAAAATAAACTTCTTGCCACTGGCATTTTTCTTTTGGTCTCGTGCTTTTGGGCCGGCGGTGAGGTCTTTGCTCAAACGCCTGCATCGGATGCCATGCCCCGCCGCACCCGTGCCGATTACCGCCGACAGTCCGCCGCATCCGCTAATTTGAAAATTTCCAAACTCAAAACGTTAGACTTTTCCGGCAATCGACTTGAGCCGACTGAAAAACTCAAACACTTGTTCCGCACGGCGGACGCCGGTTTGTACGACTCGCTCTCGTTTGACCAAGACCTCGTGCGGCTTCGGACGGCGTATAGAAAACTGGGGTTTTACAACTTTCAGGTCGACAGCATCCGAAAAGTTTTTAGCGACGATACCGCCGACGTCCGCATTAAAATCTTTCTGACCGAAGGCCGCGAGTTCACACTCTCACGGCTGACGTTTTCCGGCAACAAGCGTTTTCGCACGACCGACCTGCAAGACCTGATGCTTACGCAAGCAGGTAACGTGCTGGACGATGACCAATTCGAAAAAGATATCGACGAACTCATCAAAACCTACGAATCTGCCGGATACGCATTTGTCCGCATTCGCATTGCAACGCTCGAACTTGTGCCGACGGGCGACTCGCTCATGGCCGCCGTGCAGATTGACGAAGGGCCTTTTGTCCGCATCGCGGACTTTCGCATTTCGGGCAATGCCGATACGAAGGAAGACGTTATCACGCGGGAACTGTCGCTGAAAAGAGGGCAGCCGTTTAACGCTGAAAAATTTGCAAACATCAAAACACAGTTGGATAGGCTCGGCTATTTCGGCAAAG
>Ga0364909_10300_pt1 | contig 12975 bp, 14 predicted proteins | sample SorcelJu500001C3_3_FD_206966 | JGI IMG/M metagenome (GOLD analysis project Ga0364909, IMG submission 206966) | Enriched cells from Trout Bog Lake Hypolimnion, Wisconsin, USA - BchlTB.June25.5000.01.C3 | ecosystem: Environmental > Aquatic > Freshwater > Lake > Hypolimnion/Profundal zone | place... | reverse complement strand
ATGTTGTTCTGCTCTGTCAACACATCCTGCCGAGGAAGTTGCAGGTGGCGTATATTCAAAGATATTCCCGAAACTGGCCAAAGGCGCAATAGGTGAAGGCGGAGGATTGAATGCGAAGGAGTACGCTAAAGCACTTGTAAGTGGGTTTAGAATGTGGGGAGAAGATGCGAAGAATATTATGAAAACAGGCAAGTCAGACCTTGATGTGGCATTTGGTAAAGATTTTTTGCCGCCAGAAGCTATGGATTTCTTTGGGCACTTGCATAGCGCGGTAAAGGCTCCATTTAAACGAGCTATAATGGAGTATTCTTTGCAAAAAAGGCTCGAAAATAGCATTGCCAATGGTGTAGATGTGACAGACCCTATTGTAATGACCTCTATCGGTATGGATGCATATAAAGACGGCAACCGAGCTATATTCATGCAGGATAACGCAGTGTCAGATTTTTACAACAAATCCATAAAAAATATGGAAGAGATTGATCCGAAAACTGGTAAACCTCGCAGTGAGATTATGTATGCCCTGTCAAAAGCTATGCGGTTTCTGATCCCCTTCGCTAAAATACCATCAAACGTAGTGGCAGAAAGCGCTCGTAATGTATACGGCCTACCAGTTGGCATTACTCAGGCTATATATCATGCCTTTAAAGGAGATTTAGAAACTTTGAAACCCGAAGAGAAAGACATGATTATGCGTAACCTGAAAAAGGGCACTATCGGTGCAGCAGCATTACTCTACGGATTTTATAAGTACAACAACTTTGGCGGGTATTATCAGCCGGGACCAACATGGAAAAAGAATGAAGATGAAGCCCCGTGGGGAGGCGCAGAAGTAGGCGGTGTGAAAATACCGCAAACATATATGGAGGCCCCTATATTTCAGGCAATGCAGATGGGCGCTACATTCAGAAAGGTTTTGAATCATAAAATAAAAGGGGAGGAAGAGGGAATACCTCCGGCCGTATGGGCTGCCATGGCTGGTCTTTCAGAGCAAAACCCGCTTCTGTCACAGCCGATGCACCTTACGAAGCTGTGGGGAAATTCATACGAAAAAAAGCAGTATCTTAACGAATTAGTGAAAAGTACGATCATTCCTGCTGGCGTATCCTATGCAGCAAAGGCTACCGATCCGGCAGACGAAGGTTCCGTGCTACATCATATATTCGCACCGGAAAATAAAAGAAAAACGCCGAAGACAATGGGAGATGCGCTAAAGAGTGGTATCCCCGGACTGCGTGAAGACCTGCCGGAGAAAGCGCCTGCGTACAATCCAAATGCAGGGAAATAACACGGGAAAAGCCCAATAGATTGTTGAACCCTGAACGGTGCCATCGCCACGAAAGCCCAATAGCCGCACCCAGCCTGGACAACAACTAAAAAAAGGAAGGCCCCCGAGAACGGAGGCCACAAGTAAGGCTACGACAACAAATCGTGGCCATCCCTCATTAATCACACAACAACGTGGTGTAAAAATGACAACGGGACAAAAGTAGTGTTTCTAAAAAATATTTCAACAAATATTTGGTGGTGTGAAATAGTTGTGTAATTTTGTGGAAACAAGTGGAATAATACAATGGGCCGACCACGAGAAGAAGATTCTGAATTATTTGATGTACGTATTAAAGTTATGGGAGAAGACGCTCTTACCATAAGGAAGTACGTAGAGGATAAGAAGAAGAAGGATCGCCGCAAAACGATTATCAATACTGTAGAGGCAATACTGCTGGAAGCAGCCGAACAGCACAAAAAATAATAGAAAACAGGAAAGCATGACCACATCCCTACTTAACGACTGCCTCCTGCTCCGAGCCGGGACCGAAGAGAAACTACGGGAATACCTTCATTCGGTAAACCTGCTGGTGTTTGACCCGTTGTTTGATAGGCTACACAGAACTGATGCTGGGTTAACTGTACCGCAAATCGTACTGTACATACTATGCGCCTACAGTGAGGACAGTCCTATGATAATACTCCGGCAGGATGTGTTGACAGAGCAGAACAACATCTGTGAGTTCCTGCAAATACCAGAGATATTCAGGCCAGACCTTATCAACCTGAAAGACTCGCAGATAAAGAGAGTAGCAGTGGATTACGTCAACCAATTCGCCGGCCCGGTGTTTCGCTCCATGATGTTCACGAGAATACAGATACGTGACCTTGAAGTAGTGATCACCAATAGAGATTTTGCTACGCTAAAAGAAGACGAGCAATGTTACAACTACGACATCAAGGAGCACGGCAAGGCAGTAAGTGAGCACATGCGCTTATCCACCCAATTAAAGGCATTGGAGAAGCAGATAAGCCAGGACATGAAGAGAATAGAAGGGATGAATGAATTGCTGGACTTCATAGACGAGGCAAAGGGAACAAAGAAAGGGAAGGCGGGGAAGAAGCGCGCAACAGGGCACATCGAAAACCAAATAGAATAATCATTTTTTCACACAATAAAACGACAACAATCATGTTAGATTTTCTGAAAGCAAAAAAAGTTGAGCAAGGTAGGGGAGTATCAGTAACTACCAGTATTTACGGGAAAACCGATTTAGGATCAGTTGCAAGAATTGAAACGCAGCATAGCGATAAGTCTAATCCAGCAGATGAAGCTGTGCGACTAATTCATGCTGAATTTGAGAGCGCTTCTGATGTTTTGCTGGCAGAGGCGAAAGAAATCATTTCAAAGGGCGTTAATCAAAAGGCAAAAGCGCTTCATGAATTAGGTTTTTATTCAGCAGCAGGGGTTAGGGAACACGAAATGCAAGATAGAGAAAAAGAAAACAAAATAAAATTGTGTGAAATGGTAAATAATTATCAAATAACACACCCCCAGTTTAAGTTTATAACAGAAGAAATGGTGAGGCGGATATGCGGCAAGTATGGGCTTGTTTTTGGTCCAGTATATATTTACAAAGGGGATGTGCCCAAGAAAAATATTGATGAAATTAAAAATTTCCTCAAAAAAGAATTGTCATGTGCCTCATATGAACTACGTCATTTCGGAGACGTGCATAAATCAGGAATGTCTAAAGCGGAAGCTAATTCATATGATAATTCAAGCATATACACAACGTCAAAGTCACCAATGATGATATGCGCCCCATTATCTGATATGGATATGGGAAGGATGCGGCTGTCCGCGGATGGCTATACTTTGCAAAGCATACCAGATCCAATAGTTCTACAGCCGGTTATTGGTGGGTACTTCATTGTCACCAAATGGGGTATAGAAGCAGAAGATAAAGACCTCACCAACGAAAAAATGAACTAATGGCTACACTATCAAAAAGATCATGGCATTCATGGCTATTCAGTAGTACATACGGAGTAGCATTACCGGAAAATTTGTGTCCTTACTTTTGGGGTGTTGTACTGGCGGTAATTATCGCGATACCATTTGCAATAACCCATATAGTGCATATTTTCACAAAGAAAAGGCACTTCACGCATCTGTGGTTTTCAATCATTCCTTATTGGGTATTCAACTTATCAATGAACTGGCGGTATGTATTTGTGTTGTTGGGTATTGTTATTTTATCGGGATTAGGTTTTGCGCTATCTTTATTGATGCCTTCGCGAAAATCGGAGAATGACAATTTATTCATAGAGCGGTTCAAGGCGTTTAAGGGTAAGTATTGCCCTAAGATAAATTGGAGAGAAGAGCCCAATAGCAGCTAAAAGTTGAACGGTGCCATCGCCAATAAAGCTGAATAGTAAAGTAAAAGCCTGGACAAGAATGACCTAAGAATGGGGCATGTAGAAGGTGTAATTGACTAAATCATATGATTTATGAGAACTGTTATTGAATGTAAATGCGGATTATGTGGATCTTTGTTCGATAAAATAATAACTGAGTATAATCGGACAGTAAAAGTCAACAGACATCATTATTGCTGTAAAGTATGTTTTATGTTGGCTCAAAAAAATAAAAAACTAAAGGCTCATCCAAATAATAAAATTGAATGTATATGTAATAACTGTGGTAAGACAATTTTTAAATTCAATACATTCATTAAGAAGGCGGAATCGCGATGGAATAATCATTATTGTAATAAAGAATGTTACTATGAAGCTAAGCGTAATAAAACAACCAAAAAAATAAATAAAATAGTAGTTAATTATGTGGATAAAGATCATCTTTTAAAAAATGGGTATAAAGACGAACATTGGATAATAGGAAGTGAATGCAGATACTCAATAACGCCCTATGGTGAAGTATATTCGTATAGGGGGAAATGTGGCGCAAAAAGAAAATTAGCACAAAGAACTATATATAGTGGGTATAAATCAGTTAAATTATGCGTAAATAGCAAAAGTATAGCATTTTTTGTACACAGATTAGTTGCGCTAACATTTATACCCAATCCCAATTTATTAAAAGAAATAAACCACATAAATAAAATAAAGTCCGACAATAGAGTTGAAAATTTAGAATGGTGTACAAGGTCTTATAATGTCCGACACGCAAGAGCTATTATAAACACCAATATTGCATTCAATATTAGGCAATTATCAAAAAATGGGATGTCAGTTAAAGATATATCTAATCAATTAAATATATCTCAGGGGATCACTCGAAATGTATTACTAAACAAATCATGGGTAACGATTTAAATAAAAATATAACAATCCCAATCGGCGAACATTATTTTGTTACACCGGAGATTCCCGCGCATAAGGACATCCTCTTCCAATACTGGACGCGCCAGACAGACCTACCCAAAATATTCTACGACTGGCACAACGAAACACACTCCTTCGGAGTAGGCGTAGAACTGGATGCAAAGAAGACAGAGTATCACCCGGACAGCCCTTCACTGCTTATATCCCTGAGTAAAGAAGACACAGCGCTACTATTCGGCAAGGCAGAAGACGGGAAGGAAGGCTACCAGGTAAGAGAATACAGGCGAAGGAAAGAAGGAGTATGGTTCTACAACAACGGAGAGCCTACCTACCTTACGGGAGATCACTACGCCGCTTTGCAGTGGCTACCTATGCTGGGCTGCGACAATGAAATAGAGCCGGGCAGCATGTATGGCCAGTATCTTGAATTTCAGCGCGACACCTGTTACTTTTTCAAGCTGGCCGAGGAAACAAACCTTGGATTCGGCGGCCTGATGGTAAAACCCAAAAAGACCGGTATCACCCAGCTATTATCCTGTATCTGCCTTAACCGCGCGATGATCAACAGGCAGAAGAATATCCGCATGATGTCCATTACCGAGGCTATCTGCAAAGAGATCAACTTCAAATTCATAGCCTACTCCATAGAAGGGGTGCCTCCTATACTGATGCCAACAAAGACAAAGCAAAACGAGTCTGAGGTATTGTTCGGGCCACCAGCATCATCAAAGCGTAGTGTAAGGAAAACAAAGGAGCAAAACCTGGACTACCTATATAACTGGCTATGTACAGTACCTACCGCGCGTACAGCATTTGACTCGGCCACCAACTACATAGCGCTCATAGATGAGTTTCCAAAGATAAAAGACAGCACCTACCCGAAAGAACTGTTTGAAGCCACACTGGTAGCAGTACGCGAGGGTTCCAAAAGAAAAGGCACGGTGTTTGGGTTATCCTACGTGCCGGAAATCTCTAACAGGTCCTTCCGCGAGGCAAAGGAACTATTCATCAATAGCAAGCTAAAGACGGTCAAAAAGAACGAAGAGGGTGAATATGTCGGCCACACCAAAAGCGAGCTCATTTGCTACACCCTATTAGTGCAGCAGGGTATATTCGGATGCTGTGACAAGTATGGCAAGCCGATAGAAGCAAAAGTATGGGGCTTCATCAACAACGAGAAGGAAAAGGCGAAGGACGACCCGGACAAGCTGCAAGCCATAAAGCGCCAGTACCCATCATCGGAAAACGACCCATGGCAACATGCGATCAGTGACGACTCCCTGTACGACATAGTACGCCTTGAAGAGCAAATGGAATACCTGCTGGACAGATACTCCACCGGCGACCTTCCGTATGAAACCTACAACCTGCGATATGAATTTGCGCCAGTAAAGAAACCACGCAGCGAGCAATACGAATTTCGGGGCAAGATACTCATAGACCAGGTAACCAATGACGACATCATGGACGACAAGCCACTGGGCCTGTATAAGTGGTACGACAAGCAGTGGACACCTGAATGGTACCTGCAAAAGCACCTTGGCAACATCACAGTAAACGAAAAGAACGGCCTGCTGCAGCCAAACCCCAATAGTCCTTTCTTCCTCGCTATGGACCCGACAGGATACCGAAGCAAGAAATACACAGGCAAAGGCTCTATGAACAGCCTGCAAGCCTTCATCATGCCGGATGCGGAACTAAACGCATGGTGCGGTGAAAACACCACCAACTACCGGCAGATGATAGAATATCACTACCGGCAGGACAAGCCCAGCGAAACCATGCAGGACGTGATCAGGCTGCTATTATTCCTCGGCTGCTACTTCCTGTTAGAGTCCAACCAGGCTACATGGGCAGAGGACCTTATAGAAATGGGACTGGGCAACTTCCTGCTGATGATAAATGAGGAGGGAGGACTGGAGCCATGGAACCCCCACAGGAAGCAAAGCCTGTTTGAGAAGACCACAGCCAACATAGACCAGATGGTAAACGCCACACAGGAGCATTTGGGCGCAGCCAGAAGACCAGAGGACATAGACAACATCAAGTACATCAAAAGTTACCTCACCTGCAAGCAGTTAACAGAGGTAACAAAGCTGAACATGAAGGAGTATGACGTAGCAGTATGTTATCAGGAGGCTATAATGGGCATGAAAGGCTATCAGGGCTGGAAGAGAGCGCAGGAGGAGAGAAACAGGCATCGCGGGGATGGTGGGATAAGGGCGGCAGTATTAAAAATCAGGTAAAACTATACAACTATGATTAAAAGAGATCAGATGAAAATACCAATTAAAATATTCGGTAAGGAAATCATTGATGCCAAATGCATAGCGCAACTGGAGAACTGTATTTCAGAGAATGACATCGGCGTACTTACTGCTGACGCGCACTACGGCTACCATCATCCAATCGGCGGGGCGGTAGCTTATAAAGACCGAATTTCGGTATCTGGTGTTGGGTTTGACATTGGCTGCGGCAATAAGGCTGTGCAAACTGATTTGTTCTATGAAGACATCGCCGTGGAATTGCCGCGCATAATGGATGAAATTTTCAAAAGAATTTCATTCGGCACGGGTCGCATAAACAATGAGCCTATAGACCACGAGGTTTTTGATGCAATCAGCAAAGCAGACTTCGCTCCACAGCGTAGCCTGTTGCAACTGGCTAAGAACCAGCTGGGTACGGTAGGCTCTGGTAATCACTTCATAGACCTGTTTAAAGATGAGAACGGGTATGTATGGATAGGTGTTCACTTCGGTTCGCGCGGCTTCGGACATAAGACGGCTAATGGCTTTATTGCTATGTCGCAGGGGCTTTCATTCGGCGACAAAGGCAAAGAAGGCTCCATGGATAGCGCGCCCATCATTCTTGATACAAATTCTCAATTAGGGCAGGATTATATCGCTGCTATGCAATTGGCTGGGGATTATGCTTATGCGGGTCGGGACACTGTAGTAGACAAGGTGCTGGAGATACTCGGTAATCCGGCAGTAACGGACCGTGTGCATAACCATCATAACTTCGCATGGCAGGAAGAGCATTTCGGTCAGATGTATTGGGTGGTAAGGAAAGGATGTACCCCGGCATTCCATGGACAGCGCGGTTTTATTGGTGCCAATATGATGGATGATTCGGTTATAGTTTCCGGCCTTAATTCAGATGCTTCAAGCGCAGGGTTGTATTCTACCGTTCATGGTGCCGGACGTGTTATGTCGCGCACTGAAGCCGTAGGTAAAACTAAATGGTTGCCTAATGAGGATGGTAAAAAAGTACCAACGCTTATATCTAAGGGTAAGGTAGACTTCGATGAGGTGAAAGCAAAGATGAGTGATGTCGGTGTATACCTGCGCGGTGCTGGAGCTGATGAAGCCCCACAGTGCTATAAAAGCCTGAAAGAGGTGTTGAGCTACCATGAAGGAACTGTAGAAATAAGGCACACGCTTTCGCCTATAGGCGTTTGCATGGCTGGAAATGATACCATTGACCCTTACAAAGACTAATTTCATTGATAAAAATGCAGCAAAAAACAACTAAACAACACATGTACACACGCGAACAAATCCTCGACAAAGTAAAAGACATCATCGTAGCACACAACTACTGCGACAGGGATGAGGTATCCTTAACCACTACCCTTGAAGACGACCTTGGGCTGGACTCATTAGACAGGATAGAACTATCCATGGAGTTAGAGCGCGAGCTGGGCATATCCCTCAATGATGAAACAATATCACAGGCTAAACAAGTGAGCCATATTGTTGATCATGTGGAGGAAGTGCAAAGGCAGTTGGAATCGGCATCAAAAAATTAAACACCACATATGAAAATAGAATGGGAATACAACAGGGAAATGAACCACACCCCGGAAAGACGGGGATATTTTTCACACAATAATTCATAGCCATGGATAAAGAATTTTTCACGATAATAAGTATGCTTTTTGAAGGCATCATAATAGGGTTCATATTCGGCGGAATAGTTGAGCGTTGCTCCCTGCAAAAAGAGAAGGAGGCGCGTAAGAGTGTGAAGCGTGCCAATAAAAAGGCAAAAGAAGATAAGGAGAAAGCCCGGCAGCAGGAAGTTGTTGATTTGTTAAAGGTTTATCAGTTAAAGAATGAAAAAAGCCCGATAGATCGTTGAACCCTGAACGGTGCCATCGCCACCTCAGCTCAATAGTAGCAACCAGTCTGGACAAAAAAAGCAACACATGCCCCGAAGCAAATACCAGATAAAGCACCCGGACATAAACCACATGATCCATTTCTTTTTAGACTTGTACTACACAAGATTAGAGGAAGACCCATTCATACGTCCAATAGAAAAGAACCACCTGAAAACAATAGAGAATATAGACAAACACTACCGTAAGTCCTTCGACTGGAACAAACACCTGGACCGAGAAAAATACGAGGAAGCCTATTTACAGAAAATAGACCTCCTCACCCAGGCGCTGACCAACAAAAGGAAGAAGGACGAAAAGCAGCAGCTGACAAAACAAATGGCCACCAAAACACACGAAGATGCCGAAAAAAAGAGAAAACTCCTCGCCGCGCATGGTATACATACCTGAACTAAGGATGCACGTAATGACCAGCAGGCCGCCTGAAGAAGTAACAGCCGCCTTCCGGGATCAGCACCAGCGAGAGAAGGTAACAATGGGATCGCTCACAAAGACCGGCTACTGCCCTAAGCCAAAGGAGCAGGCCCGGCAGGAAAAGACACGCGGATGGGTAGGATAAAGAAATTCAAAAGACATTTTATATTCAATCGTGACGGATACCAATGCCTGAAATGCGGGTCTAAAGAGAACCTGACAGTAGATCATATAGTAAGTATAGCGCAAGGCGGTACCGATGCGATGGCTAACCTTCAAACCTTATGCCGTGCGTGTAATATGCAGAAAGGGAGCAAGGTACACTTCTCAATGGACTACCGGGACAATAAGAGCGATAGGGCAAAAGCAGCGATAGTGAGATTTTGCAAGCCTGTGAAGAGAAAAATATTCAAAAGAAAATGGTTTTGATTATCTTTACACCCACATAAAACCACACAAATCATGCTCGAAAAACTTGAAGCACTCGGAAAGTCCATCCTCGCAAAGCTGGGATACATAGGCGCAAACCTACATGAATACATCACAGTAGCGTTGCAATTCACAACTAATCTGGAGAACATACTAAAGGAGATCCAAAAGAAGACAGGAAATCCAATAGTGAAGTTTGCCCTGAAAGAACTGGTGCCATCTGCTGATCAGGCCATGCTTGCGAAGATAGAGGCATTGATACCTGTTATCTTGCCGTACATCACACAATCACAGGCTGTACTGAGCGCCGCTACACCGGAAGACATGCTGGCCCAGCTACTGCAGGAGATAGCCACAGCCGCGCCGGGAGAACAGAACAGTACATTGTTCAACCTTGCATCGGAATTAGTAAAGGATTTAGCTGGCAACACTATGCTGCGTAGCGAGATCAACTACTTGGTGCAGAAGTATTTCACGGCATCAAAGCAAGGACAAACAGCATAACAGTAAAGACACACCATATAAGCGGGAAACGCCGGCCACTAAATTAGCGCCGGCGTTTCTATTTGTATTATTCAGGCTTTACTTCACCTGTAGTATATACTCATTCTGTAGTCTTTCGATAAGCATTTCCTGTGCCTTATCTATATCTCCTTCAACCTGGCCGAGGCATGTATTGGTAAGCACTTCAAACCTGTTGATGAATTGCCGCCACAATGCTTTTTTCTGCTCATTCATGTAGATGCTATCTTTGCCGATAACTGTTTCTCCACTGCTGCGGTCTTCTTTCGGGCCACCTCGCGTACCGGCGGAATCTATGCTATTGTCTTCCTGTATAAATTCATCTTCATCACCGGACAGTTTAGCCTCCTCTTCTTTTTTCAGCCTGTGGTTGCGTTCTGCTGTGGTTTCGGCACCTTCTTCCTTCGTTTTCTTATGGGACTGCCGGTAATCAGCCAGCGCGGCGGATATTTTGATCACATCGGCATCTACATCATCCTGCACCTTCTCTGGTAATTCTGTGGCCATGATGTAGTTATCTACTGTCTGCCGGGAAACACCGAGGAATGCCGCTATCTGATCGTGTGTCATACCATTCTGTTCTTTCAGGGACAGATAAAAGAAGGCCCGCTCCATTGGTTTGAGCTTCAAGTTATCCTGGGTAGTGATCACCTTGCGCTTTCTTTCAAGGTCTGTGGTGCCTGGCGGGTTAAGCAATACAGTGACCCATGCAATATCTGCACCATTAGGGTACTGCAGCCTGTTTGTAGCCAGTAAATGCCGTAGCGCCCTGTACCTTCTTTCTCCGTTGACGATGTAGAAGTACCCATCGGTGTGAAAATCACCCAAAATAGGCTCTGCAGGGCCATTGCTGATCAAAATACCTTCTGCCAGTTCCGGGATCATCAATACGCGTTCCCAAAGTTCTTCGGATAGCTTACCCTGGCGCCGGGCATTGAAGCCTTCACGTATGCGGATACGGCTTAAATCTACCTTGCGCAGGTGATCTACGTTTTTGGAATTGGCGCGGAGTACGTCCCGGCTGGCGGTGTTCCCTTCGAGAGGGAAGGGGAGTGTGGTTTGTTTCATATTGCTATCCTGTTTTTTAAAGATAAAATTCGTTTTGGCGTTACTGGGAAATGCGCCCTTAGCTTTTCAAGGAGAAAATAGATATAGCTGTGATCATGGTCAAGTCGGCGCCTCATATCTATTGGCAGTCCCTGTCTAAGTAATTGCATGTTTTGGTCTTTAAGTTTCCTGTTTTCTTTTTGGGAAGCATCCAGCATGGCTTTTAAACTTCTACATTCTAATTCTAACTTATCCACATGGGATAGTTTTGCATTATGTTTCATTTTGTAAGAATAACAAGTACATCCATTTTTCCCATATACAGCCCCGCCAATACATCCGGGTATCCATATTTTATCTCCCTCAATAGTATGAAATCCGCACCGGCTCAAGTATGTTTGTTTTAATATTTATCAATTATTTTTTGTACTATATTAATTGCTATATGCCGGCACAAGTCCAAAGCAAAAGGGCTCAATCCTCGCAGGTGAAATATCACCTCATATATGCTGGGAGGATTTGATTTAAAATGATACTCCACAGGTGGTAGGGGGGCTGTAGGCGCGACTATATTTGATGGCTGCATTATGTATAGCTTGTCGGTCATTTTTTCTTACGGGTTCTGTTGAATACTTTACAGTGTCTGTTGTACTTTATGTAATACTTTCGCCTATATACCGTAGAACAATAACTTGGGTATTTTATAAATCTCGGCAATCGCTTTTTCCTTTTTCTCTTGATGGAATCGTTGGACTCCCAATACATATAGCAACCTATTGCTACTGCGGCTAAAAGTGCTTCTACTGGCATATTAAGTGTGAAAAGTTAAATAGATCGGTGAAACTTGAACGGAGCGTCGCCACCTCAGCTTAATAGTTGCAAAAAGCTGGCAACCAAAGAGTAAAATTTAGTGCCATTCCCTACAAGAGGGACAGCGTACCTGCAGGACTACTTTCACATCATCATCCGGGAAAACGTCAGCAGTAGAGTAGTAATGATCCACATCTTCTGAAAGCAAAGTACTGGTGCTCATTCTCATCACTGCCGGCCTGGTATCACTTTCTTTGATGTCACTTCCATTTTGCAGAAACACCATTGCTTTAGGAGAAGGTGTGCCAATAATTTTATGTTCATTGAATTGCATATCAACGATAAAAGGTTCTGCAACTTTAAAGAATTGCTTTTGTATTCTATGAATATCTGCAATAAAAACATGCTCGCCGGAGGCATCTATTACATCACAGTTATCAGTGAATGTCTGGTCTTTTGAGGGGAGGTAGAGTAGTTTGTACATGTTGTTGTGTGTTTTTAGAAATTAAGTAAAAAGCCCAATAGTAAGAGAGGCCCTGAACGGTGCCATCGCCACCTTGTTCAATAGCTGCGCCCAGCCTGGACAAAAAGTTATCGTTCCATACTCCCCACCTCTCCTGTACGTACTGATCTTACAAGGAAAGAGTAGTGTTCCTTCAAAAATCTTGAAGCTGGTAAAGCCCTGCATCTTTCACGATAGTGAGGTATTAGGGATTGGTACACCGCGAGTTGATCGGGAGTAAGGAAAGTAGTATCATTTGCTGGTAAGGGCGCGAAGGAAACTGGTTTAGATAGCATGGCCATTTTTATATTTAGCAGCACAGAAAGAACGCCGGGAAGATAACAAGGTAGCAAAGGCACTCAACAGGCTTGCCGATGTTATAGGTAATGTTGCACCGGCCAGGCCAATACAGCAGCAGTAACAATCATCTTTTCACTCAACAACAACAACAAAT
>Ga0364909_10301_pt3 | contig 12993 bp, 9 predicted proteins | sample SorcelJu500001C3_3_FD_206966 | JGI IMG/M metagenome (GOLD analysis project Ga0364909, IMG submission 206966) | Enriched cells from Trout Bog Lake Hypolimnion, Wisconsin, USA - BchlTB.June25.5000.01.C3 | ecosystem: Environmental > Aquatic > Freshwater > Lake > Hypolimnion/Profundal zone | place... | reverse complement strand
GCAACAAGTAGTTTCTCTTCCTCTTCTCAGCCACAAGCCGCTCCCATAGAGCGGCTTGCTAAAGATCTGATTGCCAATTTCATCCTGCCCTATCTTTTTAAAAAAGGTGCAAATGAAGCAGATGACTCTTATATAAAGACAAAAAATAGACGCGCTATTTTTGTGGCTTCAAGGCTCTTTTCGGAGCTTGAATCACATGTGCTTATCATGCGTCCAGATTATTTAGGAGAGGTACTTAGTCGATCAGGGCTCTTGCAGCATGGAAGGCAGATAAACCCCTACTTCGACAGCATCTTTACGAAAAAAGTAAGGGTTTCTGCGACAGCCTCTATTCTTCCTAAGCAACGGCAACAAAAATCAACACGAGAAATTGAGAGTCGTTTTCTTTTTACAGCCATTGAGATCAAGCACGCGAAGATATCAAAGGCGCAAATAGCACGTATTGTGAACAAGCATTGGTTTCCAAATTTACAACAGATTACCTTTAATCATTGTGTCCTCACGGCATATGTGCTTGAAGGGCTTGTGACCATGAAGAAGCTGACACATTTTGTACTTAAAAATTGTACGCCCTATCAGTCGCTTAAAAAGGATCCTCAAGCCTACGTCAACGCGATTGCAAAGATGGGCTCGCTTATCTTGCTTAGAATTGAAGGGGGTGATGATTTCTTGGCTAGGGAGGAAAAGCTGCAACCATGGAAGCTGCCCAAGTTGCAAACGCTCGAGCTTATAGGACAGGTCTTCAGGATAAACCCGATAATTTTATCATCTGTTGCCACTGGATCTGAGCTTCATGATTTAAATCTAGCAAGAGGTTCGCTAGATGTACTTGGGGGCATTACGATGGCCCATTTGCGTCGCTTGAATCTGAATGAACCACATTTATTTGGCAGCATCCTGGCTGCTATGCAAGGATGGATAGTTCCCTTTATTTCTCGTCACCCACTTCTCGAAGAGGTCCTACTTCGATCGTCACAAGAAAGCGCAAGATATATCATAACAGTAGAGCTCATGCAGGCACTTGTCGCTTGCAAACAGCTGAAGAAGCTTGATTTTTTTGATTGTCTGATTCCATATGCATCTTTAAAGATGCTTGCAGATGCCGATCTTTGCCTAGAGGAGCTGAATCTTGATGTCTGTGGAATTGATGCTATACCGGAAGGTAAAACATGGAAGGATGCGCTGCTGCTCGTTGCACAAATGAGAAGCTTAAAAAAACTTGAGATCAAAAATGGCAGAGAGAGAAATTTAGAAGAACAGGAAGCTATAGTACAAGCCTTGGCGTCATCTCTTACAAAACTTGAATCATTTACATTTCATCATGCTGCACTGACCCCAACCATCGTTAAGCTTTTACAGCAATTTTCGCACCTGCAGACAGTCTATTTTTCTGCTCCACCATTCTTGGAGGCAATTCTTCTTTTAGAGCTCATTCGTGAAGGGAGCTATTTACGAGGAAATTATGAAAAACTGAGGCTGCTGCTTCCTCAAAACACGAAAGAGATCATTGATCAATTGGCCTCTGAAACAAGCTTAGATCTTTCAATACTCGATGAGTCTACGCAGGATGAGATTAATGAGACGATTTTGAATAAAGCTCTGCATGTACGACCATTTTTAACGATACTTAATGCAACCGATATCGTTGCATTTACTGATCAAGTGATCCAACAAATGGCCGCACAGACGTCTCTTGAAAAGGTTGCCTTAGCAGGTACTTCTGTGACAGCTGATGGAGTTGAGGAACTGTTTAGAAAGTGTCCTCATTTGACAGATTTTACACCCCCAGAGCTGAATGGGAAAGAGAGAATTGCACTTCTACAACATCTGGGAGAGCAAAACAGGCTACAACACCTTGATCTTTGGAATATGTCTATGACAGATGACTGTTTAGAGCTTGAGCTCATTTGTCAAATGAGTGCCCTCAAAGTGCTTAGCATCATGCCACCTCATAAAGTATCACAGGAACAATTTAGCCATATTTTAAAAAGGCTTGCAACGGACCTTCCAAACCTTGAAAAGCTCTACGTAAATGGGGCTACTTTTTCGATGGATGTAGTCAGGCAGTTATGCTCTTTTGAAGCTTTGCGATACGTCCATTTTAAAGGCGACGTAGAACGAAGTGGCCATTATCTTATGGAGTTTTTATACCCCTACTGGCAGACAGAAATACACTTTGAGCCGGACTTAGATCTTAAGTTCAATGAAACTGAATTATTTATGTGTGAACAATTTCGAGAAGGGTCAATTCTTGACGCCTCTCTTTTACCTGAAGAAGTATTGAAAGTACTGGATGATGAACTGGTTGCAGGAGCTATCATAAGGCGGCCATGGCTTACAAGACTTGTTCTTACAAATGCGAGCGGTTTTACAGATGCAGGTATCGAAGCACTAGAAAATCTGAAACGGGTTACTGAGATAGATTTAAGCGGCACCTCAGTGACTTTTCAAGGGATACAAAAGCTTGTAGAAAAATGTCCGCATCTTACAAATCTCTCACTCTCTTATACAAAAGACTTTGATAAAGTTGCTCAGAGTATGCAGGGAGCCAAAAATCTACGCTCAGTACATATTGTTAAAGGCCAGAATGCAGTTCAGGTGCAGGCTCCGCACATGCAGCAAGTAATCAAGAGCCTGCCTCAACTGACTGTCCTTGGTCTTTATGGATTAGATCTGACACAAAAAGGAGTGATTACTGCAATCAGTCACTCTTCTCGCTTACAGACACTTTTTCTCAATGAATCCTCGCTTTCAGTGGAGACCTGCAGGGAGCTTATCACTATTCCCAATACAGTACTGTCACGGACACTAAGAGTCATTGATAGCACCCATACACAATTTCCTGCTGAGGGTGGTCAATTCCATTTAAATGCATTTAAACCCCACTATCTTTTTCAGGAAATACCTGCAAATCAAAGGAATTTCTTAAAAATATTCCAGGAATCGCTCCCTCATTGTCAAATCATTTACACACTGTAAAGTTTACATCCATTGTGTGTGAATAAATTCTCCGCGGGGTCGATCAATGCGCTCATAAGTATGTGCGCCAAAAAAGTCGCGCTGTGCTTGAATCAGGTTGGCAGGTAGTCTTGCTGACCTGTATCCATCAAAAAATGAGAGCGCTGTAGCATGGCAGGGGATAGGTATACCAGCCATGCACGCTTGAGCACAAGCTACGCGGAACCCCTCTTCTGCCTTGATTAACTGTTCAGTAAAATAGGGAGCTAAAAGAAGTGACTGTAAGTCCTTATTTTGATCAAAGGCCTCTTTTATCTTCCCAAGGAAGCGTGAGCGGATAATACAGCCACCACGCCACATCAGGGCAATAGCCCCAAAATTCAGATGCCATTTGTACTCTTTAGCTGCCTCACGCATCAGCATAAAGCCCTGTGAGTAGCTGATTACTTTTGAAGCGTAAAGTGCCTGTTCAACAGCCTTAATGAATGGCTTTTTTTCACCTTTGATTGGCTTGATAGGCGTATTCAGTACTTTACTTGCTAACAGCCTTTCATCGCGAAGCGATGAGAGGCATCTGGCAAAAACAGCTTCACCGATAAGTGTGAGTGGCATGCCAAGGTCAAGCGCGTTGATAGCTGTCCATTTACCGGTTCCCTTTTGTCCTGCTACATCCAGAATTTTATCGAGTAGCGGCTTGCCATCAGTATCCTTTTTTTGGAAGATGCTGCTTGTAATTTCGATGAGATAGCTATCGAGTGCTCCCTTATTCCATTCGCTGAACACACTAGCAAGCTCATCTGTTTGTAGCCCAAGACCACGTGACAAAAGATCATACGCTTCACTGATGAGCTGCATATCTCCATATTCAATGCCATTATGCACCATCTTGACATAGTGACCTGCCCCCTCATCACCTACCCACTCACAGCATGGCTCGCCATCTGCTTTGGCAGCGATCGCTTGAAAGATCGGCTTGACATGAGGCCACCCTTCAGGGTTGCCGCCCGGCATGATGGAGGGGCCATGGCGTGCACCCTCTTCACCGCCAGAGATACCCACACCTAAAAAGATCAGCCCTTTTTCTTTCAGCTCGCGCGTACGGCGGTTTGTATCTTCAAAATTACTATTGCCACCATCAATAATGATGTCGCCCTTTTCTAGGTGCGGCAGGCACTGGCTGATCAGCTCATCGACCGGAGCGCCCGCCTTCACCATGAACATCACGCGTCTAGGCCGTTTCAGCGTCTTAAAGAAATCATCTAGTGATTTTGTGCCTATGATCTTTTTCCCTTTTGCCTCTCCGGCAAGAAAGTCATCAACTTTTGATGTCGTTCTGTTAAAGACAGCGACGGTAAAGCCGTGGTCTGCCATGTTCAACACTAAGTTTTGCCCCATCACTGCAAGGCCTATCAATCCAATGTCTGCGCTCATTTTTTCCTCATATGCGTTTTTTTCACTATTTTACATAAGCTCGAAAAAAAGTATTCTGCTAAAATGCTTTGTTCTTCATGTCCTCGTAGCTCAGTGGATAGAGCGGTCGCCTCCTAAGCGACAGGTCGCGCGTTCAATTCGCGCCGAGGACGTTTCTTGCGTATTCGTCGATGCCCTTTGCTAGTGACCAGGCAAGAAAGCGCAGATAGTGTGGGTTCTTTAACTTTCTCGCCTCTTCCTGGTTTGATAAAAACCCGCCCTCGACAAGCACGGCAGGCATTGTCGTCTCTCTGATCACACAGAAATTTCCATGATGGACGCCTCTTGAGGGTGCTTTTGTAGCTGCTACCATCTTCTTCAAAATCTGTTTTCCAAGCTCTATCGATCTTTTTGCCCGTATTCGATCTTTTAGGGTAGCTTTGTCTTTGCTATGCTTTTTTTTGTCAAAATAGTAGATCTCAATCCCACGCGTCTTTGTAGGCTTGGGTGTTGAGTTATAATGAATGCTGACAAAAAGCGTGCAGTTACATTTTTCTGCAAAATCCACGCGGTCAAGTAGTGGAACAAAGAGATCTTTTTTTCTCGTCAGACGTACATCATAGCCCCAGTTTGCTAAAAACTCCTCTACCTTCAAAGCAGTCTTTAAGGTGAGTGTTTTTTCCTGTATGAAAGGAGAGACAATTGATTTGGCACCGCCATCTTGCCCGCCATGCCCTGCATCAATGACAATGCGAAATGAGGAGAGTGTGGTAGGCTGTGCTTCATCTTCAGAGCCGCTTTCTAACAAGGTCTCAGAAGAGATTTCTACTTTTTGCTCTTTTTGCCGACTGCCTAATTTTGGCTTATTCGTATAAAGAGGTCTATTTTCTTCCTGTTTTCGTGCGCATGATGTGGCTAGCACAAGGAAGGATAGGAGTAAGAAAAGAAGCGGGCTTTTTTTTATAGTTTTTTTCACACAAGACTCTCTTGAGAGGATTTTATAAGGCAGTACTCTTTGGCAATCAGGCGGTCATCAAAGTCAATCGTGTAGTTATTGAAGTACTGCTTTACCTCATGGCCTTTGCCAGCGATGACAATGATATCATCAGGGGTTGCTAGATCCACCGCAAGCTCTATTGCCTTTTTCCGGTCAAGCTCAATAAGATGCCTTTCAGGAGAGGTAAAGCCGGAACAGATTTCTTTGGCAATCAACTGTGGATCTTCTGAACGGGGATTATCAGATGTGACAATCACCACATCAGAAAGCTCTTCAGCAGCGCATGCCATCATCGGTCTTTTCTCTTTATCGCGATCGCCACCGCAACCAAAAACCGTAATCAGTTTACCATGACCTTTCATGCACTCACGCAATGTGATAAGTACATTTCGCAAGGCATCCGCTTTATGCGCGTAGTCAACGTAGAGATTGAGCTTCAAACTATTTTCTACCCTTTCAAGTCTGCCTGGAGCCGTTTGAAACGTGTGCATGTAACCCGAAAGCTCTTCAAGTGTTAAGCCTCTGGTCAGCCCTACAGCGATCACACATAAAGCGTTAGAGACGTTGAATCTGCCGATCAGCGGCCAAGAAAAGCGTGCCCTTTGATTTTCATAATGCACTTCAAAAGTTGTTCCCTTGGCGTTGAAGCTAATGTCAGAGGCTGTAATATCAGCTTTTTTCTCGATTCCATAGGTGATGATTTTTGCCCTGCAGCCCTCTTTCATGCGTTCTGACCAGGGGCAATCACTATTGAAGATGGCCACTTTCTCTGTCCCGTTTTTCAAATCTAAAAAGAGCTTCTGTTTGGCTTTACAGTAGCTTTCCATCGAGACATGGTAGTCTAAGTGCTCATGCGTTAGGTTCGTAAAGCAGGCGACATCAAACTCGATATGTTGCGCTCTTCTTTGCTCTAATGCATGGGAGGTCACCTCCATCACACAGGCATCCATGCCCGCACGCACCATCTCACGGAGCATCTTATGGTTTGCTACAACATCAGGTGTTGTTCTTGTTGCAGGATAGCGCACATCGCCCATCACATATTCGATCGTTCCAACAAGCCCAGAGCGCATCTTTGCACACTCCAAAATGTGTTTGATGGCATAGCTTGTCGTTGTTTTACCGCTTGTCCCGGTGACCCCCACCATAAAAAGGTCTTCGCTTGCGCTTTGATAGTAATTTCTAGCGAGCGTTGCTTCAGTGCCTATAACATCTGGTGAGATGATCTGCACAAGCTGTAGGGAGGGATCATAAATATCAGTCAACACACAGGTGGCCCCAGCTTTTATGGCCTCAGGGATGTATTGATTGCCGTCTGACACCTGGCCACGCTTGGCGACAAAAAGATTGCCTGGCGAGACCATTTTCGAATTGGAGGTAATGCCCGAGATCTCTATATCCTTTGATCCCTTGACAGAGATATTGGAGATGTCTTTTATCAGTTGCTTGAGTCTCATAATATTAATGTGCTCCATTCCATTGTTTATCCAGCTCTTCCAGTTTCTTTACCTCTAACATCATGTCTGCCTTGGTAGCGTCATAACGAGGATCGCCTATAGGATAGCCATGGGGATCATCAGGAGGCACTCCAAGGTATTCAAGAGACCTTCTGCCTATCTCACGAAAGACGGGTGCACAGCAGATGCTCCCACGATGATTGAGGCCGACGCCAGGGATAAATTTTACTTCTGGCTCATCCATGCATACCAAAAGTACAAAGGCAGGCTTTGATACTGGTGCAAAGCCTACAAAGGTAGAGACATGCTTTTTATCAGAATAGCTTCCCCCTACGATCTTCATGCTAGTCCCTGTTTTGCCTGCCTCTGTATATCCCCAAATATTTGCCCTGCGAGCCGCCCCCCCAGGTTTTGTCACAAATTTCATCGCCTTCACAACCTGCTGTACGATATCTTCATCAAGTGCGCGCTGGAATTTTTTACAGCGCTCTTCGCTTGTATTGTCTACAATCACGACATCTTTGCCAGTGGCATCTTTTTTCACAATCTTTCGTATCAGTGTTGGCTCCACAAGAAAGCCACCATTAGCATAAAGGGCATACAGAAGCGCCATCTGCACTGATGTTGCCTGAATATTATGTCCCATAGCAATTGAAAAGGGCGTTGGTACCGACCACTCAGGCCTTCCGTTAGGGTGGTTTTTTCCAGGAGTTGGCAGCACGCCACCACTTTCAGAGGGCAGCTCGATACCTGTTTTTTTGCCAAAACCAAAGGTGGTTTCAAGTTCGTTTCGATACCAGCCATCACCTAGAGTTGTGACAATGCGCTGCACAAGCGTAGCCATATAGATGTTCGAGGACTTCTGCAGTCCCAAATGCATGTTACAGTACTGTTTGAACTGTGTATCAGTAATCGGCTTTGACCTACCTGGAAACCTGCCCTTTGAAGTGGCGATCTTTTCTGAGGGCTCGAAAATGGGCTTTTTTCCCTGAGATTTTAAGAGTTTATTGGCCTTTAGTGCTATTGACAGGGTGATAGGCTTCATAATAGAGCCCGGTTCATTGGCATCGGTGATTGCCTTCACTTTCGTGTCTTCAATAAGCTCAGGACTGTTAAAGTACTTCTGGTACTCATCAGGATAGAAAAAGGGGTACTGTGCCAGTGCCAGAATTTCGCCTGTAAAGGGATCCATCATCAGCGCCCAGCCGCAGCGCGCCTTACTTGCCTTTACACTCGCCTCTATTTCCTCCTCACAGATAGCCTGCAGGTAATGATTGATTGTCAGATAGACATCAGCGCCATTATCTGGCTTTTCAACGACCAGGCTTGTCTCTAAAGAGTGTCTTGGTGAGCGCATGAGCCTTCTTCTTCCTAGCCTTCCTTGCAGATAGTCATTCTGAGCAAGCTCAAGGCCTCCTGTAGGGTGGCTTTTCAACGTATCATCATCTTTTTGTACACGCACTGTATGCAGTACCTGGCCAAGGAGTTTTCCGAAGGGATGGCTTCGCAATGTATCGCCCACCACAAAGACAGAGTTTGGCTCGATCTTATTTTTCTTGGCATAGGGCCTCCACCAGCGCATCACCTGATCCCTTGTCGCCTCATCCATCCAGGCTACTACACGTCTACTGTGGCTCTTCTTTGAAAACTGCTCACGGTACTTTTTCAGCTCTGGTATGGTTGGCTTTGTCAGGCTCAGTATTTTCTGGGCTACTTCGCTTTTATGCTGTTCAGGGATACTTTGAGGGTCGATATAGAGATGATATTTCTTAATATCAAAAGCAAATTTCTGGCTGATCTCCGGATGTCCCTTCTTGATGCTTGTATTTGAATAAAAAGTACCCCGTACAAAGGGTTCCACAACGTCGAAGTAGTGCTGCTCCTTGGCCCAGTGCCTCCAGCGCTCACCCTCCACAATCTGTATTCTGAAAAACTGCCCGACAAGCATTGTCAGTAAGAAAAAAAGAAAGCCTCCAAGCATCAGTAGGCGCTGTTTATCACTCTTTATTGGCTTCATCGGTCTTCATTCTTATTTTCAAGTTGTAGGTGAATGATATCTGACACGTAGGGATGTTTCAAGTAACCATATTGCGGCTTACGTGCTAAGTCCATCAGATTGAGCGGATTTTCAAACTTTTCAATCTCAAACATCAGGCGCGTGTTTTCATCTTCAAGGCTCTTTAACTTCTTCGTTAGAAGCGGGACCTGAATCCGTAACTCCGTGAGGTGATTGTGCTGGTTGATGTAGGAGTACAAAGAAATGCCAAGAATAAAGACGCAAATGAAAAGCCGAATGAGAAAGAGCATCGCTACACCCGAAGAAATTTTGAGCCGAGTGTAGCGATCTTGGCCCTAATTTTCAATTAGGGATCGTAAGGAAGTTTTTCACAAAAGCGTAATTTCGCACTGCGGGCGCGGGGATTTTTCTTAGATGCTTGATAGTCAGCAACTAACGGCTTTTTGGTAAGGATCTGAATGTGTGGGTTTTTCTTAAAGGTCTCCTTGACGATGCGATCCTCTAGGCTGTGAAAGGAGATCACTCCTAGCCTGCCACCTGCTGCAAGGAGATCAATGGCATCGGGTAGTACCGAGGTAATCACCTCAAGTTCGCGGTTGACTGCCAGACGAAGCGCCTGGAAAATAAGCGTTGCTGGATGGATTTTACCACGTCGGTAAATCACCGAGGAGATAATTTCGGCAAGCTTACCTGTCGTCGTGATGCGCTCCTTTCTTCGCGCCTGCACGATCGCCTTGGCTGCCTGGCGCGATCTTCTTTCTTCGCCTAATTCATAAAAAATCTGTGCCAGATCGACCTCTGGCCAGGAGTTAATGATATCTTCTGCTGTGAGGGTGCCATCTGGATTCATGCGCATATCCAGCGGGCCGTCGCGCATAAAGCTAAAGCCGCGCATCTCTTGGTCGAGCTGCATCGAAGAGACCCCTAAATCGATAAAAATTCCATCAATGTCAGAGTGTGAACCCACAACCTTTTTGATCTCTTCAAAGTTGGCATGCACAAAACGTACTTTAGGGGCAAAATCCTTGAGGCGCTCCTTTGCGATGGCGATGGCGTGGCTGTCTTGGTCAATGCCAATCAGCTCCTCAATTTCGGGATGTTCTTGTAAAAGGGCCAGGCTGTGGCCACCCGCGCCTAGTGTGCCGTCGACAAAGCGGCGAATCTGGCGGTTATGAAAAAAGGACAAAAACTCTTCTTGTAAGACTGAAATATGCATGATTTCTTGGTTTTTTGTTACGCATAGTATAAGGGATTCAGTAACAACAAAAATAGGATTATTTGTATCTAAAAATATTCCATGGTACAATGAGGAGTAGGAGGTGAGTCATGCCAGCTGTCACAATCGACAAATTTGATATTGGGATCTACATTCAGTATGCTCGCAGAACTGAACTGATTGAGCAAGTACGCCAGCAGTATCATATGCCGGAGGCGCAGGGTGTGCCTGCACAGGCACTCATCGTTGACATCTACCCCAAGCTGTCAGAACTTGACCTACTTATGGGTGTAGCGGCGATTCACGCGCCGTGGGCCTACTTTTTCCCGCCTAAACGTTATCCTGCACAGCGCCGCTCGCCCTTTGCCTTCCATCGCATTATTCCTATTTTTGGCTCTACAGAAGAGCAGAAAGAGGAGGAGGAAAAACTGGACTCCATAGAGTGCGGCACGCCTGAAGAAGAAACGGAAAAAACGACCCTCAAAGGCTGCTTCAAGCAGATTGAAAAGATTAACGAACTGATCCGCTACATTGGTGGCAGAATCGGACAGTTTTTACAAGGATAATGCGAAGATGAGTCGGATTAACTGGATGCAAAAACTGGGCTGGTCAGAAGATCATCTTGAGGAGCTACGTAATGCTGGCTACTCCTACATCCGCCAAGGTAAGTATGACACAGCACTTCCCTTTTTTGAGGCTCTTGTCGTTTTGAGCCCGGAAAGTAGCTACGACGCTCAAACACTTGGCGCCATCTATGTTGAGCTCAATAAACCAGAAGAGGCGATCAAGTATCTTGACCGTGCCTTGCAAATTGAAGGCGATCACTCTCCAACCCTTTTGAATCTTGCCAAAGCCTTCTTTATGTCTGGAAAGTTGGAGGATGGGGTCAAACTTGCCGCCATCTTGAAAAAAGATTCCAACCCCTTCATTGCAAGCTACGCCTCTGCCCTCCTTTTAGCCTACGGGTAGAGGAGTTCTTTCAACGTCTTACAGATAAAATCAACCTCTTCTTCATTCAGGTCATAGTAAAGAGGCAGGGAAAGCGTCTGGGCATAGTAGGCCTCAGTCTGAGGCATAGTGTGGGAGATGTCGCCATACTTTTTACTGAAAACAGGCTGGTGGTAGATGGGGATGTAGTGCACATCAGTACCAATACCTGCCTCATGAAGCTTCTCCATGAGCGTCGTACGGGCCATTTTTAGAGCTTCGAAGTTTATTTTTACGCACATCAGATGGTAGGCTGTGTAGTCGTCTTGGGCTGAATTCAGTAAAGAGAGGTGCGCAAGGCCCTGCAGCTGTTCTCTGTAGCGTTTGACAAGTTTTCGTCGTTTTTCAACAAAGGCATCTAATCGATCGAGCTGTGAGATGCCGAGTGCTGCTTGCATTTCTGTCAGGTGATAATTTTGTCCAAGCTCATGGATCTCGTAATAGCCCAGTGCTGCTTTTTTCTTTATATAGGGCTTTTCACGCTCAAGGCCGTTGTTGCGATAGGTGACTAGGCGATGGTAGAGCTCATCGTCATTCGTGGTAACAAGGCCACCCTCACCTGTGGTCATCGTTTTTGCTGGATGAAAGCTGAAAACAGTCATCTGGCTATAGGCACAAGAGCCCACCTTTTCACCAGTGGGATACAGTGAGCCAATGGCATGGGCTGCATCTTCAATGACAACAGCATCGGCTGTTTTAATCTGCTTCTCAAGCTTACTCATATCGATTGCCACACCAGAAAAGTGCACCGGAACAATGACATAGCGTCCACGAGAAAGAGGGGCACTTATCTCCGCTTTCAAGAGGTCAAGATTCATGTTACCTGAGTCGTTGTCAATATCTACAAACTGCGGTTTTATATTGCGTGCTATGGCGGGAGATACCGTGGCAATGAAGCTATTGGCAGTTGAAATCAGACGGTCACCCTCTTGTACCTTGGCTGCAAAATAGCTGGCAAAAAGAGCCGATGTCGCGCTATTGAAGGAGACAGCCCACTTAGAACCGGTAAAAGCTGCCATTTTTTCTTCAAAAAGTTTTGTCTTTTCGCCACGGCTGATGCGCATCTCGGTGAGGGACTTTTGCACTGCTTGGATGTCTTCTTGAGTAATCGATTGCTTGGCGTAGGGGAAAAATTTCTCTGAGCTCATTTTTTACCTTGTATACACATCGTGAATGAAGAATTTCGTGCCCGAGCCCGAGCCCGAAATAAAACCAACTCTTCATTTTGAATGAGTATAGTTCTATCTTGGGTGTGCATTTTGCCGAGTATCCTGTTTATCTTCAACTTGACTTTCTACAATCTGAATGTTTGAACAGAGAATTCCACAACATAAGCTGCTTGAGATGTTGCCTTTAAGAAATTTTTAGGAATAGCCATTAAGAACTAAGGCTTTGAAGAAGAGAGTGTTGCATCGAAAATCTTTAAGAAATCTTTAAGAAATTTTTAAATTTTGTCGCAGCTGTTTTGATTTTCAAGGCTTTAGCATTTGTAGAAATTTTTTAAGGACAAAGGGCTTGCTTGGAAGATGTTGGATTGTTAGATTCTCACTCATCTTAAAAACGTATCAGACGTGTGATCGAGAGCAAATCTAAGAGAGTAAATATGCTGACGTGTGAAGCAGTGGATGTGTGGGCTCAGTTTCTTGAGTATGTCAAAACAAAGTGCTCTTTGACTGCCTATAGCAACTGGCTCAGTCCCATTGAGGTCCTTGAAGCTGGAGAAGAAAAAATCTTACTTCAGGTCCCAAATATTTTTGTGAAAGAGTACCTTCTTTCAAACTACAAAAAAGAGCTCTGTGCCTTTCTTCCTACCACCGTAGCTGGCGAGCCTTCAATTGAATTTGTCATTGCCAAGCAAGAAAAAAAGGTCGCAGCACCCGCCATCCACACTACCAAGCAGGCAACAGTAGCAGCAACTGAAAACGCAAGCGAAGATCCCTTTGTCTCATTT
>Ga0364909_10322_pt1 | contig 13056 bp, 10 predicted proteins | sample SorcelJu500001C3_3_FD_206966 | JGI IMG/M metagenome (GOLD analysis project Ga0364909, IMG submission 206966) | Enriched cells from Trout Bog Lake Hypolimnion, Wisconsin, USA - BchlTB.June25.5000.01.C3 | ecosystem: Environmental > Aquatic > Freshwater > Lake > Hypolimnion/Profundal zone | place... | reverse complement strand
AAGGATGTCGAGGGCACGACTGAGCTCACGGAAGACACCAAAAAAAAGCTTCTTGAATTGTACCGCAAAAGTCTCATCAACCTCGAAGCGGCCAAGTCCAGTAACACCCTGGCCGATACCTTTGTCCAATCCATAGAAACCGCTCCTGCGGAAACGAAAACGATCCGTGAAAAGCTGGGAAAATCGGCAAATCAGCCCCCAGGCGAGGAGGTCGACGTTCCTGATGCAGCGGCGATCAAGGACATCGATCAGCTCCTCCTTAAAGCCAAGGCGAATTTCACGGCGATTGAGGCCAGGGCGGCCGCCCTTGCCAGTCAGCTCGCTGCCCTGATTGAGCGACCGGCAAATATAAATAAGCGGCTCGCTGAAGTGAAAAAAAATGAGGAGGAATTGGTTGCCGCCCTCAAGGCGTCGCCATCGACGGAGGAATCCCCCCAGGTGAAGGAGGCCCGGCGGTGGATGCAGCAGACGCAGCTCCAGGCATTGCACAGTGAAACGAAAATGCTCAACCAGGAATTGGTGAGCATGCCCGTGCTGCTGGAATTGGCAAATGCCCAGCGGGAAGAAGCGGTAACTCAGCTGGAAAAGGCCCGTTCCCTGTCCCAACGTCTGGAATTGAAGGTGAATCAGGAACGGCAGGCGGAAGCGGCCAAGACCATGGAGCAGACCGAGGAGGCTCTCCGTCAGGTTGCGGACAAACCCCTGCTTCTTCAAAAGGCCGCGGCGGAAAACACCAGCTTGGGTAATGAACTGCAAGCATCGACAGCGGACTTGGAGCGCATCGCCTCAGAGAAGGACACCCTCGGCAATGAACTGACAAAATTTGAAGAAATCCTCAAAAGTACCCGGCAGAAGATCGAACTCGCCGGAGTCAGCCAGGCGCTCGGCTTCGTGCTGCGCGAACGGGAACGAAATCTTCCCGAAGAACGGCTCTTGCGAAAAAAGATCGCTGCCAATGAAGAGAGAATCGCGGAAACAGGTTTGCTCCTGGTGCAGCATGAGGAAGAACAGCATCGTCTCAAGGATGTTGACGGCGATGTCGCCGAACGTACAGTCGGATATCCTCCCGATGAAGTAAGAAAAATAGACGCCGAACTTCGGGGACTGATTGCCAGCCGGGTGGAACTGCTCGACAAGATCGTTGCGGCTGACCGGTCCACCCTCAGTCAGCTCGCCGAGCTTGACGTTACCTATCGCCAACTGCTGAACACCATTACCTCCTTTAAATCCTTCCTGGCAAAACATCTTCTCTGGATGCGCAGCATCGCACCATTACACCTGAAGGATATTTACGGTTTACCCAAGGAAATCACTGCACTCTTGTCCCCTCGACCCTGGCTTGCCACAGGGAAGCAGCTTGCCGGCCAGGCCGCCACCTCGCCGGTTCTCGTCCTGGTCTATCTGATGACGGCCATGCTGCTTTGGGGAAAAAGGCGTCTCCGCCTCCAGCTTGAAGAGTTGGTGAGCCGGGCCAATAATCCTGCCACCTACCGTTTTGCCCTCACCATACAGATCGTCGGTTTGACATTGCTGCTTGCCCTTCCTTGGCCTCTGCTGTTCATGACTCTTGGCTGGCAGATACAGACGCTGGCCGAGGCAACAGAGTACTCTCGGGCGGTGGCGGCAGGCCTGCTTAAATTGTCCTACCGGTTTTATCTGCTGCAGTCACTCAGCATGCTGCTTGTGCCGAAGGGTCTGGCCGCCAATTTTTTCCACTGGTCGAAAGCAACCCGTACTCTGCTGCGCCGGGAGACGAATTGGTTGCAGGCAACGTTCCTCCCTGCGGTTTTTATCACCCATGTGGCTTTTGCCGCTAATTACCACGGCAGTGGGGGGTTTGCGTTCGCCCGACTGGCCTTTCTCGTCACCCTGGCCACCCTGGCAATACCTTTTTACCGTATACTGCACCCCAAGACCGGGGTATGGCATCGGTTTTATGGAGAAAAGCCGCGGCGCCTTCCTGCCCGCCTTTATCCCGTCTTTTTTTTCCTGATCATACTCTTTTTTATCCTGTTCAGCGGGTTGATCCTGACCGGCTTTGTCAATTCGGCAGGCCTGTTGATGAGCCGCTTTATCGATAGCCTCTGGCTGGCCCTGGGGATTGTCGTCTGCCACCAGTTGATCGCGCAGTGGCTGATTCAATCGCGCCGCAGACTCGCGATTCTGGGAGTGGTGCACCATCGCGCCACGCTGCGGCCTGTGGAGACGGGTCAGCAATCAATAACCGCCGAGGTGGAGGCGGAATCGGTGGTGGACCTGAATATCCTCAGTGCCGAAAGCAGCAAACTGCTCAACACCTTGGTCGGGATCGCCGGCCTCATCGGACTCTGGATGGTTTGGGCCGATGTGCTGCCCGCGTTTCGTATCTTTGACGAATTCGTCCTTTGGAAGTACTCCGTTGTTGTCGGCGGTGAAGCAAAGCAGGTGCCGGTCACTGTGGCAAGCGTCGGTCTCGCCGCGCTGATCGGCACCATCACCCTGACGGCGACCCGTCATTTTCCCTCGCTTCTCGAATTTGTGCTGCTTCGGCACCTGAACATGACGGCAGGCAGCCGTTACACTGCGACGACTCTGTCCGGTTATGTTATCGGTGGGGTAGGGGTGCTGTTCGTTGTCGATATGTTAGGGTTCAGCTGGGCGCAGGTCCAATGGCTGGTGGCGGCCCTGGGGGTTGGTATCGGTTTTGGTTTGCAGGAAATCGTCGCCAATTTCATCAGCGGTCTCATTATCCTCTTTGAACGCCCTATCCGGGTGGGCGATGTGGTCACCATTGGTACGACGGACGGGGTGGTCACCCGTATCCGCATGCGCGCCACCACCATCCGCGACTTTGACCGGAAGGAACTGCTCGTGCCCAACAAGGAATTCATTTCCGGCCGTCTGCTCAACTGGTCGCTCTCTGATCCGGTAACCCGGATTATGATTCCTGTCGGATTGGCCTACGGCAGCGATGTGCAGATGGCGATGGCCTTGATGGTGGAGGCCGCCAAAGAAAACTCCATGGTTCTTGGCAGCCCTTTACCAATAACGACTTTCGACGGTTTCGGCGACAATGCGCTGCTTCTCACCCTCCGGTGCTTTATCGGTTCCGTGGATTACCGTATTCCTGCAAAAAGCGACCTGCACAAAGCCATAAATATGAAATTCCGGGAGGCAGGGCTCTCTATGGCCTTCCCGCAACACGACATTCATATCGACACCAGCAGGCCGCTGGATATCAGGATCCTGCGCGAGGAAACTCCCTCACAGGAACACTCCCCCTTGGAGGGGAAAGAGTAAGCTCGACTATAGGGCTATGGAGACGGTGACTCCGCCGTAGAGAAAGTCGCTGCTGCCGCCGTAACCATCGGCTTTAATCAGATCACGAGCACTGTTGGTGAGCGGGAACGAGTAATTCAGCACCGGAGTGACGGTAATGTATTGATTCATGGCAATAGGGATGGATGCCGACAGCAAGCCGTCATGGAAGCCCGTGTAGGTCTCGGTGGGATTGGTAACCTTTGCGTAGGAACTGGCATCGTCAGCTGCCAGATAGCCAATTTGTGCTCCCAGGCTCAGGCCAATTTTCTCCGTGATCGGCACAGTGTGCGACACCCCAAAGGTTGCGTACCAGCCGGCAAAATGGTCGTAGTCCCTGTATACGGTCAGGGTCGGGGTCAGCAAAGTGTGGAGGGCCGCGCGTCCATAGACCTCCTGGGTGTCCGGTCCGAGGAGGCTGTAATAGATATAGCCAGCGGTCAAACCAACCGGGCCCATGGTCCAGTCGTAGGCCAGGGTTACGTCGGTTTCGGTCCAGTTGTTGCTGTCTCCTCCTTCCGCTCCCCGGGCATAAACGTTCGTATCCTCATTGCCCCAAATATTTGCGGAAAAGCCCTTGTACGCTACCGTTGCAGCCGGCTGGAGGACGATACTGTTTTTGCTGAGTTCAAACCCCCGGCTGACATATTTACTCAAGGCACTCACCGCGAGATTCGCGGTTGGCTTATCTTCTTCTGCCATCGCCACGCGGCCTGCCAGCATGCAGCTCACGGCCCCTAATATTGCTAAACTGATCTTTTTTCTTGTGTTCATTTTATCTTTGTTCCAGGAAAAACGGATTCATCTTTGAAATGCCATTACCAAGAGTCGCTGGTGTAGTGCCTCTCTGTACCGGAAACTGCATAATGCGGCAATCGATATCACTGTCCTTGTGACGTCAGCCGTTCGTCACTGGACAGGTTGCCATCCAGAGAGAAAAAAAACCTGAATTTCCTGAAAGTGCCGTGTTGAGATGGTTGGAATTAAACCGGGATGGCCTGAATATAGAGCTAACGCATTCAATTCGTTTCATTGCTGTATTGCCCATCCGGCATTAGATTATGCGCTAATAATTTGAAATTACATCTTTTGACTGGGAAGATATCTATGAAGCATCTCATTCAACGCACCTTGGCTACCTTTTTGGTTCTGCTTTTATTCACTACCGGTTCCGGAAGTGCGAAAGATATCCAGGCGTTTGATCAGAAAAAAAATCAGCTGATCGGCTATATGTTGGACCAGGAGCTTCCTGCCATCCATTTCAGCCATAAGAAGATGGATGCCGCTCTGTCGATGGCTGCTTTTGATCTCTATCTCAAGCAGCTGGATTATCAGAAAAGGTTTCTACTGAGCAGCGATGTGACGGAATTGCGCTCTTTCGCCCCTCGTATAGCAGACAATCTGGAAGAGGGAGCCAATGTCCTGCCGGCAGCCGGATACGCTATCATGAAAGAGCGAATCGGCCAGGTTGAAAAAATGGCCGACCAGATAATGGCAGCCGGTTTTGATGTGGATAGAGCTGAAGTCTATGAAACCGATCCGGAAAAACTCACCTATGTCGATCTGGACGGATTGAAAGAGAGGTGGCACAAGATAATCAAGGCTCAGGTTATGCACAGGTATCTCGATCTGGCGGAGGATCAGGAAAAGACAAAAGAGAAATTGCCGGATGATGAACTCTGGAAACAGGCGAAAGAAAAGGTGGCCAAGGTCAATAAAGATTTTTTTCTTCGTCTGCACCAGGAAACCCTGCAGGATCAGTATGACCGTTATTTCAATGCGGTCGCCATGGCGTTCGACCCGCATACCAACTATCTCCCGCCCAGCCAAAAGGAGGAATTTGATATCCAGATGCGCGGCAATCTGGAAGGAATCGGAGGCATTCTTCGAGAAGAGAACGGATTTATCAAGGTGGCAAGTATCGTCCCTGGAAGTCCTTCCGCCAAACAAGGCAGGCTCCAGGCCGGGGACATCATTCTCGAGGTGGCGGAAAAGGGGGCAGATCCTGTTGATATTACCAATATGCGTCTCAGTGATGCGGTGCGGCTTCTCCGCGGCCCCAAGGGAACCGAGGTCCGCCTGACGGTGAAAAAGCCTGATGGGACAAAGGAGGTCATTCCGATTGTTAGAGATGTGGTTCAGATAGAAGCTACCTTTGTCAAAGACACGTTGTTGGACGCGCCGGATGGCGGGAAGATAGGGTATATCTTGATCCCGAGTTTTTATCGGGACTTTGGAAAGACAAAAGGCGGAGCCAGAAACGCTGCCGATGATACCCGTAAGGCCATTGCGGATCTGAAAAAGACCAAACTCGAAGGGATGATCCTGGACCTGCGCAATGATGGCGGCGGCTCACTTGTCGATGCCGTTGACATCGTCGGCCTGTTTGTTACGTCCGGGCCTGTTGTTCAGGTGAAGGACAGCAATGGCAAGATCGGGATTCTGAACGATGACGATGCTAAAATCGAATACAGCGGTCCGCTGGTCGTGCTGGTGAACCAGTTTTCCGCGTCGGCCTCGGAGATCGTGGCCGCGGCCCTGCAGGATTATAAACGGGCCATTATTGTCGGTGGAGAGCACACGTATGGAAAAGGGACAGTGCAGACTATTATGAATCTAAACAAAAACATACGACCTGCAAACTCAAAAGAAATCGGCGATGTCGGGGCCTTGACGGTAACGATTCAGAAGTTCTACCGGATCACCGGTGGATCAACCCAGTACAAGGGTGTTATATCCGATATCGTGTTGCCGAGTTTATTCCAGCATTTGAAATCAGGTGAAAAATATCTTGATGACTCTCTGCCTTGGGATCAGATCGGGCCGGCAAAGTATACCCCGTTCAAAGGCAAGCCCATTCATTTAGAACTCATCCGCAAAAGGAGTCTGCAGCGGGTTGAACATGATCCCGGGCTGCAGGCTATCGCCGAGGAGGCGGTAAAGGCGGATAAACGAAGCAAACAAACGCTTGTTTCCTTGAAGTTGTCAGATATGCGTCGGCAGATTGAGGAGGAACGTGCAGAGCAGAAAAAACTCAGCGCCCAGTTGCGAAACTATCAGACAGGGCTATACGATGAAGAAGAAATGAAGAGTAATGGAGAAGAGGTGAAAAAAGACAGCGTTTCTGATTGGAAAGAACAAATCAAACAGGATCCTTATGTAGGAGAAGCAAAAAACATCATTGTCGATATGGAAAGATAACCGAAGTCAACCAAGTCGAGATCTTGCAAAATGATAGTCAGGTCGATAGCTCAATAGACTTCTGGAAACAGGACCTCTTGTGTTATTTTTGCTTTTCGGCGCTCATAGGTTTATTCTCCGTCATGGTTGATTGGCATGACCGGAAGGGGAGCCGTCGATTTTGGCTCTCTTCCAAACGGAATAGCAACTGCTTCACCAGTGACAAAGTCGCCATCTCCCGGACCACGCTAATTTACGGGCACAGAGCACCAATGTCGATACGACCACCTCGCTCCGGTTGCCGTTTTTTATAACAATCAACTTCGAAATATCGATTAAATTAAGGTTTGATCTGTGTAGACAGTGTTGACAGTCAACGCTGTCTACACTGTCTACGTGAGGATAGCACTCCTTTCTCACCTTACCTGATCCCCTCGGACTCACTTGGCGGCGTGGTAATATTTGCTGACCTAAAGGATGCAACAGAAGATCCCAGCACAAAATCTTCCGAAACTAAGAAAAGAAGTCATGGCTGGACCTGACCATTCTTTTCTGTAAAGCATTAAATCCATCGATTTGTCGTTGCGTTTGAAAACGCCAAAGACGATGGTTTTGCCGTAAGCACCACGCCCTCGCTTACCCTTTACACGGCGTGCTCCGAAGAACGATTCGTCGACTTCAATTTCTCCAGAAAAAGGAGGTTGCTGCTCACAGAATTCAGCTAAACGTTCGCGTATGGCGCGCAGAAATCGGTTCACCGTGTTGCGGTTTAGGCCCGTCAATTCCGCGATCTGAGTGGCCTCTAGATTAAGGGCAAACAGCTTCACTAACTCGCGGAATTCGACCTCCGAAATTTTTGAACGATTTGCGTACTTATTTTTCATTGTGATGACTGGATGTTAACACACTTTTCAGTGTGCTGTTCTAGTCATGACCCTAAAATATTACTTCGAACATTTTGAAATATGGACACCACTCATGGGTGCCCACCCGGCCTGTTCAGGAAAGTAATGTTCCATTTTCCATTCAAGTTGTCCGTCTGCCACAATTTAATATCCTTTACATGAAGAGTGCCTACATGCTGCCTTGTAACACGAAATAAACCCTTGCTCTCAAGTGGTGACATTGTAGCGAACCGTACTTGATTTGGCCGATCTGTTCGCCTTCCCGGTCGGTCATCTTGATTCCTGGATGGACTCGATACCGAATGACCGCAAACGCTCGTTGATTAAACAGGTTTGTTTCTGCAATGTGCCATGGTGTTGTTTCCTGTATGTTTTGGGAACACAGCGGCATAGCCCTGTTGGGAGCATGCTGTTGCTTCGCTTGAATTGAAAAGTTTTTTTATTGGTGGAATGAGACGGAGGGGCAGGTCAATCGCGACAACCTTACCCGATGGAGACCAGCGATGATTCAACCCGGCTTTTTTGATCTGCAGGACCGATTGCACAATATCGACAAGAATGGCGATCCGCTTGCCAAAATCAACGAGACGATTAAGTGGGAGATGTTCTGCCCGGCACTCGAAAAGGCTCGGGACAAAATCGGCAGTCCAATGCTGTGCTAAAGGGTTACGATGTCATTCTGCGGTTCAAGATTCTCATTTTACAGTCGCTCTACAACCTGTCGGACGACGCCGCCGAGTTTCAAATTCTCGGTAGGCACTCCTTTGCCCGTTTTCTCGGCCTGCACATCTGCCAGAAGGTTCCGGACGCTACCACGATCTGGCGTTTTCGCGAAGATCTCACCAAAGCTGGTATCGTGGAGGAGTTGTTTGCGACCTTCGACGCACATCTGCGGACCAATGGTTTTATGGCCATGAAGGGACATGTCGTGGATGCCAGCATTGTGAACGTCCCTAAACAGCGCAACAGCCGGGAAGAAAACGCCAAATTCAAAGAAAGTGAAATTCCGGAGAACTGGCCGGAGAACAAGCGGCGCAGAAAAGACGTGGATGCGTGCTGGGCCAAGAAGAACGACAAGGCGTTTTACGGCTACAAGAATCACGTTTCGGTGGACGTGAAGCACAAGTTTATTCGGAGCTATGCCGTAATGGATGCGGCGCGTCATGACAGTCAAGTTTTCGAGCAGCTTCTTACCAAATGATGTTTGTTGAAAAATTGAACAACATCCTCTAAGCGACCGGTGAAACCATGAACATACCCGCCAAAAAGGTAGTTAAGTTCAGAGCCTGTACCAAAATAGTTTGATTTGGTACAATGGCCCGCTGGCTTTTTTCAGCGCCGTACGAATTGATCAAATTCACAGCCTTCAGTTGTAATTGTTGAGACGATGTATATCCGGATATTCTGCAGGTAACGGCGGACCACTTGCAAAGCGGCCGGGCAAGGTAAAAAAATATTTAAACCGTGTGGTCAAAGTAAGAGCCACAACAAAAAATGATAGCTCAGCTGAGTTAGGCGTAAAAGGGAAAGATAACCCTCTACGCTTAACTCGTTAACGTCAATTTTGTTATGCGCTGGTTTGTTCTTCTCCGTCTTTTTCAGATTTCCTCACCCACGTAGCAAGACCATACAAAGCAAATCCATAAACAACTGCAGCACCAATAAACTTGAACATTTCACTCCTCCTTACCCCACGGTCCCTGATATTGTAGTTTCTGCTCTCTATTCATTGGATTACCTCAAACGAAAAGCCCGCTGGGTAATCCCCCAGCGGGCCGATTTGATGCTCTTGATGACCATGTTTAGTGCTGCGACAGCAGGTATCTTTGCTCGTAAAAATCTGCCAACGATGATGGAGGTGCAATCGACTTCGCGTCTTTATAGGTGTCTAACACCCCATTGAGCATCTTGTTTTTCTTGGGTAACGTCAGTAAATTATTGTCGCGCAAGACGTCAGTTACGGTTTCATGAAATCCCCAAAGGGTCGGATCATATACTCCGCCAAAGTACAATTCATTAAACCGGGAAAACTTACTGGGTGGGATAATATTGTTGGTCATGATTTCCACCAGCAGTATTTTGGCATCCCACTCTGTCAGGTGGAAGTTTTTCAGATCCTCATGCCAGGCCTGGAATTTGATCAAGTTGGTCACCATTTTCTTCATAGCCCGATAGGCGATAAATTCCAATTCGTCATATGAAAGGCCCTTGGTATGCTTTCTCATTTCGACAAATTCTCCACTGAAGGCAAGATTTTCACATACGAATACTTTTGTTCCCGCTGTGATGCCTAAAGCCATGGATTTGTCCATCGAATTCCTGATGCCGATAGACCAACACAACTCATCGCTGCCGCCGCTTAAATCCCAGATGCCGAACATTCTATTGCCATTGTTGGCCAAAACGTAGTCGGTTTTAACGATATCTAAACCAGTGGCCACGACTCCAGAGCGGATGGCATCGATGACTTGCCGATGATGGACTGGATGAAAAGATCTGGTGAAAGGAACCGCCGGAACATTGATAACCTCTGCTTCTGTTACCTTGTTGGTACCGATTAATATTGATTCAGACATGGTAATATCTCCTAATGATTCATTTTTATGACAATAAAGAGCCTTTCCAACCTCCGTGGTTGGAAAGGCTCTAAGAAAATCCTATTGATGATGTCAGTGGGTTGATCTGCCAGTTGCTATACGAACAGGTCTTGGGAACGGAACGTTTTCGGGATCAGTGCTATCTCCTTCATGGGTTTAGGGATCCAAAAGGGATTATTCAATACTTCAAGCCAACCCCAGACCTTGATATCAAGCAATTCGCTGAGATTAAAATATCCGAACTTGGCTTCTTGGTTCCATTCGTTCAACAAGACGTGACCGAAGAAAGTGTCTTGATCGTCCCACTCGATGGCCCACCAGTGGCACCGGTCTGCAGTAAAATGGAGATGAACAATCTTTTCCCCTAAGCATATGTTTTCTGTTTCGTACAAGCGAGGCAGTTTGTTGAGTTGCTCCATTGTCGGTATATTGATCATGACGTTTTCCTGTATTGGGGTGGTTGAAATAGAAAACCGCCATGCACTTGTGAAAGAGGCATGGCGGCATAAGATGGAATAATGTTCAGGAGGAGCCTATGCAGGCGGCCTTGAGTTGGGCAGTCAATGCTCTTTTAATGGGAGGCTGAGTAACTGCCCAAGTCTACCTACAAATACTTCTATGGAACCTCGTGGCGAGTAAGTGGCGATGAAATAATTGAGACGGTTCAGGCGGCCTTTTTGATCTCCAGGAAGGAGTATGAGCTGCTCTTCTGGAAATCAGCCAACGATTGGCCATAACCTTGGAGAAACTGGCCCAGCCTATCTGTGTCCAGAATCTTCCGGGTACGAACCGCCTTGCGGAGCAACTGACCATGAGCCTTGAGCGGACCGCGTTGGTCGACGATGGCCAACAGGTCGCCCTTGCGCATACCGATCTCTGCTTCAAGTTCTCGTTGCTGGTGCTGCAGTCCTGTTAGGACTGCGACGCTCTCGGTCAGTTCCACAACCTCTTCCGCCTGGAATTTGGAACAATCCATAAGAAAGGAACAATAACCACACAGGGGGCCAGCTTCCATAGTCAGAGTTGTTTGGTCGCCGTCGCTGTAATGCTGGTATTGGTTCCAAATGGTGGTGGCTCGGTCAATCAGGCCCTCATAGATCATGGTCTGGGGTGAGTAGCCATCGAAGAGTTGCATTCCCTGTTTACCGAAGTTGACCGCCAGAATGGCGCCTTTCTCCACCGTGTAATCGGGGTAGCAGTCGGCCAGCAGTCCCATCTGCAGATACAATTGGGTTTCCCAAGAGCCATAGGGATATTCCGGGATACTCTCCGGTGATTTGACCTCCAGAACTGCCATGGTTTTTCTGGCTTCAGAAATAAAGACAAAATCAAGGTGGCCCATAACTGGAACGTCACCTGGATAGCGAACCTCGACCTGGCGTTGATAGTTGGTAAACCCGGCGGCGGTGAAAGCGGCGGCTACGATCTCCTCGGCCATGTGACCTCGACGAAATCGCAGCAGAGTGACCAGGTTCGCTTCCGGGGGTTTGAGTTTAGTGAGAATAGTTTTACGTGGACAGGCACCGATATCGGAAGCCCCAAGATAGGTGGCCCGATCGCCAAGTGTTTCCGCGGTGTGTTGGGCAGCAAGCTGCTGCAACGCTGCTTGCAAGGTGATCATTAACTGGTCTGACATAGTGGTATCCTCTTTAATTAATGAGAAGAGGATATACCGGTTCCCCCTGAGGGAATGGTGTCACTCCCTCAGGGGTTAGGTGAGCTTGCGTTAAGCTGCTTTTTTCATCCAAGACTTGCCAGTTTTATCCCACTGAAAGCCCACAGCTTTGAGCAGTTCCTTTTTATCGAACAGATGCTCGCCGATGGCGACGATCACACCTTGACGGTTCTCAAAGGTGACGCCGGCTATCTTGGGCATTGTTGACGTGGGATCACTCGGATCCGTTGATGGATCAATGAGCTGGCTGTTACTGGGAGGTGGTTGGGGCGAGGACGATTGTGGTCTTTGTTGATAGACGTATTTCAACAGGCCTTTGTAGGCATCGCTGCCGATAGAGAGGAGTGACATGCATTTCTGGATGGCATCGGTGATCGCGCCTTTCTGAGCGTCGCCAACATTGCCTCTGATAATATGCATTTGGCCCTTGTGTGAACCTTTACAGAGCCAATCACTATCAACTTTGAGATAGAGGCGAATCTCAGCTACTGCCTGGCTGTCGAAAATCTCCTCCTTGGTTAGTTCGTATCGCCAGTTCTCCGGACCAAGTACCTCGTTGACGCTGTCAAAGACATACTGGGGCCGATAGCCATACTTGAGTTGACCGATAGTTTTTCCTTCCTTGTCGGTCATCTTGATTTCTTGAATTGCCTCAATGCCGAATGCGCGTAAACGCTCGTTGATCGAATGGATTTGATCCCGCAATAACGCCATAATATTCCTCATTTGATTTTAGACATAAAGAGCCCTCTCCATATTCAATAAGTCACGGAAAATAATAAATATGTTCAATAGATAGACGGCTAACTTATGAACGGAATTTTGGACTGATTTTCGAAGTGTTCAGCAACGGTCGTGTTTGAACAAGGGGATTTGAAAGGTAAGGAGGTTAAGGATTTGAAGCGGGTTGTTGTTCGTTGTAATCCTTTGCAAAATGTGCGTTTGCGGCGAAACCGATGGTTTCTGTTATCGCCATTGCGGTGCTGGCATTGATAGCGTTACCGTACAATGGAATCCAACCGATCAAGAATTGCGACAATGCTCGACCACCATAACCAGCTGGTAATGTAAGTAATATGCTCTTAGCGTTTGCCTTGGTAATGGTAGAATCGTACTCAGTCGCAATAGCAATAATCATAGCTGTTTGTAAAGCCATGAGGATAGGCATATCAGATCCAGGAATTTGTGCTAAACCTGATCCAACACCTCCAGCGGTCATGGCAGCTGTATGAATAATTGCGTGAATCCTCCGTTTTTTTTTGTTTCCATGGTGTCTCCGTAAAACGGGATTGGGGATTATCGAAAAGCTTATCGTTGAACTTAGATCTCAAAAATTAAAGCGATCATTTGTCATTATAAACATCATTACACGGCCACTTGCCGATTTCTTTATAGATTCATT
>Ga0364909_10321_pt1 | contig 13107 bp, 17 predicted proteins | sample SorcelJu500001C3_3_FD_206966 | JGI IMG/M metagenome (GOLD analysis project Ga0364909, IMG submission 206966) | Enriched cells from Trout Bog Lake Hypolimnion, Wisconsin, USA - BchlTB.June25.5000.01.C3 | ecosystem: Environmental > Aquatic > Freshwater > Lake > Hypolimnion/Profundal zone | place... | reverse complement strand
GTTTAAGGCGATTTTGCAATTGATACTTTCCTGCCTAGTTGGCGCTTTCCCTAGTTTCAAATTAGAATTCGCTCAACCTCATCAAGTGAGATCTGATCATTGCGCCGATCATAAAGACCGGTAGTGCGGGCTGATTCATGATTTGCCATCTGTTGGGCCACTTCGAGCTTGCCGCCATTGCGCAAGTATTCCGTGATCCCGGTGGCCCGAAAACTGTGACAGCAAATTTGGGTACGAACTCCAGCATCCTCGGCACGGCGACCAACCATGCGATACACGTCCGTACGATGCATGGGTTTTTCTGAAAGCTGAGTACTACGCCCGCGTACCGAGCAGAAGAGATACCCTTTGGCATCCCGACTTATCCCCGCACCCTCGATATAGGCGGCAAGGTAGTGTTCAAGATTATGGTGGCAAGGCATCTCATGACGCTTACCTCCTTTTTCGTGCAACCTTACCCAAGTGCGACGGCCCTGGACATAGACATCTTCAACTCGCATCTTGGTGACCGCACCAACGCGGGCGAAGGTGTACACCATGAGACCGATCAGGGCGCGATCCCGTAAGCCAACCAGCGAATCAGTATCCATTGAATCGATCAGCACGCGAGCCTCTTCCGCCGCAAGCACCGGGGTTTTGCCCTTCCTCACCACATGTTTCGGCCCTCGGACCGCATGGGCCGGGTTCGAGGGGATCACCTGGCTGACGACCAACCAGTTAAAGAGCATACGGAGCGCCGCGAGTTGGAGTTTAACCGAGGGTGCCGCAATTCTCTCCTGTAACCCTTCAATATATGCGGCAACATGCACCGGTCGCACCTGGCCGAGTTCGCTTATCCCTTGGTCGGTACACCAGGCTGCAAAGGTGACTGTCGCCCTTGCGTAAGCCTTGCGCGTGTTCGGGTTTCTGATTTGCGCAGTGAAGAATTCAATCACCCGTTCAGCTGTCCGCGCATCCGGAGCAAAGATCGCCGGCAGCGTCACTCCATTCTGTCCCCTGCTGACCACCAATGCCTCTTTCATACGTTCTCCTTTGACCTTCTGTTTTTATGTATCATAACGTCCTTTATGATACATAAAAATGGCTGTTGGCTCACCCCTTTTTAGCCTTCGTCTTAATTAAGCTTTAACCAATCGAATTTCCTCCGTAATACAAAATGCAATTTAGCTGCTGTTGATTTCTCCATGATCTTCTGAAAGAAGAACCTCAGTTTCCTATTTGTCTAGTTTCCTAGATTGAAATTCCATTTTCCCAGATAAGCTATGAGAGTATTTCTTTCTTTACAGACCAGTAAGGAAAAAAATATGAAAATAACTTCGACAAAACAGCATTAAAGCCGTTTCCAGGTAGACGCCACAGCATGGCACGGTAATTGCTGCCTCATCCTGTATTTGTGCTGCATCTCATATTGCCCATCCATACTTTCAGAAAATGGCATACCGTACGGGTAAGACTGTCTCAGATGTATCACTAGGCGGACATCTCCAGAGCCACTATCTTGCGCGAGGGTTCCGGGTAATTTGGCGAACATGGCTGCAATTACGGGACATGATCAAATTTACGTTATCTTTAATATATCGTCAAAATTCAAGGTGATTAACGTGTCACAGGGGGAAGGAAAATGACTTGGTTTTACAACATGACACTCAAGGGAAAGCTGCTCTTCGGATTTATCACTGTGGCGATTATTGCCGGCGTCATCGGCGGCTATGGCATTTATAACCTGAAGCTCATTAATGCTGCCGATGCCAATCTCTACGAGAAAATGACTGTCCCCCTCGGTGAAATGGCTAATATCTCCACCGCTTTCCAGCGAATCCGGGTCAATATCCGCGATTTGATCGCCGCGAACAGCTCGGAGAAGCAGGAACAATTTATGGGTCGGATCAAAGATCTCCGGGCAGAGCTCTCGAAGAATGCCGAGAGTTTTGAAAAAACCATCTTCTCCGATGAAGGGCATAAATTGTTTGATGAATTTAAAAAAGCTCGCGTTGCCTATGGTGCCCAGGTGGATAAAATGACCACCCTGGTCAAAGAAGGAAAAATCGAAGAAGCCACCGCCGTCCTTCAAGGTGAGGCGGGCAAGGCTTCCCGGGAGGAGCAGACCCTTATCGACAAAATGATGGAGGTCAAGGTGAAGAATGCCAAATTGACCTCCGACCAAAATAGCGCCACCGCCAAGGCTGCCAGCACGGTCATGACCATTTTGGCGGCTGTGGGCATGCTCCTGGCGATCGGCCTGGGACTTTTCATCGCCCGCATCGTTCTTCGCCAACTTGGGGGCGATCCCAAGCAAGTCGGTGAGATTGCAACTCTGGTGGCGGTGGGTGACCTTTCCCGTGAAATTACCCTTGCCTTTGGCGACAGCACCAGTGTCATGGCCGCCATGAAGAAAATGGTTAACGCTTTTAACGAAATAACCGCCCATGCCCAACAAATTGCGCAGGGCAACCTAATGGTCGATTTGAAAAAACGAAGCGAGAAAGACGAACTGCTGGAATCGCTGGCAATGATGGTCGAGAAATTGAAAGAAGTGGTCACCGAGGTCCAGTCCGCCGCCGACAACGTCTCCTCCGGTGCCCAGGAAATGTCCGCCACCGCCCAGCAGATGTCGCAGGGCGCAACTGAGCAAGCTGCCAGTGCCGAAGAGGTGTCGTCGAGCATGGAACAGATGGCCTCCAACATCCGCCAGAACACGGACAACGCCATGCAGACGGAAAAGATCGCAATCAAGAGTTCATCCGATGCCAAAGATGGGGGAAAAGCGGTGACGGAAACCGTGGCCGCCATGAAACAGATTGCCACCAAGATTTCCATTATCGAGGAAATCGCCCGCCAGACCAACCTACTGGCCCTGAACGCCGCCATTGAGGCTGCGCGCGCCGGTGAACACGGCAAGGGGTTTGCCGTGGTGGCCTCGGAAGTACGGAAACTTGCAGAACGCAGCCATACCGCCGCCGGCGAGATCAGCCAGCTCTCGACCTCGAGCGTTGCCGTTGCCGAGCAGGCTGGGGACATGCTAAACAAGATGGTGCCCGATATCCAGAAGACCGCAGACCTGGTCCAGGAGATTAGCGCTTCGAGCAAGGAACAGGATACCGGCGCTGATCAGATCAACAAGGCCATCCAGCAACTGGACCAAGTCATTCAGCAAAACGCCGGAGCTGCCGAGGAAATGGCCTCGACCACGGAAGAGCTTTCCAGCCAGGCCGAACAGCTCAAGGCCACTATTTCATTTTTCACCCTGGATTCGGGCAAGCAGCGGCGGGTGATCAGTGCCCCCTCCTACATATCGACCAAGCAGATTGCTATCGGGCATGTCGCCGCCCCTAGAACCAACGTCGCCCGCAAGGTTGCCCCGGTTAAACCCGCAAGAACGGTGCAACCCAGAGGCGGAATCCAGCTGGATATGGGAGGCAACGGTGGCGCGGATCATCTTGACCATGAGTTCGAGAAATTCTGATTGAGGCTGCAACCCGTCAGGCTGTAGGTCAACGGACTAGATTTTTTGGACGTAAGATCTACAGCCTGCACTTAACCGCCCCAAATGGAGGGAACTATGAGTGTGGCAGGAATAACTGAAACAGTGCAATATCTGACCTTTAAACTGGCAGATGAAATTTTTGCGTTTGATGTGGCCAAGGTCCGGGAAATCGTGGAACTGACCTCGATTACCAAGGTGCCGCAGACCCCGGACTTCATGCAGGGCGTCATCAACCTGCGGGGAAGTGTTGTCCCGGTGATCGATCTCCGTCTCAATTTTGGTATGCAATGCACGGAACAGACCGTCAACACCTGCATTATCGTGGTTGAGGTCAACCTCCAGGGAGAGACGATCGTCCTCGGCGTGCTGGCTGACTCGGTGCAGGAAGTGGTGGAGCTGGAACCGGACCTTATTGAGCCGCCACCCCAACTCGGCACCAAGCTGAACACCGAGTTTATCAAAGGCATGGGCAAGGTGGAAAACGATTTTGTCATAATCCTTGATATCGACAAGGTGTTTTCTGCAGATGACCTGACCGATCTCCACGGGGGCATTGGCCAGTAATCATTACGAATTTATAGTTCAGGCCTGATTACTTGACAGATGAACAACATGGATAACATAAAGTCGTTTATGACCATCCAACCCACTTGAACTTCAAAACAGTCCTGTTTCTACCAAGAAAAGTATCAATACACATATCTGAGTAATTTTTTAATCAGTAGAAGCAACTAATTCCTGTACTCGTTCGGCGGCGTTGTCATCAACTGCACGGAACCGTTGATGGGAAAACCACACTTTGCCACAAAGTTGGAGAAGCTCGTACGCACGCCCGCAGAGATGTAGCAATTCCCAATTGGACCACAATCGAACACTCTTTTGATATTCCGGTGTGGTCATCTCATCCCCCTCTCCTTCTATAAACCAAGGTTTTGAATTGGATCCGCCCGTAGCACCGCCCAAGCAAAGGGCGATAGGGGGTTCTCATCGTTTTGTCTTATGTTGGGGTGTTTAGACGATCCGCAAATCCCTATAAATCCATGCATCCATTTTTGCTCATTAGACAAAATAATCCTAAATGTCTAATTTAGATTTATCAAAAGAGAAAAAAGGAAGGTAGAGAAGTAATGACTTCTAATGATAACGCGGCACCCGATGCCACCGTTTAGAACGGTCGATCGACTGGAGTTGGGCGGCACTCGTTCCCTCAATCGCCAATCGAACGAATGACCCGCGCCGGATTTCCTCCGACAAGGGTATTCGGGGGAACGTCCTTGGTGACTACCGAACCCGCCGCGACAACCGAGTTTTCGCCTACTGTTACGCCACCGATGATGGTCGCGCTGGCTGCGATCCACACGTTTTTTTCAATCACGATGGGCTTTCCGATTGTGGCGGCGCGTCGCTGCGAAGGTTCAAGGAGATGGCCCGTCGTGATGATGCTCACATTCGGCCCGATCATCACATCGTCCGCAATATCGAGGCCGCCAAGGTCATAGAAAGTGCAGTTCTGATTTACGAAGACATTGTGCCCGACACGGATTTCGTCCCCACCAGCAGTATAAAATGGAGGGATAAGTAAAAAACTTTCGTCTACCTTTTTACCGATAAGTTCGCTGAACAAAGCCCGAATTTCGTCCGCATCGTTGAACGTCAAGCGGTTAAGTGTTGCGGTGATCGCCATCGCTCGTTTGACGTTTGCCAACATGGCCGCTGATTCCAGCGTCCTGCTATAAATTATCTTGGTGCGATCGTCATTCGGCATTCGTTATTTTTCTCAGGCTACAATTGGGTTAGGAATACATAAACCTGACCCGCGATCACCTGTGGCGAAGCGGTGCCAAGATCGGCGCGGGCAAGTTCAGGCTTCTAGCGCCTGCCAATCACAGAAGAGATGTTTTCCAAAGCACCATCTGGGGCAGAGATGCATCCATTGCGCATGTGGCCGGTTAAGGAGCGGGGGAATTGCCGCCATGGAATCTCCCAAAATGACGCGCCGAAAAAAGGGCAATCAGGAAACTGCCCATTCCCACGGTAAGAATATCGGGAATTGAATGCAGGTCAAAGTCCCCAACCTGGATGATAAGCCAATACGCCACCATCACGTTAAAGAACCCCCAAATGATATTGACAGTCGATGACGAAAGCCCTTCACCGGAAGGCTTTGCGAATGGGCTTTGGAAAGCGCGCCCCATCATTCCGCTGACAATATGCGGAATAGCGTTGGCGAGGAAAGCGCCACCGAAAAAATAAGAGATATAGCTTGCCCAGCTCATGTTGAGTTTCCCTTTGTTCATTCTTGATCAGAGATAAAGGCATCTGTAGTGATAACTGTTCCGCGTTTCGGGAATATCTTTTCCGTTAGAACGCGATGAACTTCAGCATCTGCATCGAAGCAGGCATCGTGAATTATGGTAAGCCTGAAATCCAAGTCGAATGCTCTGGTGACGGTCGCAAGGACGATGCCGCTGGTGGAAACACCGAAGAGAACTAGATTTTCAATGCCGCGCGCGCGAAGCGTCAGATTGAGGTGGTTCTCGGAAAACGCGCCGATGCGTTGTTTATAGATAATCAGATCGTGGGGGTGAATAATCGCGCTGTGAAATTCGGCGGAAGGACTGCCTTTAACAAAGAGATTGTTCTGTTTTGCCTTTAAAAAAGGAGTGTCCAGATTCGACACTTCGGGGTGGCCTTCGGAAAAGCCAAGCCCCACATGGATAAGTTGATAGTTTTTCTTTCGGGCCAAACTCACGATTTTGGATGCGTTGGGGATAATGCTTTCATAGCCGCCCCCCATCGCCAATATCCCTTTTTGAAGGTCAAGCGTTAGTACGGCAGTTTTGGACGATTCAAGCTTCATTTTATTGCTCCTTGTTGGGTTGCTTGGGCAGCAGCCCCATTTCCTGATAGATCGGGCGCATGACCGTTCTAATTTTAGGCATTTGCAGCGAGAACCATAACGAGCCCAAAAGACAAAATGTCCCGGTGATGATAATCGTGTTGGAGGCACCAATTTTTTGAGCCAGAGCGCCTGCCAGTAGGCTGCCGATCGGGGCTGATCCGAAATAAGCCATTGCGTAATAGCTGATGACACGAGCGCGCTTATCTTCAGGAACAAGGGTTTGGATAACCGTATTGCTCGCGGAAGCACTCTGCATCATGCCGAAACCCGCAAACCCCATGAGCAAAAGCGATAGAATGAATTGGTGCGAGAAACCGAACAGAATCAGCGCAAGTCCAAGGGTAGCCGAACTTATCTGGATCATGCGTGTTAAGCCGACGACCGATTTTCGGAACGCAAGAGAAAGCGCAGAAATGAGCGCCCCCAGCCCGGAAGCAGCCGTAAGCCAACCTAGCGTATGGGGGCCCCCATGGAAAACCTGCCCTGCAAAGATAGGCAACAAAACCATATATGGGTAGGCATCACTGCAGGAACCCGCGTCTTTGTATGTGAAAATCTCGCCTTCAGTGGAGAATTTGTCGAAATGAGAAAGCATACCAAGGGCCTTTCGTATGACGAGCTGGAGTTTATAGCTTATCGAGCCATGAAGAAAATGGTGACTAACTTAATAAAGTTCCAGGCTTGGCATGAGGATCTTAAGAACTTCCAACTGTCAGAGTGGGATGCCAAAATACTATTGGTAGATATCATGACAAATAATATCATCCCATCCAGTAAGTTCGGGAGATTCAATGAATTGTACTTTGGCGGAGTATATGATCCGACACTCTGGGGATTTCATGAAACTGTGACAGATGTATTACGCGATAACAATTTGCTAACATTGCCCAAGAAAAACAAGCTGCTCAATGGGGTTTTGGATACTTACAAGAACTCCAGATCGATCGATCCGCCTTCACCCTTAGCAGGATTTTACGAGCAACGACACCTGCAGTCTCACTGCTAAGTATAGCCATAAGAACTTTCGACCAAGCCCGCTGATATCAATACCAGCGGGCTTTTCTTTCAAGCAAGAATATTTTTTTAAAATTCAAAAAGGTAAAGGAGGTGTAAGATGTTCAAATTTATTGGGGCTGTGGTTGTATACGGTTTTGCAACGTATGGTCTATTTACCTGGTTGCAGAAATCAAAAAAGGATGAAGAACCTCCCAATATTAAACAGGATTGACGATAACTATTACGCAAACAGTTGTTGATATAGATATTGGGATCTTATTTCATAATGCCGGTGCTAAGGTTTACAGAGATGGTTTTAGCGTATTGATGTTTTACCTTAGTGGAAGTCATATCCGGACCATAGGCAAGGATAACGACAGTATCACCCTTAGGATCAATGACGCCGTAATGAGCGTCTTCGGTCCTGAGGGGTATGGAAAATTCTAAAGTTGTGCTGTTTCCAGTTTGGGTACCACCAATGATCGTGACATTATCTTTGCCGCCATTTTTTGTATTCGGGATGTGTTTTGTTGCTTCAATGCCGAATTCATTAGAAATCTCTACCTTGCCATTCTTAACCACACCAAGAATGATATTGGCATCCTTCATATTCTCCGTGGGGCGAAATCCTATCCCCACCCAACCCATGGTCGGGGCAGTAAGCTTGATGGCAATGTTTTCCCCCTCTATGCTCCAATCAAAAATCATTTTGTCAATCGTCAGCGAATGCTGATAACCAGTGGCCATAGAGACACCGGTGAGTAAGAAGACTAAAGTAAAAGCACTTAGCAAAAACCATAGGCGTTTCATTAAAGACATGATTTTATCCCTCAGCTATTGGTTGATTAGGTTAAGAAGGTTTTTGAAACCCAGATTTAGCAAGATAGACTTATTATTGAGTCAATAACGTTAAACACACCCATCGTTGTTGGAGTAATATACGGAACAATTTTACCGAACTATGAAGTATAATTTAGCAGAAAAATCATTGTATAAGATCTTCTCCAAAAACCGGAAAAAAGGTGAAACTTATGTTTTCAGGACTACTCAAACCCATGCATTTGCTTGTTATTTTAGTGATCGTCCTAATCATTTTCGGAACGGGTAAACTATCAGAAGTTGGCGGTGCGCTTGGCAAGGGTCTCAAAGCTTTTAAAAGTGAGATAAAAGACGAGCACGATACAACACTACCTGAAAACCAGCAAAAAATTGAATACAAAACGGAAGAGAAGGATTGGTTTTCTGGAATTGTATCTTCTCTGGAAAAAATGTTCAAATTTCGATAATCTTCAACCAAAAGCTAAAATATTTTACAAACCAATATCGATAACTTACCAAACGCAACAAAGGTGGATAAAGCGTGGGTTATGAGCTGGAAAAATTCAAAACCGATGTGAATTTAACCGAATTGGCGGCATCAAAGGGGTATGTTTTGGATCGTCGAGCCAGCTCCCGCAATTCTGCTGTAATGCGCCATCCTGATGGCGATAAAATCATTATTGCAAGATACGACGGGTCCACCCACTGGATTTATTTTTCAGTTCGAGATGATAGTGACAACGGTACCGTTGTAGATTTTCTGCAGAATCGAGGCAGCGGCACCTTGGGCGAAGTCCGTAAGACTCTTCGAACTTGGCTAGGATCGTCACGACCTTCAATGCAAATACCGTTGTTCGTACAGGATTTGCAGCCTGTTTCCCGAGATCGAGCAAACGTTATTGCTTCATGGGGAAAAGCGGAAATTTGTACAGCCTTGCCGTACCTTACCGGTCGAGGGTTAGGACCAGATGTTTTAGGACTTCCTCTTTTTGCCAATTGTGTGCGCGTCGATAATCGTCGCAACGCTCTTTTCCCGCATTACGATAAAACAGGCTTATGCGGATTTGAAATCAAGAATAAAGACTTTACTGGTTTCGCTGCTGGCGGTGTGAAAGGACTTTGGTATAGCCAAACCAACACCACGGTCAATCGGCTTGTTTTAACCGAAAGCAGCATCGATGCAATATCGTTTCATATTTTACAAGGTAATGAATATACACGATATTTATCAACTGGTGGAGAATTGAACCCACAGCAACCGGCTCTTTTACGTGGCGCCATGGAAAAACTGACAACATCGGCGGTTGTTGTCATAGCTTTTGATAATGATAATGGCGGCGAAAAACTTGCAAAGGAAGTCGCTGCTATTGCCCCCACTTATTGTAAGTTGGAGCGGGTCAAGCCAGATCAGTGCGCCGGCAAAGATTGGAACGAAGTTCTTAAAAAGAAGCTCGGGTTAAACTAAAAGCGGGCAATAGGAAAAGGAAGTGACAGGCAACCCCCTAGCAGAGGTTCTATGGGCTTTTGTTTATGTTTAGCACCCCGTGCTAGCCTTCGGTGCTAAAGTCGCCTTAAGCTCTATTTTTGGTTCCTTTTCCTATAGCCCTATTCGAAAATAAATTGTGAGCCTTTTGGGGCGAGCACAATTGTTTTAGGTTGTCCTGCCCTTTTATTCTGGCGAAGGTTTTGAAAGTCGGAGGAGCTAAAAAGAAAGAGTTTTACATATTGCCCTGTTGGAACCCTTAATAGATATAATTACCTACAGACACTTCCTTATTTTTTATATTCCAAAAAATGGGTAAAGCACACTATTTATTTGTAACTTATCGTATTAATTATAAATATATTTACACAAAGTGCTTTTACTGCTTGCAAAAAAGTGTTTCAACACTAGTCACTCATGACCAGTATTGATTTTTACCATTCAACGATAATAAAGACGAGGCAGTGGGGCACCGCCCATCTTTTTTCTTTTATATTAAAAGATATAGTTAGATGGTCATCCATGACCAGTATTAAACCGTAATACTAGTCATGGATGACCAGTATTAAATACTGACACCGGTCACAGGTGACACTGGTCATGGATGACCGGTATTGAGCGAGGCGACAGTTGACTATTTTTCGCCTTTTTTCTTGCTAGCTTCCCATGCCTTCACAACTTTGTCTCGCAACTCCATTGGCAACTTGTCTAGGTCAGCCATAAATTGTTGGACATTATAGTTTACGGCGTTGTCGTACAAGTGATTGACGTTTATCTGTAACCGTTCAATATGCACTACCTTTGCATTGCCAAGCTCACCGGTTACGAGGACGTTCTTTAAATCTGCGACCGCATCTTTGACGCCTCCAGGCAGATAGTCCCATGTTGCTGTTGCTGCAGGTCTACCGCTATCATCAGTTATCTCTACCTTCTCTCTAAGAACATATACGTTATGGCGTCCGCTCTTTGTTTTAGTGATATAACCGAATTCCTCGAGGGTTTTGAGTTCTCGTTGCACTTGCGACAATGACACACCGGCTTTTTCTGCAATAGTCTCTAGCGCGGGAAAAGCCCTGCCCGTTGAAAAATTAGTGAAGGCTTTAACCACCAGATAAACTTTTACCGCCGATCCCGGCAACTTCGCCATATCACCATTATCAATCATGCTCTTGAAAACGTGGAACCAGGACGTAGTCGCCTGGAACATTTCCATCTGCTTATGCTCGCTCATTGTTTACTCTATTTTTTTGGCACACAACCACTCGGGTCAACGGCTATTTAATAAATAGTTTTTTGCCGATAAAAGTATCGTTGCTAATATTAATACACATCTAGGCACCCCCTTTTTTCGACAAGTACTCAATCAGGGGTGACCCGTTATTGGAGCTATCCATTCTCCTAATTCAAAACATTAGCCTAAAAGACAAATTAACAAATAGCGTGCTTTTTATCTTTTTTGCTTATTTAATACCGTTTAATTCTTTATATGCTTCAAGACAAGCTTCGAGCAATTCGACTTTTTTCTTAAACCCCTTAGTAAAAGCGATTGTCCTAAACTCTTTATCAAATTCTTCCGTAACACGCGTGTTGAAAGGCTCAGTTCTCCCTGTTTTATTTCTGTACTTTTTCACCTCTACGGAATGGTCAGCAGGTGCAATTTCAGGGGCATCAAGATTATTGTCGGCTTCGTCTGGAGTGGGAACATCCCCGAACCTGTTTCTACCTTTCCCTTTAAGCTTACTAAAATCGGCCATTTATTTTACTCGCTCATTAGATGTGTTAAAATACTCTCCAAAAGCTCGTTAGCCTTATCGTTAAGGCTTTTGTAGCGGGTTTCTGTTACCGATAAACCCTCGTTTTGCGCCTGCCTATATGCGGGTTTTTCATACAAACAACCAGTCAAAACAGTGAAGCCAGATTGGCCTATATACTCTCTTGCATCGACGATTTCTGCTTCTGTACTAACACGAACAAGCGCCAGTGCAATTTTGTAGCGCGGAATTCCTTTATTCTCCAATTCATAGGCAAGCTTTATAGCAGGAACTAAATCGTCCCGACTCGCACAAGTAGGAAGTATTACGAGATCGGCTTGTTGTGCGGTATCAAGTGTTCCACTACTTGCTCTCGGGGCACCATCAATAATTAGGATATCATGACCACCTGCGGCTTCAACAGCCAATGAGGCTTTACTAAAAAGCTCAACTGAACCAATAGGTTCATATCCATTATTAAGTCGTTGCCTGTGCCATTCTGTTACGGTACCTTGCTGTATATCAAGGTCTGCAAGTTTAACTGACAAACCACTTTTAAAAGCATCACATGCAACAGCGCGTGCTAAAGTCGATTTCCCGACTCCACCTTTTTGGGAAATGAAAGCAATTGTTTTGTTCACGATATCACCATAGCGTTAAAAGCAAAAAAGCAAGCATATTGTCTTTTTACTGATTCTTCACATATCATATAACCCTAAAATTCAGCTATTTGCAAAATATTAATAAAAGCATAAAAGACAAATAGCAAAATAGCAAAATAGCACATTTCTTTAAAAACGTATCAATACGCGTAAATGCTTAGCTGCAGTTACAAATGCACGCTGTTTGGCTTTTTATCTTTTTAGCTTGTTATCTTTTTACGGGCTATAATTGACCGAGAGAAAGACATGCCTGGGAAGGATAAGATGGAAACCACGTTTAAACATTGTTGACACATTGAAAAGAAAAAGATATATATGTTTATACATTGTATAAATCATTACTTATCGAGGTCGCCATGCAACAGCTAACAGTGAAAAAATGGGGTAATTCCCTTGGAGTAAGAATCCCTAAAAACATTGCGGAAACTGGAAAGTTAAAGATTGACCAAGAGGTCAGCATTGAGGCCGTTGATGGAAAAATTATCATTACCCCTCTCGCCCAGGTCAAAGAATATTCCTTGAAAGAGTTGTTGAATAACTGCCCATCGGATTCTTTGGCTTTGGATGATGAAGACCGGGCTTGGTTGAACGCTAAACCGGTTGGAAAGGAAGTTTAGTAATGAAGCAATATATCCCGAAGCGCGGCGATATCATTTGGACGGACTTTGACCCTGCAGCAGGCCATGAACAAAAAGGAAAACGTCCTGCCCTGGTGCTGTCACCAGAGCCTTTTAACAAAAAGATATTGTTAGCTCTGGTCGCGCCGATCACAAGCAGGGTTCGCGGCCACGCCTTTGAGGTTCCATTACAAGGGCAGAAGGTTTCAGGGGCGATTTTGTGTCAGCAGGTTAAAACGATTGATTTTATAGCTAGAGGCGTATCGTTTGCGGAAAAGGCCCCTGATGAGGTTGTGGTTGACGTATTGGCTAGAGTTAGGACTTTAGTTGTTTAAACTGTTTTCTCCCAAACATACCCGCAATGGTCTTGATGCGGCACGAAAGCAAGGTCGT
>Ga0364909_10320_pt1 | contig 13177 bp, 10 predicted proteins | sample SorcelJu500001C3_3_FD_206966 | JGI IMG/M metagenome (GOLD analysis project Ga0364909, IMG submission 206966) | Enriched cells from Trout Bog Lake Hypolimnion, Wisconsin, USA - BchlTB.June25.5000.01.C3 | ecosystem: Environmental > Aquatic > Freshwater > Lake > Hypolimnion/Profundal zone | place... | reverse complement strand
CCTGCAAAAGACTTAAAATAATTATTTACCACAGAGCACGCAGAGAATAGAGCAATAAGAGATATTACAATTAAATTATTTAATATTAAATTGATAAATGATATAGCTATAATTATCGCAATAAACTGAGATGTGGTATGAAAATTAGGTTATTTCATTTATTAGTTATAGTTTTGATACAAGGGTTAATTTCTGAAAGCCTTCTCGCAAAAAAGATGGACAGTAGCTATTTAGAGTCCTCAATGACCTGGGAAGCAAACGAAGAGGTCAAAGAGTGCATTCATGATCCAACACCCTATTTACTTCCTCGAGATCATTATCTCAGGTCAATTCTTGATACAATCTTTTCAAACCCTGCGCTGCTGAAAAATAAAAAGAGCTTCTCCAAAGGGCGTTTTACAACCATAGCTCTTCGAAAGAAGAAGGGCTCACTTCGAGTGGCAAGACACCCTTCAGCGCCTGGATACCTTTTTAAACTCTATCTTAAAAATGAAACAGAGAAGAGCAGTGACGAAGTAGCGCAGGCACTCATACAGCGCTGTGTCGTGGCAAAAAGAGTGGGCGATCTGATCAAACAACAGGGAATTCGTCATATTACTGTACCTGAAAAATGGCTCTACGAGATAGCGCGAGATGCAAAAAGCGACGAGAGAACATTTGTTCTTGTTGTACGAGATATGCAGCTTTCACAATATAAAGGCAGTGTAAAAGCGTGGAAAAAAGTAGCCACCGAAGAGCATCTGCATGAACTGTATGCTATACTCAGCAGCGGATATGCCTCAGTCGCCCTTGCACAAAATATTCCCTACACAAAATCCAATACATTTTCCTGTATAGATACTGAATTTGCAGAGCGCAACTTTAGGTTAGCACGCGCCAAGCGCTACTTCTCTAATCGGATGAAAAAGTACTGGATGAAGCTCATTGTCGACCATAAGTTCAAGAAAAAAAATAAAATAAAAGAAGAAAAAACAAGACCAAATAAGCGGCTGAAGTGGCTTTCACATGAAGCAGATTAAGCTGTACAGAAATAGAGCATTCAATTATTAAAAAAATAAGTATACAAATTATGAGGTACAACGATGAATCCCTTAAAACCTTCAAAGATTATTCGCCTTGATCCGCAAGTCCAAGCCTATGCGGATGTCTATGCAGAGACTTTGAGTGCTCTTGAAGAGGAGGAGTATCAAAGTGATCTGGTTCCCTTTTCACAAAAAAAGGCACAGATCAAAGAGCAAGTGGTGCAATTATTTTCAGACAACCAGCAAAAATTACAGCGCGCGCAAATACTCTTAAAGCAGATGTTTGCCCTACAAAAAAGCAGTAGGGTTGATTTTTCAGTCTGGGAAGAGGCGGTAAAAAAGCTGAAAATAGAGATGGAAAATCGCTCATTTTATAACAGGCCCATAGAAGAAAAGCTGGAAGCGCTTCAGGTGACTGCCAAAATTCCAAGCGCCTTCATGCAGCAAGCCTATGATTGCGGGATGGCCTGTCTGAATGAAAAACGCTTTGATGAGGGCGAGTGCATCTTCTTATTTTTGCACTACTTAAATCCCAACGTCTTTGATTACTGGCTGGGTGAGGCGCTCTGTCAAGAAGAGCAAAAAGATTTTGCCGCAGCGCTCTTAAGCTATGTGAACGCCCTGACCTTCAACACCAAAAAAGAGGTCATTTTTTATCAGATGGCCAGCTGCCTGTATCAACTGAAAGAGAAAAAGGCGAGCCTACAAAGCCTTGATCTCTGCATTGAATATGCCAAAAGGGATGCAGCTAATCCAGAGCTTTTGCAACTGGCAGTAGAAACAAAAAGCAGTATTGAAACAACAGCGGCTTAAAGAGTAGGGGAGATATCATGCAAGTTAATGGCGATCGTGCAGTACAAGGCACACAACCAGCTCATGTAGAGCCTACTTCTAGGCCAACAGCAGGACCTTTCCCGGGAGGGGTAGGCCAAGGTGCTACAAATGCCCTTAGTCCAACTCCTAAAGCTACTCCGAATTGGGCAGCAGATCCGGATGTAAAGGCTACTTTACAAAAAGAGGTGAATAGTTTTCTGCCTTCATGGCGTTCCATAGGTAACATTATCAATACAGAGCTTAAGGGATTATTTGGATTAGGGAATTTTCTATTAGGGCAGGCCACGAAATCAGAACAAAAGCTACTTGATACACTCACTAAGCAAATCAACACAAAAAATCAAACTCTTCCTGAAGGACAAAAAATTTCACTACCATCCCAAGAGGATGTACGAGACTATCTTACCACCAAAGGCAAAAGTGCAGACGCGGCTCCTGCCACTGCCACTGCTACTATTGCAGCTAATGCCCGTGCTGCAGAGCTTGTGGCTGCGTTTAGGGACTCGGGACCTGTGAATCCTGCGCTGAGCTCTTTCGCTCCCGCTGCCCCACGTCAATCAGTTCCTCAGGAGCAGCCTGCAGCAGTTCAGACGCGGTCTGCAGCATTTTTACATAATGAGTCTTCACAGGAATCTGAAAAGCCAAATCCAGCATTACCCCTTTTACGAGAAGTTGTCACGGGTGCTAAAGATCACGTCGAGCCTAGAGACCTCGTCCAAGAGATGAAAAGTAAAGGAGTAGATGGAGCAAAGCTAAAAGAAGCAGTGAGGCAACTATTGAACAGTGTGGAAGATAGGGGTGCTGTTGAGAGATGCGTTGACCTTTGTATCGCATGGCAACGTTTTGGTACTGATGCTTTTGATACTGGCCTCGATGAGCCACGTCCACTGGATCAAATGCTAAAGGCAGCCAAAGACAAAGGAATAGATTACATGGAGCGGGTTCCGAGCTTAGAGAACTCCTTAGACATTTTAGAAGGCGTTTATGCCGAAAACCATCAAAGGGAGGAATAATCCCTTATTGACCTGCAGCGCGTACATCCTTACGTGACATGATCCAGAAGGCTGTGTTGGGAACTGCCTGCTGCAGCTTTTCAGCCAAGGCCTTAGCCTCCTCCATATTCTGGCACATGAGTAGCATTGTAGCTAGCGCATCAGCTGTCAGGCAGTCTGGAGCGAGGCAACTCGAGCTGGCTATTGACTCGTCAGTGATCGCTAATGGTCGAAGTGTGAGCGGATCAAAAACATGAAAATAGGTCACCGGTTTTACCGGAACTCTTTTTCCATGATTTTCATTTTCAGTGACTGTCCACTGCTGCAAATAATCGCCACTTGTCGCGATCGCTTGGTTAATCAGCGGTACATAGGCTAAGGCATGTTCTGGGTCAAGATCCTCAAGATTGGAAATGTAGACCGCCCAGTTTCTTCCTTGCGGATGGTGGCCCTGTGCCTTTACTTCACCACCCCATTCCACAAAAATGTTCTCATAGCCTTTTGCTTTGAGCCTTTCAATAAAAAGATCCACCGCATAGCCCTTGACGAGGCCACCAAGATCAAGCGCTGTCTTGTCCTGTTTTTTATAAAAGAGATCATTTTCTAGCACAATATTTTGCCAGCCAATACTAGAACGTAACTCATTGATGGCGGTCTCTGGAGGCGTTTTGTTCTTCTCAAGCTCCTTTTTCCAGAGCTGTTGAATGGGCTCAATTGTTGGATCAAATTTACCACTGCTCAGCTCTACAAAAAAAGCGCACCGTTTGAGAAAGCTTGCAAGCTTTGGCGAGAGCCTCTTTTTTTGGTTGGCCTTCAAGTTGTTGAGCGCTGTCAGTTCAGAATCTGGATTCCATTTGTTGTAGATGGTGTCAATTTCAAAAAAGAGCGCCTCAATAAGCGCTTGAATCTCTTTTTTCTCATCACGGGTGAGTGCCTTGCCAATCTCTATGCGATAGGGGATGGTCATGGCAATTCCAGAAAAGGAGGAGAGATTATTTCGCGACAAGCTTGAGCGCTGACTCGAGGATTCTTGACAGGAGACAAAAAGAAAAGAGCATGAAAGAAATAGAACAAGAAAATAGTTAGACATATCTTAAGTAGTAGCTTTTTAGGGTATTTTTAAGAAGCATGGCAATTGTCATCGGGCCAACGCCTCCTGGAACTGGTGTGATGGCAAAACATTTATCTTTTACATTTTCAAAGTCCACATCGCCCACAAGTTTATAGCCACTTTTACTAGAAGCATCTTCAACGCGATTGATTCCTACGTCAACTACGACTGCACCCTCTTTGATATAATCAGCGCCAATCTTTTTCGCTTGGCCCATGGCGGCAACTATAATATCGGCAGAACAGGTCAGCTCTTTCAGATTTTTGGATCTACTGTGAGCTACAGTGACGGTGGCATTACAGCCTGGGGCATCCTGCATCAAAAGTGTGGCAAGCGGCCTGCCGACAATCGTACTTCTTCCCAGTATCACCACATGCTTGCCGCTGCATTCAATGCCATAGCGCTCAAGCAGCACCTTGATGCCAAGGGGAGTGCAGGGATTGAAGGCTGTAGGGTCTTGTAAAAGCACCTTGCCAGCATTGAGCGGGTGGAAGCCATCGACATCTTTTGAGGGGTCGATTTTCTCCAGTACCTCTAGAAGAGGGATGCCTGGGGGCAGGGGAAGCTGAATTAAAATACCATCGACAGCTGGGTCTTTGTTTAGCTCCTCGATACAGTCAAGAAGCTCTTTTATGCTGCGCGGTTCAAGATGCAACACTTGAGATTCAATGCCCACCTCATGGCACGCCTTCACCTTACTCTTCACATAGGCAGCTGATGCGGGATTCTTGGTAGTCAGCACACAGGCAAGAGAGGGCCTTCGTACAGTTGGCGCAAGCTTTTGGAGCTCAGCCTTGATTTCTGCCCGGATGGCCTGAGCAATGATATATCCGTCAAGAAGCATAGGTATGTGATCGAGTATGTTTTTTCTTATAATAATGAGTGTAGAAGAAGTGTGGAAGAGAAAAAAAGAAAAGTGCAAAAGCGGCATCCAGAAGCGGCATGATCAAACAGTCACAAAAAAGCCATGTAGGGCTTAAGGTAAAGGGGAAATCGAGGAAAAGAAGGAGCGCTACAAGGGCTTGGATCACGCTTGCAGCAACAGAAAAAAGGTAGGTCATGATGGCAAGCGTTGAAAAGGCATCTTTAAAAAAGTAAAGCCGCACAGGATAGAGGATGAATGTTGTGGCAAGATAGGTCGATCCAAGGAAAGCAAGACGCGGCATGAGGTTGACAGAATCTAAAAAAAGGCCGCAGGCTAGTGCAAACCAAGCGGCCTTTTTTAAAGAGACAAAATAAAAGGACATGACAAGTGGTGGTATCAGAAACGAGATGTCGACTTTTGAAAAAAAAGAGGGGACGACAAGGCTGAGTAGGAAAGCAAGGGCAAAACTTACTATAAGGCCAAAAAAACGTTTAGGCATCTACTGAGAGCTCTTTTGTTGTAATCCATGGAAATTCTTGTTCCAGTGCAGAAAATACGGGCGCGCGTCCTATGCTGATGTAATCAAAGCCGCGCTTGGCCATCTCAATAGGCGCATACTGGTTTCTTCCATCCAAAAAGAGCTTTCCTTTCATCAGCGTCAGGATGCTTTCAAAATCAAGCAGCCGAAACTCCTTCCATTCGGTGACTAAAACAAGCGCATCTGCGCCTTTAGCTACACTCAGCGCATCATCACAAAAAGAGAGCTCGTCACTCTTCGGCAGTATCTTTTTGGCATTGGGCATAGCTACAGGATCAAAAAGCTGTAAATTGGCCTTCGCCTTGAGTAGTTTTTCAATCAGCACAAGTGCTGGCGCTTCTCTGATGTCATCAGTATCTGGTTTGAAGGAGAGGCCCAGGATGCCGATTGTTTTGCCCTTTAGGCCGCCACGGTCTTGAAAATAGGTTTCAATTTTTTCAAAAAGAAGCTCCTTTTGACGCTCGTTTACCGCAATAACAGAATCGATCATCGAGGTAGAAAGATCATGTGACTTGCCAATGGCTTGCAGTGCTTTAAGATCTTTAGGAAAGCAGGAGCCGCCAAAGCCAGCGCCTGCCCACAGAAAAGCAAAGCCAATGCGTTTATCTGAGCCTATACCTTTACGCACGCAAGAAATATCAGCACCGCTCTTTTCACAAAGCTCAGCCAGCCAGTTCATGAATGATATTCTTGTTGCCAGCATGGCGTTGGCTGCATATTTCGTCAGCTCTGCCGAGGCTATATCCATGAAATAGAGCCTTTCAAAACTTAACATGAAGGGCTTATACAGCTCGCGCATGATCTCTGCTGCCTTTTCAGACTCGCAGCCGATGATGACGCGATCGGGCCGCATGAAATCAGCTACCGCTGACCCCTCTTTTAAAAATTCTGGATTGGCCACCACATCAAAGCCAAAGGTTACGGCACGCTTTTCTAAATGATCACGGATAGTTTTCTGGATGTAGTGGACTGTTCCGATGGGCGCTGTTGACTTGTTGATGATGACTTTATAGCCGTTCATATGTTCTGCCAGGCTGATGGAGGCGGCTGTGATGGATTTTAGGTCAGCGGCACCATCTTTACCAACGGGGGTATCGACAGCAAGAATACAGATGGTCGCGCGCTCAACGCCCTCTTTATAGTTTGTAGTAAACAGAAGACGTTTGGCGGCTACGTTACGCTTGATAATCTCTTCGAGCTGTGGCTCATAAATAGGGATCTGACCGCACTTCAGCTGTTCAATTTTTTCAAGATTTTGGTCGAGGCAGGTGACTTTGTAGCCCATCTCTGCAAAGGAGGCACCAGTTACAAGACCTACATAGCCAGTTCCGACAATTAAAATTTCCATACACCATCCTGATAAACAACAAAGCATACATTGTACTTTTTTTGGCAAAAAGCGACCACACTTATGATGGTAAGCAGGCATAAACAACGTACAAGGACAAGATTTATAGGATTTTTAGTTTGTTGCTAGTTGTCGTAGTTGCCTTGGCCTATTTTGCGGATCGCTGTTGTGACACGTGGCTGTTCTAGCCCAAGCCAGAAGTCCCATGCCGGGCGCATGCCCTTTAAGGCTCCACTCTTGAAGACGCCCTTGTAGCCTGTACGGAATTGAATCGAGAACTTTAATACTAGCGCTCCGCGTATCAGCGTAAAGGTGTCTATTTCGTAGGCTTGGTAGTGAGTTGGCTCATGATGATGATGGCGTCCAAAGCCGTAACGTGAGTTCAGCTCCACCGAAAAATCAGGCGAAAAACGTAAAAAGAGTTTACCAAGGAGTGTGTTACGCTGGTCAGAAAGCTCTGAATGGCGCAGCCGATGCTCACTACGAAATGAATCGATGTTGAAGTTATCGAGGTCAAGCTTTCTCCAGGAGTAGGCATTTCTACGGCGATATTCCACGCTAAAGGCCACATCTTCTGAAACGGTGATATCGCTTTTGACATTGAGGTGATCTAAGTTATGGCGCTGGGTGTCCCAGGCTGAGCCCACAGAGTAGGCCGTAGAGGGCGTTGCCTTCCATGAAGCATCGGCATAGACGCGTGGAAAAGTTCTGCCGATTGTAGGCGTGTTGAAAAAGGCTCTGGTATAGATGTCAGCATTCACTCTTTGTAAGAAATTGGAGTCAGTCTCTTTCATAAAAAAGTTTTTCAGGCCAAAGCGCAGCATGTTGACGCGGTAGTAGCCATCTTCCAGATCAAAGATGTAATGATGTTTCGGCTTTACTGTGGGGAAGGTGATATACTGGTAGTCGACATAGGGCTCGATTGCGTCGCTTCCATGGGTTAAGGGATGTATAAAGCGCGTGTGGCACTCGGCACCTACCTTACCAATGGCAAGGAGCTTGTCACTTCTTTGTGGGCTGTTACTGTAGTTGATAAGGGTGTAGCCTGCTTGGGGTGTCAGGCTGAGGCCAGGCAGTAAAAAGTTACGGTAGAGGTTCTGCGACAGCTCAAGGCGCGAAGAGTGAAAATCATGGACATGGTGCGTCTTATTAGCATAGCGATAGTCAAGGTAGCCAGCGCTTACTTTGCTGTCTAACGTGCAGCCTGACTCAAAAATTTTGATGGGGCGCGGGGTGAACTGAAAAAGTGGCAGCTGCTGTTTGACGGTTTGAAAGTTGTTCACGCGTACTTTCGTGTTCAAGCTGGAAATCCATTCGTCTGTTTTTCTTGAGAAGGTAGCCTGGGTGGGCATGATTCTTCCTGAATCAAAGCCTACCGATGGGTAGTCACCGCGCACAGCCAGGTCAGAGAGCTTATCATAGGTGAAGTCAAAGTTTACCTTGTCGTTGAAGTAGCGGTCTTCATACTCTCCTTGAAAGCGGTAGCGCGGCCAGTCGAGCTTTTTTTCGCCGAACAGGTTTTGAAAATCCTCTGCGGCATAGTTATAGGTTTTAAACCGGGCATCGCTTGTGGGGCTTTTATAATTGGTGGCAATACCAGCTCCTAGACCATGCCTGAAGATGATATCGAATAAAAGTTCACTGCGAAAATGTTTTGTTTTAAAAAGGTCATAGGAGATGCCCACACGTGGGCCTAGGCCATCCCAGCGGAAGCGGTATTTAAAGGGAGTTCTATTTTCCTGTTTTAGATCTGTAGAAAAGGAAGGCAACCATAAAAGGGGCATGCGGACAAAGACAAAGCGTACATTTTTTGCCTTTACTTTTGAGCCTTTGGAAAGATGCACCTCTGTTGACTCGACACTCCACTCATTTCTTTCGTTCTCGCTCGTCGTCATGTAGCCTTCGTGGATGATGCCACTGCCATCGCTTTCTAGTTCGATCTCCTTACCACCGACAAACCAGGGCTCTACGGTTGTGCAGCCATTGTAGATCCTCGACTTTCGCGCCTCTGCGTCAATTTCAATTTTTTCACCTGTATAGGCTTTGCCTTTAAACAGGAAGAAAAGGTCACCATCAGCTTCGATTTTATGAACGCTTTTTCCATTTTCTTGACGTCTGATGTAGCTGATATTTTGGGCTTGTAAGAAGAAGTCTTCACCTTTGACAGTACCGCCTTTCGTGGTGCTGAGGATGCCATTTTTATAGAGCGGTTCATTCAACTCAATTTTCAGGTTTTTTTTGTCACTCTCTTCTTGAGTTGAGCTTTCCTCTTCCGCATAAAGGGGTGCAAAAAATGAAAAAAGGAGGAGAGTGAAAAGGGCTGATCGTAACATAGCGCATCCTTCAGAAGAGAGGGACACTATACCAAATCTACTGGATTGTCGCCAATTCCTAACTCAGTGGCTTTGCTTAACTCCAGATAGCTTGGATCTTTTTTGCGTGGTTTGCTTTGATGTGCATATCAAGCAGAAGGTTTTTGTCATGATTTAAGCTGTAGGGCCTAACTTCATGCTTCAGCCAGGCAGCAAATTGTGCCGACTGCACCTCTTTGGTGTACTTTGTAACCTCATCATCCTTTGCTTTTGGAAGAACTTGTTTAAAATCTGCAAGTGGACTGTGCGCTTTGGCTAACTCGATGATGGATTTAGCTGCTGCAAGGCCCTGTAGACCAGTATCAAGAGAGTCTACAGTTAATACGCGACCGAAGATTTGCAGCGATTCAATTTTCGGAAGAAACGTGGCACTTGGCTTCGCTATATTACGTACGTAGTCAGGATTGTACTGGCAGTTTTTCGGGTCGAACATACAGTTTGCAGAGCCATCAAAAATGCAGTCAGTGAAGGAGATGGAGGTAATATTTCGCATGAGGCGCGTCATTCTGAAGAGCTGGTTATTTGAAAGGTAGACATCCGATAAAGTAAGCTCAATTCCTGGCTCATCTTCTTTTCCTCGTAGCTCTAAGGCCATTTTCATATCCCAAGGAAGACTATCTACATCGCCATGCACTCTTTGGAGAAGAATATTGATTACCTGGCTTGTTTTTAAAAAGTCTTCTTTACTTGCAAGGTGCTTATAAAAGGCTGCATCGCCAGCCTTGTCTTTTGGAAATGCTTTGGCTACATCGCAATAGTCAGAAAATTGAGAGTTTATTACTTGTTGCTTAAATGCCTCTTCATCTCTTTTATGTCGCAAGTATTTTCGATGTTTTTGCGCGCCTGCTTCTTGTAATGTTTGCAGGGCATCTGAGCTCACAGAGGAGCTAGAAGAAGAACTTGATGAGGAAGAGCTTGAGCTGACAACGCTTTCTGCCACTGCGGCCACTTTTTCTTGTAGTGGGTCTTTATTTGCTTGGCTTTCTACTTGAAGAGCTGCTGTTTGCTCAGCAAGTTGTTCTGTGGGTGATATCGAAGATGAAAGGGCTGGAATTGAGCTCATATAAGTATCCTTATTGTTTATTTTTTATTAAATAAAATACTGAGTATACACTATTATACGGTTTGTGTAAACAAATTTATCATTATTGCTCTCATGTTCATATCCTAAAACTAAAATTTGCAAATTGTTAAAAATAAGCTAATTATGCATTAAAAACTGTGAAAATAGGGCTAAACATGCCTATTTATAAACAATTTTTTTTAATAGTAATTCAATCTCTGCTATAATCTAAATAAAAGACAAAATAATATATGCGGTTTAATTATGTCGTTACTTACTCCGTCATCATCAGCACCTCCACCGGATAGCTCCTCAAGCGGCGTCACTCCTTTTGATGCTTGGGAAGGGAAACATACAACTAGCTTTTCAAAAGAAGGTTACTTAGAAATTACCCTTAAAGGTGAAAATGACCAGCCTTTAGTGGGAAAAGATGGTAAACCTCTTGTTCGTCAATTTAAAGTCACGGTTACCATAGGTGGTAAAGCGGCTCAGGACAGTGGGGAAGCGCAAAAAATAATACATCTTTTTAAAGAGCATCTTGAACAAGCAGCACAAGAGCTTTATGCAGATGCAGCTCAAGTTGCCACTCACACAGTGCAATCGTCACCCACAAATATTCCTCAAATGCTCACCGGGTTCCGCTTCATAAATAACGATAAGAAGAACATTACTGTGGTGCGTAGTTCAGGTTCAATTTCAACTGAAAGCAACGTTTCTTTCGGAACTTTACGTGCTCCACGGAGTGTGAAAAAAGGCACTCTGGTAGGTGCGAGCGTGGCTGCACACACAAGAGCTGCCATTGAAAGTCAAGCAGCTAAAAAGCCAGTTGTCACACAACATATTTTACAAGAGCTACGTGAGAAGTTCAAAGATTATAAGCCCGCAGATCTACACAAAGCCATTCAGAACATATTTGAGGAAGGTTCATTAGCACTTGCTATGGAGATGCCAGGCGTGCGTCCAAGAACTCTGGCAGCGGTGCTACAAGAGCCTGGTAATGAGGAGCTGCGTCAAGCGCTGATTGATCTGGATAAGGACGCACAGAAAGCAATGAAAACAATTGGTAGGTTCAGCAATTGGCGGAAAACTGCCCTGAAATTTGACCATAAGCATCCTGAGAAAAATGCGCTTTTAGTACACGTTCTTTGTAAGCTCCAGAAAAATCCGAAGACAGTTGTAGTTCGAAGTGGAGATAAGGAAATTGTCTCTACCCAGCGAGTCTATCTAGGCACTACCACGCCAAAATTGGAAAAGGATAAGATTGTAAATCTAGGTAGGCCTAATGAGGCTTTTCAATCAGAGCACGCCATCCCCGCCCTTGCAGACAAAGGTAAAGGAAGAGTTGCTGGAATCGCTGTCAGGGAGCACTGTACTAATCTTCGCTCCTGTGTGATTCGCGGCGCTGATGGAAAGTCGAAAGTGGCGATCATCGGTTCGGGTAGATGTGATACCCTAGTGAGACAGCAAGAGCTTGTCAGATTCTGCCTTTCTCAGCAACTTCTGACTGATAAACCATCAGGCCTCAGAGAGCGGGCAGATGGAAAGCTAGAGTTTCGCCCCATGGTCACCTCATTCATGGATTTCAGTCGTGGCAAAGCACTTTTAGGGGATAGCGAGCGGGCATTTTTAGAAAAAATGCTGCAAGAGGTGCACAATTGGCCAGCTGAAGGATATCATGTACAAGTTGAGGTCGATGGCAAGATGAGAGAAATCGTCTTAAAAAAACCGATCATTGCTAATGAAATTTTTTCGCCCTCAGTACGCGGTTCTGCAACCACAATTGCCGGAAGAGAGAGCGGAGAAGTAACAGGTCTTGGTCAGAAGTCATCAGATGTCTGTAACTTTGTCGCTAACAACCAGCTTCTGCGGGAGTATATTCGTGATGCAGATATAGCAGCAGAAGATCCCACACTTCTCACTTTACAGGCGGATGGAGTTGCCTTTCATGGTGCCTTGCAAGATAGAATAGGTCGACCCCTTATAGGTAGCCCTGAACACTACTTTAGTCGCGATGATAGTGGTTTATACAAGAGTGAGCAAAATAAACTGAACAACCTTGTAGATTTTGATAAGGTGCCTGTAGAGCCACTTTTGCCCACAGTTATTGAGAGCATGAGGGATACAAGCTGCCTTGAAAATCCTGCTTTTCAAAAGTATCAACGCTCAATGGCCAAATTTCTTCTCTCAAGGCTTGAAAAGGTAGAGACAGAACGGCTACAGCTCAGTGAGAAGGTGCAAAATAACTCAGCCACACAAGAAGAGCGTGAAAAGCTCTTGAAAATGAATAATGAGCAGCAGCTTCTCGTCAGCCTTTTTGCAATTTCCTTTCGCAGGATGCCGCCAGTAGACATTGCAGCCATGAAAAAGTTAAGTGCAACTATCGATACATTTCCACTGACACCACCCCACACAGAAGAGTTACATGCTGCTGATATGCAAATCTATCGTCATAATGTGAGTAGATTACTCAATCCCAAAGGCAATGGCATTCCTCACTCTTTAGCTACCCGTACGGAAACGACCGGCAGCCGCCGGTAATGTTTTTTCTTTTTTTCATCCCACTTTTTTATTTTTAACTTCAAATGGAGAAAAACTATGTTCCGTAAAATGCCCGTTTTACTACTGGCACTGATTGCCTTAGTAAGCCTATTCGATGGGTTTATCCCACTTTCTTGTAAGTCTCTGCTCTTTGCTTGTAGCATGAGCATCAAGGCAGTGATCGTGTTCATCCTGCCTTTTATTATTTTTGGCCTACTTTTTAAAACGGCTGCACAGCTGGCTAAAAAAGCATCCAAGCTGATTCTGATGCTTTTCATTGCCATCTCGGCCTCCAATTTCCTTTCCACGCTTATCAGCTATACTGTGGGCTCATTTGCCTATCAGTTTGATAGCGCTATGCAGCTCCCAAATGATGAGAATTCACTCAAAGCTCTCTGGCAATTTTCCTTGCCAAAACTTGTTGAAAATGACCAAGCAATGATTGCAGGCCTTCTTTTAGGCATGCTTTTAGGGCTCTTTTTGCCGAAAGTTGC
>Ga0364909_10313_pt1 | contig 13275 bp, 12 predicted proteins | sample SorcelJu500001C3_3_FD_206966 | JGI IMG/M metagenome (GOLD analysis project Ga0364909, IMG submission 206966) | Enriched cells from Trout Bog Lake Hypolimnion, Wisconsin, USA - BchlTB.June25.5000.01.C3 | ecosystem: Environmental > Aquatic > Freshwater > Lake > Hypolimnion/Profundal zone | place... | reverse complement strand
AGTAAGGTTTGTTGTAGCCATCCACGAATGTGGATGCTGCTTTTGTCTAAGTTATTGCTTTCGTAAGCAGGTTATTGTACACTCTCCTCTTCACATCCAGTGCACGTGTTATGATACATCATCTTTTTGCTCTTATTTTATTTTTTGCCTCCCTTAGTAGCGCTTGCTTTTGTGCTCAAGACGCCGCTACAGAGCCCTTTGTTCAAAAAAAACTTTCTCTTCTCGATTGTCAAGAAATTGCTCTTAAAAATAGTAAAGAGTTGACGATTGCTGACATTGAAACACTCATGGCTCAGGATGTAGTGAAGGAGATCAAAGGCAATAATTTACCACAGCTGACGGCCACAGGAAACTATACCTCAAGAAATAACCACCGCGGTGCCGTCTTCTGGGCAAGGCCTGAGCCTTCGCATAAGCAGCAAGAAGAACATCATGAAGCTGAAGAGCATCACAAGCATAAAAAAGAGCATAGGCCGCGAAAAGAGAAGATGAAGACGATTGGGGGCAATAAGCAGGTACGTACTGCAAGGCTTGCACTCATTGTTCCGATCTATGACTTCAGTGTAACGAAGAATAAAGCGCGCTCACAGCAGATGCTGGTTGACGCTTCGATTCAGGATCGGAAAAGAATTGAGCAGGACCTTTTGTATGCCGTCACTCAATGCTACTACAAACTGCTGGAAAGCCAGAAAATTGAAGCTGTGGTGCACAAGTCGATCGAGGTGCTGAAAAAGCAGCTCTCTTGTACCAAAGATTTTCATGCGGTAGGGCTGGCCACAAAGAATGAATTTTCTGAAGTTGAGATGCAAATAGCCAAGAGGGAGCATGATCTTGTGCGGGCAAAAAATAATGTCAAAAGGGCAGCGCTTGAGCTGAAACAGCTACTTGGAGAGGGTAAAGAGTTGTCCTTGGAAATAGAAGATCTGCTTGAGGAGCATAACTGGAATAAAAATGTGGAGGGGTTGATTGCAAAGGCGATTCTTCATCATCCCGCGCTCAAAAGCCTTACTGCACAGAAAGAGGCAAGCGTTTTTGATTATGAATCTGAAAAAGGCAGACTTCTGCCCACTGTCGTTGCCTTTTCAAGCGCTAATGCCTGCTCAGACTCCTACCTCTTACACAAACACTGGGTTGATTTTGGCGTAGGCATAGAGCTCCCTATTTTGGATGGAGGGATCACCAATGTGCGCATCGATCGCAAAAGAAAAGCGATTCAGGAGTTTGATCTGAAATATCAGGTCAAGCTGGATGAAATTGAGTATGAAATAAAAAATGCCTTCCATGAAGTGGAAAGTGCCTACCAGCATATCCCTGTGGCAAAAAGGGGTATCCTTCATGCTCAAGAGAGCCTTAAACTTACCCAGGATCTATTTGAAGAGGGGCTTGTGACAACGGCTGATCTACTTGACGATGAAGAGATGCTTGATGTGGCCAAGTCAAACTACTACCAGTCCCTCTATGCCTTCCACATGGCACAATCAGAGCTTGAATATGCAGCTGGGACCATTAATAAATCACAAGAGTAAATAACCATGATAAAGCCATATCTTTTTTTTCTTTTAGTGACACTGAGTGTCTCCACCTATAGCCTACAGGCAGAAAATGAGTCGACTACTTTATATGCTGTTGGTACGGTCTACCCGCAGTATAAAAGTGCCCTTTCTAGCCAGGTGGCAGGAAGGGTGACAGAGGTTTATGTGGAAGTTGGCGATCGCGTAAAAAAGGGCTCACCATTAGTCAAATTGGATCCCATTTTTTTTGAGATCAATGTCGCACAAAAGGGTGCAGCGCTTGCCCATGCTCAGCTTGATTTGAAAGATTCCAAGCTGCAGCTTGAGCGCATGAAAAAGCTGTGGGAAAAGCCAGAGGGCGAAACTCCCTCTATTCCGCAAAAAAGATTCGATGATGCAAAGATGGCCTATGACCAGGCGGTCATTTCGATAAAACAGGCTATGGTGAACTTGAAGAAGGCAAAAACAGAACGTGATGAAGCGCTGATTAAAGCTCCTTTTGATGGGGTGATCACAGAGCGTTATGTTGACCCGGGAGTTGCCATCGCTGCAGGCCCACAGACAAAAGTGTTGGAGATCCAGAGTCAGGACCTTTTATATGTTGAGTTTCCGATTGCTCAAATAGAGCTTGGACATATCCAAGAGGGCGATCAAGTCCTGATTGAAGCTGAAGGGGTTGGCAAATCGCTAGAAAAAATTGATCGCATCTACCCGCAAGTAGATATTGAGAGCCGGACTATAAAATGTAGGGCTTATATCCATAATCCAAGTCTTAAATTAAAGCCAGGTGCGCTTGTACAAGTGCAGGTTCTAGCAGCAGCTGTTAAGGGAGAAGCGTTGTGATTTTGTCAGACCTTGCAATCAAACGACCGGTCTTTACCACGATGATCATGCTTGCGCTTGTGGTCTTAGGCCTGATTGCTTTTAAAGATATTGGGGTGGATCTTTTTCCGCGCGTTGAATTTCCTGTAATTACGGTTGTATCGGTCCTGCCCGGGGCCAACCCAGAAACGGTTGAAACAGAGGTGAGCGAGCCCGTTGAAGATGCCCTTTCCACAATAAGTGCCATTAAACATCTGCGCTCGACAAGTGCTGACGGCATCTCACAGGTGGTCATAGAATTTGACTTAGAAAAAAATGTGGACATCGCCTTCCAAGAAGTACAGGCAAAGCTTGCTGCCATACGCACGCAGCTACCAAAAGATTTGGAAGATCCGGTAGTTGAAAAGTTTGATATTGACTCAGCGCCCATCATGTCACTCATCGTAGGGACAGCTGCAGGTAAGAGCATCTCTTTTCAGAAGCTTTCCTACATTGCTGATAAAACGATAAAAGAGCGCCTACAGCAGATCAAAGGCGTTGGCCAGATTAAGCTTGTCGGTAATCGCGAACGTACGATCTGGCTCTATCTTGACCCACACAAGCTTCAAGGCTATAACATAGAAACTCAAGCGGTCATCCAGGCGCTGCAAGACCATCATGTCGAGTATCCCGGCGGGAGGATCACCACCAAAGCGAATGAGGTGATCGTCAAAACGAAAGCGGAATTTTCGGATCCGCAAGCGCTAGAAAATCTCACTTTAGCCTACAGAAATGGCTCGCCCGTTCGCCTACGCGATGTAGGCCGGGTAGTGGATGGCCTAGAAGAGGAGCGCTCCATAGCCCGTTTAAATGAGGCCAAAGCGTGTGCTCTTTTAGTGCAAAGACAATCAGGCACAAACACTGTTGAAGTAGCTACAGAGCTTAAAAGAGCAATTCAAGAAATGCAAAAAGAGCTGGCAGCACAGGGTGTGCAGATCGAAGTCGCGCAAGATCTTTCAGTCTATATCCAAGATTCAATTCATGAAATTCAGTTCCACCTTATCTTTGGTGGCCTTTTGGCCATATTCATCGTCCTTGTCTTTTTAAGAAATTTTAGAATCACCATCATCAGCGCGCTTGCAATCCCTTTGAGTATTATAGCTACCTTCACGCTCATGCAGCAGATGGGCTTTACGATGAACATGATGACGATGCTGGCACTCTCTTTAGCCATTGGTATCCTGATCGATGATGCGATTGTGGTGATCGAAAATATATTTCGCCATTTCAAAGAAAAGGGCTCAAGCGAAGAGGCGGCAAGAGTGGGTACTCAAGAGATAGGCCTTGCCTGCTTTGCCATCACCATGTCCATTGTGGCGGTCTTTTTGCCTGTGGCCTTTATGAAGGGCATTATTGGCCGGTTTTTTTATCAGTTTGGCCTGACAGTAGCTTTTGCCGTGCTCCTCAGCCTTTTTATCGCCTTTACGCTGACGCCGATGCTGGCAGCCAAGTTTTTAAAAGAAGAAAAGCGCACGGGCTTCCTCTCTTCTTTAATCGGTAGACTGCTTGCCAGTATCGATCGCGCCTATGGACACCTACTCAAGCTTGCTCTCTCGTTTCGAAAAACAACGCTAGCCATTGCGTCAGCGATATTTGTCATGTCGCTTTTTTTAACAAAGGTCATTCACTCTGAATTTGCACCGCTCGAAGATCAGAGCGAGTTTTCTATCGTAGTCAAAACAGCGCTGGGATCGTCGCTTGAAAAAAGCGATGCTGAGATTGCTGCCATTCGTGCGGCGCTCGATAAAAAACCTTGGCTGCTTTATACCTTCACAACTATCGGTGAGGGGCAGCTTGAAAAGGTGAATGAGGGTGCTATCTATGTGAAAATGGTAAGTAAAGACAAAAGAGCAATCAGCCAGATTGAAGCGATGAAAGAGGCGCGTCAGATTATCGCTGCAAATCATGGTTTAAGGGCAAGTGTGGAGCCTGTCGCACGGGTCTCCGGTGGAGGCAGAAAAGCTGCAGCCATCCAACTTGAGCTGATGGGTGTTGACCTTCAAAAACTGGAACAGATTGCTAACCGGGTTGCAGCGCATCTGACCTCTTTAGGTAACTACGTAGACACAGATATCTCCTATGAGACAGGCAAACCTGAATTGGGCGTGACCATCAAACGAGACCGCGCTCAAGCACTTGGTGTGCTGCCGATTGACATTGCACAGGCAATCAAAGCGCAAATTGGTGGTGTTGAAGTGAGTAAATATAAAGAAAATGGGCAAAGGTATGACATCTGTGTGCGGATGGATGAGCCCTTTAGATCTGATCCTGACAGTATCTTACGCATCAATTTGAAGAATGATGATGAAAAGCTGATCGCGCTTGGTAATCTTGTGGATATTCGAAAAGAGACGGGGCCAGTGCAAATCGATCGACATAACCGCATGCGGATGATTACAGTGCTTGCAAACCTGCAAGAGGGAAAGAAAACGTTAGGTACTGCCATCGATGAAATTACGACCTTTATGCAAGGCCTGCAGCTGCCTGCTGGATACAGCTATCGCTTTTCTGGTAGTGCTGACGCCATGAAAGAGTCTTTTAGCAATCTTCTTTTTGCCCTCTTCTTAGCTGTCATTGCTGTGTACATGGTCTTAGCTTCACAGTTTGAAAGCTTTATCCATCCCTTGACAATCATGCTCTCCATCCCCTTTTCGATTATCGGAGCGCTTGGTGGCCTTGCCTTAACGGGTTCGACCTTCAGTATTTTTACGATTATCGGTATCATTATGTTAATGGGTCTTGTGACAAAAAATGGTATTTTGTTGATCGATTACACCAACACATTGCGGACGCGCGATAAAATGACAAGAGAAGAGGCGCTCATGAAAGCAGGCCCCGCAAGGCTTCACCCTATCTTGATGACCACCTTTGCCATGATCTTCGGCATGCTGCCGATAGCTTTAGGAACAGGGGCTGGTTCCGAATCAAGAGCCCCGATGGCGATTGCGGTCATAGGCGGCCTGATCACCTCGATGTTCTTGACGCTTGTCATCGTTCCCGTTGTCTACAGTTTGCTTGACGATCTACAAAGAAAGCGGCAAAATACCAAAGAAATCCAACCCAAGCAGATATCATGAATTTTTCCGATTTGAGCTTTGATGCAAAGCTTGATTTATATGCAGAGTTATTAGTTGTGCATGGCCTGAACGTACAGCCAGGGCAAGTTGTCAATGTGACAGGTGAGATTATTCACAGAGACATCATCCAGAAAGTTGTCAAGGCGGCCTACAAGCGAGGTGCTAAGCTTGTCAACGTTGACTTTATCGATCCGCTCATTGTTCGGCTTCGCATTCAAGAGTCCAAGCAAGATGAGTACCTACAGCATGTGCCAGGCTATATCCCGAAAAAATTTGAAGATTTCGTGGAAGAGGGCGCTTGTGTGCTCCGTTTTACAGGAAGTGAAGAGCCTGATTCGTTAGCAGATCTACCAGCGCAAAAGATCAATGATCTGCAAAATTGTTATCGCCAAAGCTTGAAAAAATACTATGCAGAGGGTGTTGGCAAGTCGAAAATTCAATGGACAGTCGCTGCTGCTGCCACGCCTAAATGGGCCAAAAAAGTATTTCCGGAACTAGATGGTGGCAAGGCCACAGCTGCGCTCTGGGACTCAATTTTTCATATCTGCCGCATTGACCTGCCCGATTTTTTACAAGCTGCCAAACAGCATCGTGACACCCTGCAGGAAAGAGCCAGAAAGCTGACCGGTATAAAAATTAGGGAGCTCCATTTTGTAGGTCCTGACACAGATCTTAAGGTCTTTTTATCACCTAAAGCGCTGTTCAAGGGCGGTGGTGATACGACGCCAAAAGGTGTTGCCTTTGAAGCGAATGTGCCTACTGAAGAGTGCTTTACAACGCCTGACTACCGCCTTACAGAGGGCAAAGTGCGCGTCACCCGTCCTGTATTTGTCAATGGCGAGAGCGTCAAAGATTTGCAGCTTGAATTTAAGAAGGGTGAGATTGTGAATTTCAAAGCAACGCAAGGTCAGGATAACTTTGCAGCCTATATTGCAAATGATCCGGGAGCTAAACGCCTTGGCGAAGTAGCCCTCGTAGGAATTGATTCACCTATTTTTCAAAGTAAGCGCATTTTCGAAGAGATCCTCTTTGATGAGAATGCCGCCTGTCACATTGCCGTGGGCTTTGCCTATCGCTTTTGTTTAGCCAATGGAGCAGAGCTTTCGCCTGCTGAACTCGAAGTACTCGGCTGTAATGATAGCCATGTCCACACAGACTTTATGATTTCAAACGAGCATGTAGATGTCTTTGCCAAGACCTATCTGGACCAAGAAATTCAGCTGATCAAAAAAGGGCAGTGGGTGTTTTGATGAAAAATGTATTCAAGTGGGTAAAAACGGAGACGCTTCGCATGGTGCCGGTCTTCATTTTTTTCTTCGTGATCTTTAGCTTGGTTGATATCTCGCGAATCCTTTTACACAGCTCGACTGAGGCGGTCTACAGCTTTGTAGTGATTACCATGGCAGCTTTGGTGATGGCAAAAGTGGTACTGATCTCTAACATCTTACCTTTTATCGATCTTTTTAAGGGAAGGCCGCTGATTTACAGCACTCTTTGGAAGAGCTCCATCTATGTGCTGTGCACCATTTTTGTGCGTGTCCTAGAACGGGTTTTACCGCTATTTTTTGAAGACAAGGGTCTGTCACTTATCGATGAGCGGGTGGTGAGCGAAGTGGAGCGGCTGCCTTTTTGGCTCTCGCAAGCGTGGGTTTTTGTGCTGCTGCTCCTCTTTGTAGCCTGGCAAGAGCTTGTAGAGGCTGTAGGCAGCGATAAAGTGCGCAAACTCTTCTTCGGTAGATAACAGGGATAAAACAGGATTTTTAGCGGCAGAACAAGATGTGCAGGATCGGCTACGCCGGCATGATAGGTAGAATGGCCGAGCAACTGCAGAAGCTCCTTCTTAGAAGGATATGGATCCATTCGAAAAGTACCTGATTATGAATCCATGATGCCTCTTTTGAGTTTAAACCGAGCAGTTGCCGCAGTCGGCTTCACCGTTAAAAGAGGGACTTGGAAGTCCAGAAATGCAAAGCTTTATCAATGTAACCACCAGTATCTTGAATCGCTAACAGTCGGAGAGCGGGTGTGATGTTTGCGCAAAAGGATTTTGAAATTGATGATGTGCTTTGTAAACCGTTGATGGTTCATTTATCGACTGTTGAAAATGGGGCGCCTCGGGACTCCCCGGTTTGGTTCCTCTGGGAAGAATCTTGTCTTTGGATTTTTGGAATTTCGAAAGATAGCTTTGTCAAAAGACTGCGTGCCGAACCGCAATGCGCTGCGGGCATCGTGGAATACGACTTGGAAAAAGGGATTCTCAAACATGTGGGCATCCGCGGAACCGCAGCCTTTATGGAATTGGATAAAGAGCGCCTCATGCGCTTTGTGTCTAAATATTTAGGCGAAGATAGACAGAACTGGAATTCTTGGTTTATTGCAAATGTTGTCGATCCACTGGACGCCATGGTAAAAATCGTTCCTCAATCGATCGTCGCCAAAAATGTCTCGTTTTTTAAAACTGGGCCGCATCTTGCTTCCTAGGAACCTCATCAAAGTTGCAAGCTGTGCCACGACTCGAAAAGGTCATGGGGTCAGGCCTGGGGTGAAACAAATCGCTTGAGAAATCACGATTTTTGTCTCTGAAGTTCCAGAAACTTTTCGACCCATTTTGATTGTTAGACTAAGAGCCCGTAGGGCGATAGATTTTAAAGCCCACAGTGACGAAGGAACTGTGGGTAAGGGTAGAAAATAGATGCAGAGCCAGTCCAGGGCATACGCATCAAGCTAATTTAGACACAAGTATAATGTTCTTAGCCTGAAAGGCTTAAATTGAAATAGCTCGAGGAGCAACGCCCTGGGTAAACTGATAAATAATACCCGTAGCCTGTAAGGCTACAAGAGAATCTGGCCACGAGTCTCTTGTAGCCCTACAGGCTACGATATGCCTCTACACATATTACCCAGGGCGTTGCCCTGGGCTGTTTCACTTTGAGCCTTTCAGGCTCTCGCTGCAATTATTCCTTAGCTTGATGCGTATGCCCGTCCAGGGCGATTGATTTTCTGGGGCGGATCATTTATCATCTCTCGTTTCATATCAATCGCCCAACCGGGCTCTGTCTCATTTTTCCCGCAATACCCACAGTTCTCTTCGGTCACTGTGGGCTTTAAAATCGGATCGCCCCACGGGCTTTAAGGCAAGAAAAACAGTCCCAGAATTGGGGGGGGGGATAAATCCAGTTCATTTTCCGCTTAAAAGTGTCGATTTGTTTCACCCCAGGTCAGGCCTGCAAGTTTGCAAGTTATCGATATCGTTTCATTTTTTCACTCAGCAATTTTATACTCGTCACAGTTCATTTGTCCGCAGTAGAGCGGGATGATTTTTTTGTGCGTTTTTTTGTGCTGTTCGCACCACAGATCATATTTTTGCTGCAGGTTCAGCCATAGATTAGGTGTCGTGTTAAAAGCGAGAGCCAGGCGGATCGCTATTTTTGGAGTGATACTTGCTTTTCCAGCTCTAATTTTGAATAGAGTGTTACGTGCAATACCAAGATGATCAGCAAGTTTTTGTAAATTCAAACGGAGCGGTTTAATATAATGTTCATCTAGGATAGTACCTGGATGTGTTGGCTTTCTTTTTTTTCCTCGCATAAACTCCTCCTAATGATAATCTACAAGGTCAACATCAAAGGCATCACTTTTTTCAAAGCGGAAAATAATGACCCAGTTACCGTTGACATGAACAGAGAAAAACTCTTTAAGTTCACCTTTCAATGAGTGAAAATTTGAGCCTGGGAAATTCATGTCACGTACATCTGAAGCTGCATCTAAACGATCCAAGATAAGTGCAATTTTTCCTGCAAGTTTTGGCAAAATTCCAGCCTTAGAACCTGTTTCGAAGAATTTCCTTAAGCCTTTATGGCGAAAAGTTTGGATGCCCATCTTTCACTCACATGCCTTCATTGTAACGTATAAGGTTACATAATTCAAGAATTAACCACAATTATTTTTTAAGTTGAAAGGTAAGTCTTTGAAAAGCTATGGAGATAAGCCAAACAAGGGTGATGATTTATGATGCAATTTTTCAGAAAGGGAAACAAACCTCAGTTTTTGTATTTCTTGTTTTTTTGTCTTGCTCACAGCGCTTGCCATAATGAAAAAGGAGCTCCGACGGCAGTTGAAATCCCTAAAAAGCCCAATATTATTGTGATTTTGACAGATCAAGAACGGCACCCCATCCATTGGCCGAAAGGCTTTGCTGAAAAAAATTTAAGATCTTCTGTGCGGTTGAGGGAACATGGCCTCACATTTCATCGCGCCTACACCTCAGCCTGCGAGTGCTCCCCAAGCCGTGCGGTGATTGAAAGTGGGGAACATTATCCAACCAATAAAGTGTATAGAACTCCACCACCACAGGTAGGGCTCCCTTCGGAAAAAGAGCTGATGGACATCGGCTCTCTTCTTAAGGAAAAAGCTGGCTATGATGTAGTCTGGAAAGGCAAATGGCATTTAAGCTGGGCAGTGGACAAAGGCTATAACTGGTCAGAAAAAGATATTGCTCACATGCAAAAACAGTATGCGTTGAGCGGCTGGAACCCACCTGATGCTGGAAATGCGATCATGGCAGAAGAGCCCACAGCGCAGGGAACTCTGTTTCAAGGCCTCACCTCATTAGGGGGCGGCTATGCAAATAATGATGGTCGTTATGTGCAGGGCATGACAAAAGATGATGCGAAGCAGACTCCTGGCTTTGGGGAGAGCATTCTTGACTATCTCGCAAAGCTTGGTGCAGTGGCACCGGCCGAGCGAAAACCATTTTGTCTTTTCATCTCTTTAGTCAACCCTCATGACGTGTGGGTCTATCCCAATTCCTGGAAAGAGGCTGGCTACGAGCAAGAGGAGTTTGCCAATTTGGGCATTGGCCTGCCTTCTAATTATGCTGACGATTTAACGACAAAGCCTAGCATCCAGCTCAAAGCGCGCGAGGCGTATAACAAGCAGGCCGCTCTCAAAGACAAAAATGCTGAAATGGAATATGTCAATTTTTATGCCTATTTGCATAAGTGCGTCGACAGCCATCTCAACACAATTTTGGATGCGCTTGAAACGAATGGACTCCTGGATTCCACAATCATCATCAGAACAGCTGACCATGGTGAGTTGGGACTCTCTCATGGAATGCGTGAAAAAGCCTACACAGCTTACGAAGAGATGATCCACATTCCACTCATCATTTCAAACCCAAAGATGTATCCCTCGCCCAAAACAACAGAATCACTGTACTGTCACATCGACCTCATGCCCACACTTGCAGAGCTTGCTGGCATTCCGAATGCCTCCTCTTATGGAAAGGGCGTCAGCATTGTCCCCATTCTTAAAGATGCTTCAGCAAAAGTTCAAGACTCCATTTTATTTACCTATGACGATGTCTTTTTCCTTCCCACAACAACTCCAGGATCTCATATCCGCGCCGTTCGAGAGGGCGATTGGACCTATGCCGTCTATTATTCAGAGACGGGAGGCGATTTCGAATATGAACTGTATAACCTGAAAAATGATCCTGGACAGCTTGTCAACCTCTTACATGGCGTGGTATCACAAGAAAATGGGCAGGAGGCAAAAAGGCTTCATCTACTTCTGAAAGCCAAGATCGATAAAGCGAACGCCTTACCGAAAGGTGTCCATTGGCCTGAAATGCCTTATTAGATAGGATCCTATGAAAAAAATTGCACTTGAAGAGCATTTTATCACTCCCTATAAATCTTCTATGGTGGCGGCAGAATTTATTAAAAATGTGCCGCTCAGCGATGCAGTGAAAGAAAAAATTGCCTACAAAAATGCAGCGCGCATCTTGCAGCTATCTTAGTAGCTTAAAATTACCTCTGTCTGCTATACTATTATTTTTTTAATAACAGATGTGATGTGGTAATGAGTTCTTTGTATCAAATCATAAGCGCAGCATTTTGTGTGATTGTGGTTGTTTCCAACATTATTTCTGCCAAAATGGTAGCCATCTCGCTCCCTTTTGCAGATAATTTTAGTGTGCCTGCAGGGCTCATTACCTACCCACTGACCTTTCTTTTAAGCGATCTTGTGACTGAAGTTTTTGGCGCAAAAAAGGCCAAATTCATGGTCTATATTGCTTTTGCCATGAGCCTACTAAGTTATGCCATCATTCAAGTGGCGCTTTTTTTGCCGTCCCATTCAGGGCAGACAGAGGCATTTAGTGAAATCCTGGGTACAAGTTCTCTACGCATCTTCTCATCGCTTACAGCCTATCTGATTTCACAAGTTGTGGATATTCAAGTCTATGCCTGGATTAAGGGCCTTACAGGCGTACGGTTTCTTTGGCTTCGCAATAATGGCTCTACCTGTATTTCACAGCTGATTGACACTGTGGTGATCGATCTTATCTTTTTATACTGGGGTTTGGGTATGGCACTAGGTGATGTGATGTCGATTATTCTTTTTTCTTTTGCTTACAAGGCCTGTTTTAGCGTGGCAAACACACCGCTTTTTTACCTCTGTGTCTTTTTAGTGAAGAAATGGGAGAATCTTTTAATCAATAGAGGCCTGCAGAGCAGGCCTCAAGCTTAGAGTCTACTTCTTTGTGGGAAAAGGCTTCCCAGTAAAGAAGATGCTTGTACGATCTAGCATCAAGTGGAACTCATTTTCATCGAGCTCCTTCTGCTTTTCAGGCGATAGCTTATCTACATTCGGAATGAATGTGCCGCCTAATACAGCGTTGCAGCTAATGCCTTTTTTGTTCTCTGGTGTGATCGACAGGTCTTTTGGGAACATATAGACATAGCGCTCTTCACCATTTTGTTTGACTTTGGTGTAGATCATATAGTCCATGTGCTCTTTACCCGACTTATCATTCAAAGTAATCAGATGGCCGCGCACAGGAATCATCTTCTTGTCATGGTTCAGCTCTCTTGAGCCAAGGCCTGAGCAGTTAAAGATGATTTTCTCTTTGACCTCATTGAAGCTATTCAGCTTTTTGACCTTCACAGGTATCTTTAACCGTTTTACTTCTCGATTGAGCTGCTTCATGATTGTAGAGGTGTTCATGAAGTAGGTCCAGTAGCGGACAAAGTCTGGATGCTGTACGCCATGGCCAAAGTCAAGTGTGACAAGCTCTTTTGCAGGAATTAGCCCCTGTGCTTCAAGATCTTCAACACCAGAGTCGGTTTCCTGACTGCAGTAGACCGGCATGTAGCGCACCGCCTCTTTTGAGATGTAGGGATGGTCGCCTTTGGCAATTTTCTGGTAGGCTTTGAAGGTGTCGATACCAATTTTGGCCAGATTTGCTTCCTCTTCTTTGGATGTTTTTACGGAAACAAGCGCAAAGTAGCCTGCAGCCCTGTATGAGGGAGTATCATAGAGCTCTTTGGTTGTGATCCCAGCTACTTTATAGCCGCGGCGAGAAAGTTCGATGGCCGAGGTGAGCCCCATGCAGCCTGAACCAATCACACGAATAGGAGTTTTTTTGTTTGGATGCGTTTTTTCAAAAAGGTCGATAGCGCGGTAGACAGAGCCAAAAAGTGTTGTATAGCCTGAGCCGCCATGCCCGCAGCAGTTGACTATTTTCTTTTTCCCTGAGGGGGTGGAAACCACGTTCACAGAGATATTAAAGCTGCCATCACGCATGGGTCTTGTGCAGACAAGCTCCTCACTAATGGTCTTGGAGGTGATAACAGGTGGTGTGAGCTTTACAAGTACTGGCTCATTTTTTGCAAACAATGTTGAAGATAGAAAAGTAAAAAGCGTTAGCGCTAATACACTACAGGCAAAGTGACGTAGTTTATTCATCGAATTTCTCCTCGTTGATTAGTAGTAAGTGTTCACGGGGGAGTTGCGAGTGAGTAGCCGGGTAGTCGCCGCAA
>Ga0364909_10309_pt1 | contig 13470 bp, 12 predicted proteins | sample SorcelJu500001C3_3_FD_206966 | JGI IMG/M metagenome (GOLD analysis project Ga0364909, IMG submission 206966) | Enriched cells from Trout Bog Lake Hypolimnion, Wisconsin, USA - BchlTB.June25.5000.01.C3 | ecosystem: Environmental > Aquatic > Freshwater > Lake > Hypolimnion/Profundal zone | place... | reverse complement strand
TTGCAAAGCTTTTGCAAAGTTATACTCAGCGGTAGGTGCTCACTTAGTCCTCAAAGGAAACTTCTTTACCTGCCGCCCAATATTTTGCGCCTTTATTCTTGCCTATCATCTCCAGTAGCCCTAATTTCACCATTCTATTAAGGCGCTCAGTTACTGTTGTGCCCCTTCTGCCTCCGACATTTTTGTCTTTAAAATCACCAGCTGTAATGAATTCAACATTAGGATTACGGGCCTTATTCAGAATATCTATATCCAGTTTATTAAGTCCAAACTCATTTATTTCTCGTTCCGTCACAAAGTTTGTATTTTCAATTATACTGCCGTCAAGTGACAAAACAGTGCGATCTATTTGCCCATTTTCGTCATTATATACCAGAAAAAATCTTTCTCTTTCGTAATCACGAAGGCGTCGTGCTTTAGGGATCTGAAATTTAACCATCGTTCCTTTTGTTGATAATTCCTTCTCTTCTTCGGATGGTTCAGATAAAGAAATTATCAAATTAGCATTCTGAGCAATTTTCCCTGTGCCACTCATGCCTCCAGCTTTGTTTTCATGATGCACGAGCAAAACGGCAATTCCCTTTTGTTTAAGCGAACAAATCCACGTTGATATTTCCATCCACACTTTCGGAGTTATTTCATTTTGCGAAGGAGTAAGTGTCCCCAGGTTATCCAGTACCAAAAAATCAAAACCCTCCACTAATTCCTCGATTTTCTGCCGATCTTCTGCATCGGACAAATCCAGCTTGACTTCATTCTTAGGATCACTAAGGCATAACCAGCTTATATTTTTTAATATTTCCTTCTCTTTCATGTAGTTGCCGCGAATGATCCCTTTTAACCGCATCTCAAATTCATTTGGGTCATTTTCACCATCAATATAGAAAACCTTATGCGACTGTTGTTGAGAAGAAAGCCGTCCACCTATCGATTCACCTCCTGCTATCATTAGCGACAGGTCAAGCGCCACAAACGATTTCCCAACTCCTGGCGCACTATATAATACGATAAATTCACCATTTCCAAAAAGTGGGTGTACTATGAATTGTCTGTCTACCTTAATATCGCTCAAATCCCGAAGCGTCCTAACATGGAATTTAATCCCTTTATCTTTGGGCTTCAAATCAATGCCAAGACCAGGGCCATGATATTCTTTAACTAAGTCATTGAATTCATAGCATGATTTTAATTTCATGTCGTCGTGAGTGATAAACTCCAACTCCGTACCCATTTCATCGAATTTCTTTTTCAATTTCACCGCAATCTTGCACGAAGGGAGTCTCCTCGGGTCGAATACGTATTGCACACTTCTATCCTTCAAAATACTCCAATCAATTTTAGTGACGTAGGCGAGTTCTCCTGACCAGGTGTTAATCCCGGGTGCATTCCAATCTTTGATCCGTCGAAGGTCGTCGTGCATGAAAATGATATCGTTTTTTTGTTCATGGATTAGATGGAGATTATAAATAACATCAATCCACCATGGTGGAGCGATAAAGGTGTCGCGATACCTATATTTATCATTAACTTTACATCGCTGTCTTGTCATGAATAACAGTATGGGGTCCTCCCCTTTAACTTTCCACAGTTTAAGGGAAAAAGAGTAAGCCCCATATTTAGTGAAAAAATCATAGGATTCCTGGTAGGGGCCAAGAATCCAAGAAGCGACATCTTCAATGTCATCTGGCTGATAGTGGTGGGCATCCTCAATGAAAGTATAGCCATCGATTCCATTTGGCTGGATTGTATTCCGTTGCGAAAAGTCGACTTTCATGGTCTCAGCCACATACTCAATGGCCTGAAAATGAGTGCATCCTTTTAAAAAACTGATCAACGAGAATATGCAATGCCCACTAACTCTAGGAGAAGTTTTCTTGCTCCATTTGCCCCTCTGACGGAAATCCGTCTTCCAGTGAGTCCGCAGGCAGTACTCAAAAAAGTCATCGCTATACATATATTCATTAATATTTTTACCATTGGGTAATAATCTTTCCAGAATGCTCTTTTCATCACTTTCCACCATCAACAAGATTCTCAAATATAAGTTAACCAAGTCTTGTTTAGAAACAGGGCCATTTTTTATCCGAAGCTCATTGAAAATTCGAACCAGATCTACGGCTGGTAGCGTCTTGCGAGGGGGAGTGAAAAGATCCGGGCCAACAATCTGTGGCCTGCCAAAAATCGTCCATGTGTCAGGCATAATATTTTCTCCTTATCTTCCTAGTTCACGCTTCCGGTGTAAAACTTTCCCCAATCATGTGTCAAATTCGCCGAGGTTACCAAATAGCAGGCGACACAATTCATTGGTATTCGGTCTTACACCGGGGAGCGAAATTGAATTAAATGCCAGAATTGTATCTTGATTTCAGCCAAACCGCGAAATCATCACGAAAAATTACGACTTTATTACCTATTCTTGTCCCGATCGGGCCTTCTTTTCTGGACATGAGATCACTCAGGTAGCGGCCGGTAAAAACCTTGCCCGTGAGTTCATCTATCGCATTTCTTGCGAAGAATATAGGAAGGGAAGCTACAAGCTTGTCGTAAAAATCTAATGATTTCGGAATATTATCATTCTGCATACTCATACCGACCTCTAAATACAAAATTTTTGGATGGGCCCCACAACCAGTATGGGCCTTTGGTTAAAAACAACTTGTAAGTGCTGCAGTAGGGTAGGTTGAGAACCGGAACTTCTTCGGCGAGTACAGTAGGACCCGATTAAACGGGTATATTAGGGAAGAGAAAAAGGGAAAAACGTATTACTTCTTGTGGTTAGATTTTCCTGAGAATCTAGCTAGATTTTTAATATCAGCCACTGGACCTTTTTTGTTCTGTGCGTACAAATGGAGTTTTTCCGCATCGTCATTTGCAGTAGCACAAATGATGCCTTTTCTATTTAAATTTTATTATTTTGTAGATTAAGAGTCAATCAAAAAAATGCTCTCTTCGGGGCTCCTGGCTTTTTATAATTTTTATTATAATATCAAATATATAGATTATGAGCAAATTGGTTCCGAGATTGATTCGCCCAACTCTCGTCCAATGATTCACTGATTACCCCTGCCAGGCATGGCAACAACAATGATCTTTATTGCCTTATCTATGCGCCTGAGAGGCATCCTTTTTCACTTACCCGTATAACAAGGGAAGAGGTATTTTACATTTTCTTGAAGGTCTTCTCCTGACAGAAATATACCCACAACCTCGGATGCCGTGCAACTTGTTGATACTTCAATTAATCCCAGTAAATTCTAAAAAAAAACCGGCCAATATTTAACCGATTCCAGCATTTTTCGGCTATAAAATCAGCAAAACCGGGTATAAAAAAGGCCGATCCGGTTAAATATTTTGTGATTTGCCCTGAGGGATTCTATTTCAGATTTTAAACGATAACATGTTGAATATAAATGAATTTATAGCATAACGATGGTGCAGTGGTCGAACGCCAAGGGAAACAATTAAGGATAGGGAAAATAATATTGCAAGGTAAAATCTGAATTAAATATATCCGCTGCCTATGTTTACGCTTACTCACTTGCATTCAGGGCCTTATTCAGTCGGGTTCATGCCGGATGCCATCGAGCAATTCTAGCGGCCTACCGCCAAAGTGAGTACCTGCCAGAAGAATCAAGATGATGCAGTGGTGGGCAGATTACCTGCAAAGCTCAGAACCTGGAGCTGAAAATATCCCATTTCGGACGGCTGTTGGTTGATGCAGAGATCTCAAGTTTCAGGATGATGGAACGACGTAACCACTGAGAGAAAAGCCCTGACTTGGCGGAAAATAAAAGCAATCCCGTCCAGAAGCCAGGGTCTTTATTGAGAAATCATGTCTTTAATGAAACGTCTATGGTCTTTGCTAAGTTCTTTTACTTTAGTCCTCTTACTCACCGGTGTCTCTATGGCCACTGGTTATCAGCATTCGCTGACGATTGACAAAATGATTTTTGATTGGAGCATAGAGGGGGAAAACATTGCCATCAAGCTTACTGCCCCGACCATGGGTTGGGTGGGGATAGGATTTCACCCCACAGAGAATATGAAGGATGCCAATATCATTCTTGGTGTGGTTAAGAATGGCAAGGTAGAGATTTCTAATGAGTTCGGCATTGAAGCAACAAAACACATCCCGAATACAAAAAACGGCGGCAAAGATAATGTCACGATTATTAGTGGTAACCAAATTGGAAACGCCACTACCATAGAGTTTTCTATCCCCCTCAGGACCGAAGACGCTCATTACGGCGTCATTGATCCTAAGGGTGAGACTGTGGTTATCCTTGCCTATGGTCCAGATATGACTTCCACTAAGGTAAAACATCAATACGCTAAAACCATCTCTGTAAACCTTAGTACCGGCATTATGAAATAAGATTCCAAGATCGATCTTAACAACTGCTTGAGCAATGGTTATTGTCAATCCCGTTTCATACTGGAAAGTTCTTCATACTTTTCATATTTCTGCAACCAGGCAAATAGACCATACGTTGCAAAACCGTATACAACCGCAGCCCCAATAAATTTGAACATCTTACACCCCCTTTACCGTTTTGAATTTTAAATAAATGTTCTTGCTTGAAAGAAAAGCCCGCCGGTATTGATACCAGCGGGCTTGGTCGAAAGTTTTTATGGCTATACTTAGCAGTGAGACTGCAGGTGTCGTTGCTCGTAAAAACCTGCTAATTGTGAAGGCGGATCGATTGATCTGGAGTTTTTGTAAGTATCCAAAACCCCATTGAGCATCTTGTTTTTCTTGGGTAACGTCAGTAAATTATTGTCGCGCAATACGTCAGTCACCGTTTCATGGAATCCCCAAAGTGTCGGATCATATACTCCGCCAAAGTACAATTCATTAAACCGGGAAAACTTGCTGGGCGGAATTATGTTGTTGGTCATGATATCTACCAGTAGTATTTTGGCATCCCACTCTGACAGTTGGAAGTTCTTCAGATCCTCATGCCAAGCCTGGAATTTTATTAAGTTAGTCACCATTTTCTTCATAGCGCGATAGGCTATAAACTCCAATTCGTCATATGAGAGCCCTTTGGTATGCTTTCTCATTTCGACAAATTCTCCACTGAAGGCGAGATTCTCACATACGAAGACTTTTGTTCCCGCTGTAATTCCTAAAGCCATGGATTTATCCATCGAGTTGCGGATACCGATGGACCAGCACAACTCATCGCTCCCGCCGCTCAAATCCCAGATCCCAAACATACGGTTGCCATTGTTGGCCAACACGTAGTCGGTTTTAACGATTTCTAATCCTGTGGCTACGACACCTGAGCGGATGGCGTCGATAACTTGCCGATGATGGACTGGATGGAAGGACCTGGTGAAAGGAACCGCCGGAACATTGATAACTTCTGCCTCTGTTACTTTATTGGAACCGATCAATATTGATTCAGACATGGTAATATCTCCTGATTAATCATTTTTATAAAAATAAAGAGTCTTTCCAACCACCGTGGTTGGAAAGACTCTAGGAAATCCTACTGATGCTGTCGGTGGGTTGATCTGCCAGTTGCTGCTATACGGACAGGTCTTGGGAACGGAACGCTTTCGGGAACAGGGCTATCTCCTTCATGGGTTTAGGGATCCAAAAGGGATTATTCAATACTTCAAGCCAACCCCCGACCTTGATATCAAGTAATTCGCTGAGATTAAAATATCCAAACTCTGCGTCGTGGTTCCATCCGCTCAACAAGACATAGCCGAAGAAGGTGTTTTGACCGTCCCATTCGATTGCCCACCAGTGGCACCGGTCTGCAGTAAAGTGGAGATGAACAATCTTTTCCTCTGAGCATATGTGTTCTGTTTCGTACAAGCAGGGCAGTTTGTTGAGTTGCTCCATTGTCGGTATATTGATCATGACGTTTTCCTGTGTTGGGATGGTTAAAATAGAAAACCGCCATACCCTTGTGAAAAAGGCATGGCGGCATAAGATGGAAAAATGGTCAAGAGGAGCTTATGCAGGCGGCCTTGAGTTGGACGTTGAATGCTCTTATTAATGGGGGCTGAGTAAGTACCCAGTCCTACCTAATCCTCCTATGGCACCTCGTAGCGGTAAAGGGGCAATGAAACAATCGAGACGGTTCAGGCGGCCTTTTTAATCTCCAGAAAGGAGTAGGAGCTGCTCTTCTGAAAATCAGCCAGCGATTGACTATAACCTTGGAGAAACTGGTCCAACCTATCCGTATCCAGCACCTTCCTGGATCGAACCGCCTTGCGAAGCAGTTGGCCATGGGCTTTGAGCGGACCGCGTTGGTCCACGATAGCCAACAGGTCGCTCTTGCGCATGCTGATCTCTGTTTCCAGATCCCGCTGCTGGTGCTGCAGTCCCGTCAGGATTGCGACGCTTTCAGTCAGTTCTTGGACCTCTTCCGCCTCGAACTTAGGACAATCCTTAAGAAAATGGCAGTAACCGCATAAAGGGCTAGCTTCCATGGCCAGTGTCGTCCGATCACCGTTGCTATAGTGTTGGTATTGGTCCCAGATGTTGGCGGCCCGACCGATCAGCCCCTCATAGATCATGGTCTGGGGTGAGTACCCATTGAACAGTTGCATTCCCTGTTTGCCGAAGTTGACCGCCAAAATAGCGCCTTTCTCCACGGTATAGTCGGGGAAGCTGTCGGCCAGCAGTCCCATCTGCAGATAGAGTTGGGTTTCCCAGGAACCGTAAGGATGCTCGGGGATATTCTCCGGTGATTTAACCTCCAGCACCGCCATGGTTTTCCTGGCTTCGGAGATAAAGACAAAATCAAGGTGGCCCTTGACCGGGACAGCGCCGACATGACGAACTTCAACTTGCCGCTGATAGTTGGTATGATCTTGCCCGTACTTGAAGGACATTCTGTTAAGCGAGTATATTCCTTAACGGAGGTGTTCGATGACAACGAAAATAAAATCAAGCAAGATCAGGCAGCGGCATTCACAGCAGTACAAGACAGAATCACTTGCCCTTGCCGAAAAGGTTGGGGTTCCGACAGCAGCCAAGCAATTAGGGCTTCATGAAAGCCAGGTTTATTCCTGGCGAAGCAAGGCTCGTCTGTCACAAGAGCGCAGCGCCGTGGAAGAACGGCTTCTTGTAGAGAACGTACGCCTCAAGCGCCAACTGGCAGAGCAGGCCGAGGAGTTGGCCATAATAAAAAAGGCCGCAGCGTACTTCGCCAAGAGCCTGAAGTGAAGTACGCCTTTATGCATAACTACTCAGGCGAATTCAAGATTACTTCCATGAGTCGGGTGTTCGGCGTTTCTCGCAGCGGATTCTATCGCTGGCGGCAACGAGGAGAACAGCCCACAAGACGACTGCAGCAGCGCATGGCTCTTGATACATTGGTTGCTGATGCTTTTGTCGCCCGGAAAAAGCGGGCAGGTTCGCCTTGTCTGGTTCTTGATCTGCTCGACCAGGGCCACGCGTATGATCGTAAAACAGTAGCAGCCAGCATGAAGCGGCAAAATCTGCGGGCCAAGGCAGCAAGGAAATACAAGGCGACGACGAACTCGAATCACAATCTTCCGGTCGCACCCAACTTGCTCCAGCAAAATTTCAGCGCCGAGGCTCCAAACCAGAAGTGGGTAAGCGATATAACCTATCTCTGGACAGGTGAAGGCTGGCTTTACCTTGCCGTGATTATCGACCTGTTTTCACGGCTGGTAGTTGGCTGGGCTTTGGCAGAGCGCATGACCGCCGATCTCGTTTGTCAGGCTTTGCAGATGGCGCTTTGGCGGCGCAAGATGCCCAAGGGAGTAATCCTGCATTCAGATCGTGGCAGTCAATATTGTTCTGCCACATACCAAAGTCTCATGATGAAACACCAACTGGTCTGCAGTATGAGCGCCAAAGGCAACTGTTACGATAATGCCTGTGCTGAAAGTTTCTTTCACACCATGAAGGTGGAAGCCATCCACGGTGAAAGCTTTGCCACTCGTGAAGAGATGCGCCACACCGTGTTCGAATATATTGAAGTTGACTACAACCGTAACCGCCGCCATAGTGCTAATGGTCGTATCAGCCCTATGGCCCTTGAAGCTCTCAAAGTAGCTTAACTGGATGTCCGCTCAATACGGGCAGGATCATGAAGCCAACAACGCCGAGTTGCTTGATAGTTTCCGTTCCGATAGTTTGGACTATTTACTGGGCATGAGTGTCAACGTCAGTCTTGATAAGGCGGCCTGAAATGGAACAAAACTCGGTAGAACTTATTCTCATCAGTGAAATAAATATCTTAAATCCCAGAGTACGCAATCAACTAATTGCGGAAGAGATCCGCCGGAATATTCAAAATATTGGCCTCAAGCGCCCCGTAACTGTGACGCCTCAAACTGAAATAAAAAATGGCAAAAAATACAATCTGGTGTGCGGTCAGGGAAGACTAGAAGCATATATAGAAGCAGGAGAAAAAGAAATTCCCGCACTTGTCATCGATGCCAGTTCAGAAGATGCACACATAATGAGTCTTATCGAGAATATCGCTCGTCGAAATAACAGCTCTCTGGAACTACTGCAAAGTATAAAAAGTCTTAAAAATCTGGGATACGACGAAAGCGAGATTGCTGCCAAAACCACTCTTGGCCGGGAATATATTCATGGAATCATTCGGCTCCTCGATAAGGGAGAAGAACGCTTGGTGAATGCGTTGGAAAAAGGCCGGATACCAATTTATATTGCACTCAAAATTGCGACGGAGGATGACGCGGTGGTTCAAAGGGCGCTGGCTGAGGCTCACGAAACCGGACAATTGAGTGGCAGTAAGTTGATAACCGTACAAAAATTGCTTGATAGACGTAAGCTATACGGTAAAAAACTTTTTGGACCGTCGAAACAAAAAACAATTCAGTCAACAGAAGAATTGGTTGCTTTTTATAATAGCAGCCTCAAAAGCAAAAAGCGCTTGCTGGCTCAGGCTGACTATATAAAGCATGTCTTGATGTATTCAACGGCGGCCCTCAACCAATTGTTGAACGATATCCATTTTTCCAATCAATTAAAGGCAGAAGGTCTGAACGATATCCCTAAACAACTGTCCGACCTGCTAAGCGGGATACAGTAATATGAAAGTCGGGATTAAACAGGGATTTCAGAGAGAGCTTGTCAACCTTGCCATCGTTGAACTGCTCCCGACAAAATCTCTATCTGTTCAAGTCAAACACGGGAGAAAATATTCACAGATACTTTCGTCCATCCGTGCAGTGGGGCTGATCGAACCGCCTGTTGTCGCATTAGCTCAAAAAAGCCGTGAGTATCTACTGCTGGACGGACATCTGCGAATTATGGCGCTCAAAGAGTTGGGTGAGGAACGAGTATCCTGTTTGGTCTCCATAGACGACGAAGGCTATACGTACAACAAATATATCAATCGCCTCTCGGCAGTCCAAGAGCACAAAATGATAGTAAAAGCCTTGGATGCCGGGGTTTCCCAAGAAAAGCTCGCCAATGCACTGAATATTGACATTCGTACGCTTCGAGATAAAAAAATGATGCTGGACGGCATTTGTCAGGAAGCGGTTGACTTATTGAAGGACAAAATAATCTCGGAGAAAGTATTCCGGGTGTTAAAAAAGATGAAGCCCTCCCGTCAAATCAAGGTCGCCATGCTCATGAATGATCAAAATCGTTTTGGGTTTATTTATGCGAAAAGTTTGCTTGATAGTACCTCGGAAGACCAGCTTGTTGAACGGACGGTAAAGAAAAGAATTTCTCCTGCGGCTTTGGAAAAACGTGTCCGGCTGGAAGAGGAAAATATCTCTTTGAGTGATGATATTAATTCTTTAAAAGAGTCATATGGAACGGATATGTTGAACCTGACGTTGCTCCAGGCATACCTGAAGAGGTTACTGGCCAATGAAAAAGTAGCGAGTTATCTGCAAAAATACCACACAGTGATTTATGATAAATTTGCCGAAGTGGTGCAGCACGACTTCCTGAAAATGAAGAGCGCTGACTGATTCAATCGAGAGTGAGCTATACCCGGTATGCGAAGAAAACGGACATAAAGCCACTCCTGGCTGCGATTGAGGTGATTTGTTATGGAAATATCAAAGTACCGGCCTGGTGTGAAGAATGAGGCGATGTCGGTGGAAGAGTCTGATAGCCCCGGAGGTTCGATGGGGTTATGTGACTCCGGTGCACATTCCCAATAAACAGCGCGAAAATAGTGTGATACAAGCCATGTAATCAGATATTATTTTCATATAGAAGAAGGTTCCTTACTCCAGAAGATCAGAGCAGTTTCTGCAGCTATGGATCGGTAACAAGCTATGTCCTTGTTGCAAGAACGTTTCGAAATCATCTGCAGGAACTGCCGGGCTGGCAAGATACCCTTGAATCAGCATATTACTCATGGTGCTCAAAATCTCCAATTGCTCCTCCGTTTCCACGCCTTCGGCGACAATGGCTAAATTCAGTGTCTTTGCAAGAGACACTATCGCTGCAACTATAGCTTTGCTGTCAGAATCGATGCCTATATCCCGGATGAACGAACGGTCGATCTTGAGACCGTCAATGGGTAAACGCTTGAGATAAGAGAGCGAGGAGTAACCCGTGCCGAAATCGTCCAAATAAAATTTACATCCTTCCTCTCGCAATTCATTCAACACCTTCTGCGCATTACCAATATTCCCCATCAACATGGATTCAGTGATTTCGAAATAAAGCTTATGCGGCTTCAACCCGGTCGTTATCAACACATCTCTGAGCAACTTTGCAAGATTTTGCCCAGCAAACTGCTGCGACGAGATATTTATCGATACGCTTAGGCTATAGCCTGCATCGTGCCATTTCTGAGCTTGCAAGGCCGCCGTATTGAGCACCCATTCTCCCAATGGCAAAATCAAACCGGATTCTTCAGCCAACGGTATAAATTCGGCGGGTGAAATCAGTACATCTGCATGCCGCCAGCGGATCAGCGCTTCCGCACCAAGAATATGCCCAGTATTGCTGCTCACCAACGGCTGATAATGCAACTCAAACTCTTGCAGTTCAATCGCCTTGCGTAGTTTTGATTCCAGAGAAATATGGTGATGCGCCTGTTCGTTCAATTCAGGGGTGAAAAACTGAAAATTATTTCGCCCGAGTTTCTTGGCACGATACATTGCCATATCAGCGTTTTTTATAAGGATCTCTGCATTCTTGCCATCGTCTGGTGCGATAGTTACTCCAATACTTATGGTAACAAAGTACTCGATTTCCTCGTAGCTAAAAGGAGCTTTCAAACTGTCCAGCAGTCGCACGGCAATCTCGGAAACGTCATCAATGCTTTCCACTTCTGGCAACAGGACAAGAAACTCGTCACCGCCTTGCCGGGCCAAGGTATCCCCTACTCGCAGCTCATTTCCAAGGCGTCCCGATAGCTCGACTAGCAGGTTGTCTCCAGCAGTATGCCCAAAATTGTCATTGATATACTTGAAATTATCGAGATCAAGAAAGAGCAAGGCTGTCTTTGAGGAATCATTTCTCCGTAGGGCCAGAGCCATCTGCAATCGATCACCAAATAATACCCGGTTAGGCAGTCCGGTGAGTGCATCGTGTTGGGCTTGATGTTCTAAGGCTTCCTGCTGACGCTTAAGTTCAGTGATGTCATGAAAAATAGAAACATAGTTTGTTATTTCTCCTTGAGTGTTGCGGACGGCGTTGATAGTAAGCCATTCCGGGTAGACCTCGCCACTCTTGCGCCGATTCCAGATTTCCCCAGACCATTGCCCTTTACTTCCAAGTTGCTCCCACATCTCCTTGTAAAAGGAGGGAGAGTGCCTGTCTGACTTGAGAATTTTAGGATTTCGACCGATAGCCGCTTCCGGTTTGTATCCGGTTATGGAAGTAAAAGCCGGATTGACTTGTGAAATTATTCCGTTGATGTCGGTTACAACGATACCTTCGATCGAATGTTCAAATACCTTAGCTGCAAACGCCAACTTGTCATGGGACGTTTGCAGTGTCTCTTCCAATCGTTTTCGTTCCGAAATTTCCTTCACCAAATTCTTGTTAGTTTCTGAAAGAGCTATAGCCTGCCGTTCTTGCTTATCCAGCAGTTTTTCATTTTCAAGCGCAACCCTGGCATTCGGTGACAGATCACTACCAAGGACCAACACCGATATGACCGCATTGTTGTGATGTATAGTGCCATCGTCAGTCATACCTTGTTCGCCGAAGCTGCAAAATCCAACAAGCGGACTGCCCTCAAACATCTCTGACATACTACGAATTTCTTCCTGATACCTTTCCCCGAAAATTCGGGGGCGTAAGGCGCAATATGCGACCAAGGACAGAACCGGGGCTGTGATTCCGCCACGCATAACCGCCTTGCGTAATGCCTCAGACCCTGAAAAAAGCCTTCTCGGATCAGGTTTCATAAGAGTCATCATCGTGCTTGGCGTTACAGGTTGTGTGAAATTAATTCCTCCATTTGGTGTGATAAAACTGGCCACGTTGATGCTGTGTTGCCCCATAGTATCTGAGGTCCCCATAGTGTGACCGGTAGTCAGGGTCAAGTGTTTTCCTTCTAGTTCAGCCCTCGAAGATCCTACTAATCTGGCGTATACATCCGCAGCAGGATCGCCATCAAATTCTAGGATTTCATGACCTTGGGCACGGGTAACCATTGTCTGGTGGATGGTTGGGATAAAGCCATGATCCATGGCAATGCCAAATTGCAGCTGGGTTTCAAAAACAGCCAGGAGCATGCTATCGTGGCAAGCCTCTTCACCCCAAAAAACATAGTTTTTCTCCATGCGCCAATCATCAGCCGCAGAACCTCCAAAAATCGGGAGGCGTCCCAGGGATTTTATTTTAATTGCTTCAAGTATCTCGTAACTTTGCGACGTGCTGTGATGGGTATTACCAGGTGAGAATAGAACTGCAAAAACTGACTTACCTTTAAGGGTCAGTTCATTCCAATAGTTGAGGTCATGGAAATAGGGATATATGTCTGGCGCATTAACCGTATCGTCCAAAGCGATTTGCCAGTCTTCGGAGACGTTTCTTCCCAAACCGCAGGAGACCTTCATGTAGGAAGACGCGAGTACTGTTACGACGACACTCCCATGGAGCGGTTCGTTGAGAATTTCACCTGCGGTTGTAGAGCCAAACAGAAGAGCGTTAGGGACAATGTTCCTTATCCCAAGTAGGACCTCTTTTAGATCGTAATGCACTGAAGCAAATACAATGACGGCTACAATCGGGTTGGCATGAATCATCGAGAACGCCTGATCGGCGGCGTTCTTTCCGGCAAAGAAAGAATCTTCCTCTTGAGACGTTCCGTAACCAACTTCTAGTTTTGGCATATTATGTGTTCCGACAGCTTTGTATCTTATTCCGGGAATATTTATTTTCGACTACGCTGAGGTTCCACAGGTTACGGCATACTGCAACCTCTGTTTCCAGAGAGAACATGTACCATCTAAAGAGATTTTTTAACAGGTTCCTTCAGAATAAGACCATCAGAGACTATTTTGAAGACGGTAGAGCTG
>Ga0364909_10306_pt1 | contig 13620 bp, 9 predicted proteins | sample SorcelJu500001C3_3_FD_206966 | JGI IMG/M metagenome (GOLD analysis project Ga0364909, IMG submission 206966) | Enriched cells from Trout Bog Lake Hypolimnion, Wisconsin, USA - BchlTB.June25.5000.01.C3 | ecosystem: Environmental > Aquatic > Freshwater > Lake > Hypolimnion/Profundal zone | place... | reverse complement strand
TTCATGCGGCAACGGTGAGAGAAAGTACAGTAACGAGGTGGGGATGTCAATTACTTTTTGGGTAACCTGTCCTTTTGCAAATACTCAAAATTAGTAATCGTCTAAATTAATGATAGTTGTTCTATTTACTTTCAGGGGCACTTTACCGTAACATGCGATATAATTAGTCAATAAAATTGACTAAGGGACGATTATTATTTCAACTCTTTTAAAATCAAAAAAAAACGTTTTCCCATTATGGACGCAGCCACTTCTCAAGCTCTCAGGGATATTCCCAATGTTAATGATTGCATAGATGCACTTGTGGAATCGAAAACCCTTCAAGAGGTACCCCTTCAGAGGTTGAAGCATTGTGTGCGCCTCTATCTCGATGGAATTAGGATTGAGATTCTATCTGGTAAATATGGGAATTCTCCCCTTCTAGATCGTCAAGCTTGGTTTCACAGTCTTCTGTTATATGTGAAAAAATATCACAAATTCCGTTTTTCCATGGTGATTAACGGAACGGGAGTAATCGTTCATACCAATCTTGGGCGCTCGCTGCTTCCCGATTCCTCGATGGAATTACTCACTACCGCAGGGCGGAGATATACAAATCTTGAGTTTAATTTGGATACTGGACAACGTGGGTCACGTTACGACCATGTTAACGAACTGCTCTGTGAACTCACCGGGGCGGAGGCGGCTTTGGTCGTTAATAATAATGCTGCGGCAGTGTTGATCGCACTTGAAACCCTGGCTAAAAATAAAGAGGTTATTGTTTCTCGTGGACAATTGGTTGAAATTGGTGGATCGTTTCGTATTCCCGATATCATGGATCGCAGCGGAGCCCGTCTTGTGGAAATCGGTACGACTAACTGCACCCACTTATATGACTATAAAAAAGCTGTAACCAGTGAAACGGCTCTCTTACTACGTGTTCATTGCAGCAATTATCGGATTATTGGATTTACCAGTGAGGTCCCCAATCTTGAATTGGTGCAGCTTGGGAAAACGCTCAACATTCCGGTTATGGAGGATCTGGGCTCAGGTAGTTTCATTGATTTAAGCAAGTTCGGATTCGCAAAGGAACCCACTGTCCAGGAAGTTGTTGCCAGCGGTATGGATATAGTGACCTTTAGTGGCGATAAATTGCTCGGAGGCCCACAAGCCGGTATTATTGTCGGCAAGCAAGAGTATATCGAAAAGATAAAAAACAATCCGTTGAACAGGGCTCTTCGTATTGATAAATTTACACTGGCTGGGCTTGAATCTGTCTTGCGTCTTTATTTAGATGAATCTTCGGCTCTGCGTGAAATTCCAACCCTGGTTATGTTAACAGCGCCCGAGGAAACAATTAAGCAGAGAGCTCTTAAATTTTTACATCTTATCGATAATAATATGAAGGATCAGTGCAACCTTGAGTTAATCCGCGTTTATTCACGTGTTGGCGGAGGCGCTATGCCCGAGCAGGATATACCTAGCTGGGCAATTGCCCTGCAACCGCAAAAGATGAAAACGAGTCAATTGGAGAAAAGCCTGCGTCATGCACCTGTTCCTGTTATCGGTAGGGTAGAAAAAGACCGTCTGCTGTTGGATATGCGGACGATTGGCGAGGATGAACTCGGCATGCTTTTTGATAGTCTGCAGAGTTCGTTATCGGTAAATATAGATGATGAAACTAACCCTATTAATGGAGAACAACAAGGTCCGTCATGTTAGCTCTGGATGATTACTATATTCTTCAATATCCACTGGCGCAGGAAATTAAACAATTGTTGCCTTTGCCTGCGACCGTTGATTTTTGTTCGGTCCTGGCCGATGGCGCTCTGCAGCAGCTGCCAGCGTACCTCAGTACGCATGATGGTAGAGCAGTGGGGACATATGCTTCTTTCAATGAGCCTAAATTGATAAACGATGCGCTGGTTATTCCATTGCAAAACAGCTCCGGTGAGAATGTTGCCGCGGTTGTCAGTGAAGTTGATCCTGCATTTTTAAAAAAAATGTCGGCATCATGGCTGCGGGAATTACAAGGACATATATTCGATCAACTTGAGAAGACGCGATGGGGTTATATTGATCCTGAAACTGAATTGTACAATCGACGTGCCGCCACGGTTTTTCTACAGCAATCCTCTTTCGAAGACACCGGGTATTTTTTCCTGTTAAATACTGTTTTCTACAGACGGACAGCAGCTGGTAACCTCCAGAAAACAAAAGAAATTGCTGATCTCTTGCAGGCTTTAACCCATTGCCATTGCTTCTCTTTTGGGTATGGGGTGTTTGGTCTGCTGCTACGGGTACAGGGCAGGGAGCTAGCGTTAAAGACGGCTCATCACCTTCAGCATCAGTTGAAGCGGGAAGGGATGAGCAAGGTGCAAATTGGTTTTTCTCGGACGTCCCCTCTCATTAAACGGCAGGGCGAGACTATTCTTGACAGATTTTGGCGGTCCCTGGCTATTGCTGAAAAGCGGGGTCCTTTTGGCATCTGTGATGCCGAGGTGATCGATGAAAAGCGTACACATCCTTTTCAACTGACTCAAAACGCTCTCCTTGCAAAATTGAAAGGCAAATGGCGGGGACTTTCCCAATTTACCCTTGCTGTTTTTTCGCTGCAACCAGGAACCCGATTCGATACATTTGATGAGTTCATCAAACAGTCCGTCCCTCCCCAAGGTCTCTATCTTGGCGGCGAGGACACCTTTTTCTGGATACTTTTTCATAAAGCCACCCAACTTGTAACTCACGAACGTTTTGATTTCCTCAGGAGACAATACGAGGAGTGCTATGGAGTGGAAGCGGTCTCGGTCGGGATTGCCACCTGGCCCTGTCTGGATTTTGCAAAAAGCGACATCCCCGGCAACTGTTTGAAGGCGCTTCTTCATGGTTCTTTTTTGGGATCGGGAAGTACGGTCATTTTTGATCATCTTAGCTTAAATGTAAGTGGAGACTTCTTTTTTGAGGAAGGCGACTATCGAGCGGCTATTCGTGAATATCGTCGCGGGTTGCGATTGCAGCCCGGGGATGTGAATCTTGTCAACAGTCTAGGGGTGGCCTTGGTCGAGTACGATCAAAAGCTACGGGCTGCAGATTGTTTTCAGGAGGTTCTCCAGAAGGATCCTTGCAATTACATGGCGTTGGTAAATCTTGGTCATGTGCAGCAAACCATGGGGTACAAAGAAAAAGCGCTGGATTGTTTTGAACGCGCCTATCGGGCACTTGCCAACGCGGAGACTGCCGGACAGGAGCTTTTCCTACCGCTTGGCAGATTGTATGCCGAACTTGGGAACCATGAAAGAGCGATCACAATTCTTGAACATTGGCGGACCCATCCAGAGAGCGAAAAGGAATTTCTTCTTTTTCGTCTCCTTGGACAGAGCTATCTGGAGTGCGGCAGGCCTGCCGAGGCAACTCAGGCATGCCAACGGGCATTGCAACTCTTTCCCCAGGACAGTATTTCCTTGAGCACCTTAGGATTGCTGTATGTTGAGCAGGGGGAAGGCAGCGATATCGGCCTTTCGCTCTGCAACAAAGCCCTGGCTCTCGATAATTTTAATCCGGATCATTGGTACCGGTTGAGCCGAGCCTTGTTGCATATCGGTAATCAGGCCGATGCCCACGATGCCATCAGGAAGTGCTTGCGGTTGCGGCGTAACCATATCGAGGGAATTTTGCTCCTCGGGAAAATCTACCAGGCTATGGGGCGGACAAGTCAAGCGGGGAGATGTTTTTCGCAGGCGATAGCTGTGAAAGGGTGTAGCGAAAAACAAGCAGTACGGGCACGGGGGTATCTTGCCAGATTATCTTAACTGCCATGGCAAACATTTTTTTTCAGAGTTCTCAGAGTTGACGTCTAGTTACCGTTTCCATGAAAAGAACACGATGAGGAGGAGAGCAGACTGTGGCCCAGATAGATGCATTTTTTAAATTAATGAACGATGAGGGGGCTTCCGACCTCCATTTGATGGCAGGACAGCAACCGGTTCTCCGCATTCGCGGCGACATGGAGCGGGTTAAGTTTAAAGTTCTGGACAATGATGTCTTGAAAAACATGCTGTACGAGATCTGCCCGGAAGATAAAATCAAGGTGTTTGAAGAAACCGGCGATATGGATTTTGGGTATGAGATCCCCGGACTGGCACGATATCGCTGTAATTTTTTTCAGCAGAAATATGGAATCGGTGCGGTGTTTCGGGAAATTCCTACCGATATCCTCACCTGTGAGCAACTGGGACTCCCCAAGGTGGTCTCCCGCCTCGCCTCGTTGCCCAAGGGGTTGGTATTGATAACTGGACCGACCGGATCAGGAAAATCGACTACTCTGGCCGCAATTCTGGACGAATGCAATCGAACCAGAAAAGATCATGTCATTACCGTCGAAGACCCCATCGAATTCGTCCACAAAAGTCAAAACTGCATTGTTAACCACCGCGAAGTAGGAACGCATACCAAAAGTTTTTCCGCGGCGTTGCGCGGGGCTCTACGCGAAGATCCCGATATTATCCTGGTGGGTGAGATGCGTGATCTGGAAACCATCGCACTGGCGATGGAGGCCTCGATGACCGGTCATCTCGTTTTTGGGACACTGCACACCATGAACGCCATGAAGACAGTGGACCGCGTGGTCGAGATCTTTCCGGCCAATCAACAGGGACAGGTTCGGTCAACCCTGGCTGATGCTTTAAAGGCTGTGGTTTCCCAGACCCTGTTTAAAAGGGTCGATATCAAGGGGCGGGTGGCGGCCCTGGAAATTTTGATCTGCACTCCGGCGGTCCGTAATCTGATCCGCGAAGCCAAGACCTATCAAATTCCTTCTGTCATGCAAACCGGCAAGAAATACGGAATGCAGACCCTTGATGATGCAATTTTCGAGCTCTTGGAAAAAAAGAAAATCAGCGGCGAAGATGCGTATATCAACTGTTACGAAAAAGGGAGATTTATCAAATACTTAAAGCATCAGCCCGCCGATTTTACCGAAATTTGAATGAGCTGCAGCACTTACGGGGTGCTGTGCTGGGCTCCTTCCTCCCTGTTTTCTTCAAAATATTGAAGGGCACCGGTGAAGCTCCTGATGTGCAGGGTTTTCCCATCGGTTCTGCAGGTCGTCGTCCCCTGTTGAGCAGTCACCAGGGTGGGGATTCTTTTTTGCTGCCAATCTTCGAGGTGTTCCGGTGCCGGCAACGTCCCTTGACTTGCCGGGCCTGCGGAAACCATAATTAGGGCAGGTGAGATCGCTGCCATAAAGTTTGGACCCGCTGAAGTGGCGCTGCCGTGGTGTGGCGCCAGCAGCACCTCGGTTCGGCGCGTGACGTTATATTGTGCCAGCCTGTTTTCGCTTTGGAAACCGATGTCACCTGGAAAGAGAAAGGAGTGGGAGCCGAATCGCAGCCGGAATACCAGGCTCCGATCATTGGTCGACCACGAGGTGATATCGGTACCCAGCCCGTTCATGCCTATGCATTGGAGCAGCAGCCCGTTGTCCTCTTGGAGTTTATCTCCCGCCCGCGCCACCTGAATTGGAGTCTTTCCTTTTCGAACTGTTTCCAGAAATTGACCATAGGCAGGCTCTTCGCCGTCATCGCCATTGATAATCAACCGTCGTGGCCGAAAATGCCGGTAAACAAAGGGCAGGCCGTTGTAGTGGTCCTTATGGGGATGGGTGATCAGCACGTCGTCAAGCCGCCAGATTCGTTGCCTCCAGAGAAAGGGGGCAATAAGCGCCTGGCCGGGATCGAACCGCTCGGTCTGCTGACCACCGCCATCAATCAGGATGTTTTTCCCGTCGGGAAGTTGCAGCAAGGTGGATGAACCCTGGCCGACATCGAGAAAACTGACGACCATCTCTTTATTTTTGCTTGTATACCAAAGGGCGTGCGTAAAGGAGCCCAGAATGAGCACCATCAGGACCAGGGCTAGCGACAGTTGGCGGATTGTTCGTCCCTGGTGCAGCAATAAAAAGAGAATGATGAAAAACAGGATGATTTCAAAAAATGAAGGGGTGATCGTCCAGATCGAGGCATAGGGGAATCCAACAAACGCTTCGGCGATCCAGATTGTCAGCCGGATGCCCCCGCTGCCGAGCGTGCAGATCAGACGGGTAAGATCGGGAGCGATCCAGAGGAAAGGGATGCCGAGCATGCCACAAGGCAGGGCCCACAGGCAGAGCAACGGCTCGATGATCAGATTCATTATTGGCCCGATCAGGGAAAACCGGTTGAAATGATAGAGCATCAAAGGCAGGGTACCCGCGGTAGCGGCCAGGGAGACATACACCATGGACTGCAGGACCAGCAAGCTCTTGGTGATTCGGTTGGGTGTGGTTCTGGGTTCCGGTCCGGCGATAACCAGGGGTAAGCGAGGATAGATGCAGTTGATGGCCAGGACGGCGGCAAAGGACAGTTGAAAAGAGACGGTGAATAGGGCGAGGGGCGTAATCGCCAGAACAATGAGCGCGGCGGCGGCGATGAGGTGGATCAGCGACCGCTGCCGTCGCAGTACCACGGCGAATAGGACCAGCAGGGCGGTGACCAGCGATCTGATAGCCGGGATGTTCATGCCGGCGATGAAGGTGTAGAGCAACAGCAGGGGGGCGGTCAAAATCAGGGCGAGGGTGGGTACATGGCAATGGAGCAGCAGCCATTGACTGCGTTTGAGAAGAAAAGTGAGAGCAGTGACCGCGAAAAGACCCAGCAGGCTGAGGTGGAGACCAGAAATGGAGATGACGTTTTTATTTACCAAACAAAAGCTGCTATCAAGGAAATCGCATCTTCCTACCGTTGCGCTATTGTATAGAGTATCGACACGGATAGATGTAAGCCGTCTTGACGGAACATCGGACGCAATTTGGCAAAGTATTCGTCTTTGAACCGCGCGCGTGTCTTCTCATTCATAGCCAGGATTGTCAGGCGCGGCCCAATGGTTAGTTGAAATGCCCCCCAATCTTCAAGATTTGTATAAACGATTTCGTTCGTTTCGTTGAATATTTTGATAGAACGAAAACCAAACCGGCTGAGCAAGGCCTCCATTTCCTCCGGCGAATAGGCAAATGGGTGTGGCATTCGCACCCAACCTTGATACGCCTCAAACTGTTGGATTAAGATCGGCCATCCAGGACTGAAGGGTGGGGGCGTCTTGCCAAAAATGGATATGCCTATATAGCCGCCAGGCTTGGTGACTCGGTACATCTCGCGCAGTGCGGCTTCTATGTCTGGGATAAAAAAGAGTGAAAAAGCGCAGGTAACGAAATCAAAGGTCTGGTCAGGGAAGTCAAGGTGCTCGGCATCCATTTTACGCAATTCAACGTTGGTCAGACCCTCTAAGCGCACGGCGTGTTCGGCTTCTTTCAGTATTGCACCGGAGAGATCAATGCCGATTACGTTTCCTTCTAACCCTACACGTCGCGCGGCAGGTAACACCACTGCACCAGTGCCTGTGGCAATATCGAGCATGCGCGTGCCAGGAGAAAGCGGCATCAGTTCAATCAAACGTATACCAAACTGACTAAAGAAACTTGGCCCGGTACGGTTATACGATGTTGCCGCATCGTCGAATACTTGTTCGATCATCTGTTTAGTAGCAACCATTGGTTGAGGCATTTTCTCCTCCTCTTATTATCTAATTGGAATGAGCAGTCAGGAACAACACCGGCATGTCGCAGGTACGATGGATCTCCTGAGCCGCCTCGATGCCATCCATCGCACCAGAAAGACGAATGTCCATCAACACCAGATCCGGCTATTGTCGGCGAGCAAGTTCGATCGCTTCTTCGCCAGTGGCAGTCGTGCCGACCACGTCGTAGCCCAGTTGTCGAACCTTGTGGGTGAGGTTTTCGGCGACGATGGCTTTATCTTCGACGATCAAAATGGAGAGTTTGCTCATTCTGAAAACCCTTTCAGAGGGAAGGTAATCCGAAATTCAACGCCAGGGCCGGTTCCTGTTTCCACGGTGCCGCACAATTGTTTGGTCAGTATCTGTACAAGACGCAAGCCAAGAGATTTGGATTCCTGCCAATCCAAACCCGCCGGCATGCCGACGCCATTGTCATACACCCGCAGGCAGACTGAATCGGTAGCGACATCGTGGTCCAAGTTCACCGTTACCTCGCCGTCTCTACCCGGAAAGGCATGCTTGAGGGCGTTACCGGCCAGTTCGTTGAGGATCAGTCCGCAAGGCACCGCTGCCTCGATCGACAGCGCCACGGGGGTGAGCGCAAGATTAAGCCGCACTTTCTCGGCCAGGGTGCCGTGGGAGCGCCAGAGATATTGCAGCAGGCTGGCAGCGTAGTCGGCAAAGTTCAATTGTGCTAGATTGCTTGTCTGGTACAGTTTCTCATGAATGAGCGCCATTGAGCGTACACGGTCGCGCACGTCATTGAGTTCGTCGCGTATTCGGTCGTCGGTCAGGTTGTCGGACTGAAGACTTACCAGGCTTGAAATGACCTGGAGGTTATTTTTCACTCTGTGATGGATCTCTCGAAGCATTACTTCTTTCTCCGCAAGTGACGCCTTGAGCAATTCCTCGGCCTTTATTACCTTGGTTATATCCTCGGTAAAAATGAGGATTCCGCCGATTTGGCCCGCGATGTTAATCCAAGGTTGGATAACCCATCGAACCCACTGGACCGTGCCATCGACACGCTCAAATCGGTCAGCCTCGGCCTGGAGCAATTCCCCGGCCAAGCCACGCCGGTGAACTTCACGCCACTCAGCTGGAATCTCAGGAAAGATTTCATAATGAGATACTCCTAAAAGATCACGATCTCCGAGACCGTAATCGCTCAACCACCGGCGGCTTGCACCCAAATAACGCATTTCAGTGTCAAACATCGCCAAACTTGCCGGAGCTTGTTCAATGAAGGACTTAAGCTGCGCTTCATTCTTTTGGAGAGTCTCGTTAGCAAAAACAAGTTGAGCGGTCCGATCGGCGATCATTATTTCCAGAGTTTCGTTCATCTGCTTGAGCGCATTTTCTGCCTCTTTCCGAGCCGACTCTTGTTCCTGAAGCAGGTTGCCTGCGAGCAACAAGGCTTTCGCCACTTCATTGGTTTCAGTAAGCTCGAAATGTTTTGGTAACACGGTTTCACCTCGCCCAAGAGCCAGAGCAGGCGCGATTAAGTCCTGAACGGATCGAGCGATGATCCGAGTAATGACAAAGGCCATTCCAAGGCCGAAGGCCAAGAGGACACTTAAACTCCCTATAGTCCACTGGAGCCACTGTTTAAGCGCATTGACCATTATGGCCTTAGGGCTGCTGACCAGCACTGTCCAACCAGTCGCTTCCGAGCGCTTGAAACTAACAGTGGACCGCTCTCCCTCCAGGTTGAAGCCCTCGGTGGTGCCATGATTTGCAACGGCCATCAGTTGCAGCAGAGGCGGAGAAATAATCTGCTTTCCGACATACAATTCAGGCCTATTGGATCGGGCGACAATTGTATTGCCGCTGTCCAGAATAGTTATCAGCCGTTTATCAAGCAGTTCTTGCGGATGTAACAGCGCCAATAAACGGTCTGCCGGAAATGTCATCCCCAGATCATAACGTACCTGCCCATCTTGGAATACAGGGACATCTATTCCGATAATATACCGTCCGGTAACTGCGCCTTTGAAAATGTTGCTGACAATGGGCTTCCTCGTTTCGAATATGCGGCGCACTGTGTCCAGAGAACTGCGTTTGGGCAATGTGCTACCGAACGGCTTATAGGAATTGTCAATCTGCTGGCCAGTGGCATCGGCCAGGATGATGTCCGAATCAGAGAAGTTTTTGAGGACGTTCAACGCCTGCGCATGGAATGTTGCCATATCTCTGGAAGCGAGCGCGGGCGAGGTGGCCAGCGCCTCCAATGATGCTTGACTAATCGACAAGTCGCGATCCAACGCAACCGACAGGATGTTAGCTGTAGCCAGCAAGTTCTGTTCGAGATATGTCAGTTGGTTGTGATAGGAGTGATGAACAAGATATACGGAGGAAAGACAAACTGGCACCAAGCACGCCAGGACCAAAGCCTTTAGATAGGATTGTATACGTATTTGTTTGAGGTGCCTGAACCGGGTATCGAACATCGGTAAGTGTCCTATTTGCCTGATGTCGGTTAAAGGGATAGGGAATGTTTTAGATTGATAAGGTAAGATTCTGATTTTACCCGCCTCGTAAAGTTGCAAAAGTATAATGGGAAATTATAAGTAAAAACAGGAATTTTAGCCTCAAGGAACTGGAAAAGCTGTTTGAAACCATTGGCAATGAACTCCGCCGCCATTGCGGCCATGATTAGGCCCATTAGCCGGTTCACAATATTAATGCCTGTTTTATCAAGCAATCGGGTAATAGTGGAGGGTAGTACAAATATCCTGAGTATCTGTGATCAATTTTCGTTTTTCATTTTTAGCCAGTTCGTATTGGCCTTATTAATATTACCGGGAATGTCTCTGCTCCATTTTTCATACGCTGCTTTGCTGCAGCTCAGGTACAACTTCCCATTATAAATCTTCCACACTTCTGGGTCAGATACGGCTTTCTGCCCCGTCGTCAAGGCCCAAGCACAATAACCGTCATATTGCGGAGCGTATTTCTCCGGACTGGTTGCAAACATATCCCTGTTCTCTTTGGTTAGGAAATTCCATGTTAAGTTATGCCACTGGTAGGTAAATGTCTCGTAGCCTTTTAGAGCCTTTCCGGCCCGGAAGTATGCGACGGTATCATATCCCTTTATGGCTATACCATCCATTGGCGATTTTCCAGCGGCTACACCTTCGAATCCAGTCAAAAGTAGTAATGCAAATAAGAAAGGGATTAAATTCCTATAGGTCGTATTAAGAGATTTCATATCTGTCTACCTCACAGTATCACAATCCGTTAACCTGTTTCCGTCTCCCACGTCTTAGCGAAAGATGCACAGAATGGCTTCCTTTAGAATAAAATCATCAGGATTTTTCGCCCGTCAATCAATTTTCAATCTATTGCTATCGGTTATGATAATGGTAGTTAGCTGTAACTATCATGCGATGACGTTTTTATTTGCCAAACAAAAGCTGTAATTGAAAAAGCCTTTAGTTCAAGAATGTTGCGTGTCTGACAGGGGAAAGATTCCCCCCTTGTGTCTTGGGTGGAATCCTTCAAGAATTGAAACCGAAAGACTGAGGCCAGTTGGAGAGGGCAGGGGAGAACGAAAGTTACCCGTGGAGGGTTTTCTGGCTTGGAAAATCAGGGGTCACTGGACGATGAATTAAACCGGTAAGTTGTCCTCCAGCACTGTCCTAAGGAGTTGAGCAATATTCTTCTTTGACATGGGTTTCATGATAAAGCCCTTGATCCCGATTGCTTTTGCCTGTTCCTCATTGACGAGGTTGCTGTAACCAGTGCAGAGGATTATTGGTATTCCCTCACGAATCTGCAATATCCTTCTTGCTAAGTCGATACCAGTTAAACCTGGCATGGTTTGATCGGTGATCACAACGTCGATTTGATCTGGCTGGTTCTGGAAAGTGGTAAGAGCTTCTATGCTGTTGCTGCGAACAGTTACCTTGTAACCCAGTCGTTCCAGCATGGTCTTGCCCATTTCCGCGAGAATTTCCTCATCATCAATGAAAAGAATGTGCTCCTTGCCAGATAAAACAGTTTCTGCAGGTTGGATTGAAGATGTGACTTCCTTTTCTGCCGCAGGAAAAAATACTTGAAACACTGAACCTCTTCCAACATTACTTTCACATTTAATGAATCCACCATGACTGGTGATAATACCATGGATTATGGATAGTCCCATTCCGGTGCCTTTTCCAACTTCCTTGGTTGTAAAAAATGGATCAAAGATCTTGCCCCATATCTCCGGAGCGATGCCTGAGCCTGAATCGCCGACGGAAAGCACAACAAAGGAACCTGGTTGCACCGTCGGATGGCTTTGGAGGTCATGTTGGGAGAGTTCGCAATCTTTGAGTGTAATTTCAAGCACACCACCTGTTTGTTCCATGGCGTGGAAAGCATTGGTACAGAGATTTATTACGATTTGATGAACCTGAGTGGGATCAGCGAGAATTGATTGGGTAGCAGTATCGAGTTGTGGCTTGATAGTTATGGTTGATGGCAGTATTGGACGAATAAATTTAAGTGCTTCATTGACAAGGTGAGCCGGCACCAAAAGGATATGTTTGATTTCGGTTTGGCGGCTGAAGGTAAGGATTTGTTTGACCAGAGAGGCTGCCCGGTTCCCTGCTTGCATTACCCTATCTAGATCTTTAACAATCTCTGATCCCGTAGGGCTGGCATCTTTTGCAATTTCAGCATAACCGAGAATTGCCCCAAGCATGTTGTTAAAGTCGTGTGCAATACCCCCTGCCAGAGTGCCGATGGCTTCCATTTTTTGAGACTGAACAAGTTGTAATTGCAGATTTTTATTTTCATCCTCTATCCGCTTTCGTTCAGTTATGTCGAAGTGAGTACCACAGGCACGTAAGGGTTTACCTTGAGCATCATTCTCAATTACACGGCCCTTATCTAATACCCAGATCCAATTGCCCGACTTGTGACGCAAACGGTGTTCAGTTTCATAAAAATCTGTTTTTCCATTTAAATGTTCATCAATTGCTTGGCTGACACATTGCAGGTCATCCGGATGAACCAAAGCTTCCCAGGTACGAATATGCGGTTCTACTTCTTCCATTGCATAACCAAGCATCGACGCCCATCGTTCATTGACGACAATTGCGCCACTGGGTATATGCCAGTCCCAGGTGCCAAGGTCGGCCCCAAAGAGGGCTAACTTTAGGCGTTCTTCATTCTCCCGTAATTGTTCACTCATCTTTTGGATGATTGTCACATCTCTCGCCGAACCCACCGTACCTATCATTTTACCATTTTCATCCAGGAATGGCGCTTTGTGCACATCAAGAAAGAGAAATTTTCCCTGAATATTGCCGTGCTCATCAAATTGCCGGGGAATGCCTGCTTCCATGGTGATTGTATCGGTATCCCCGCAAGTTTCGCCGAAAGTATGCCACTGTGGATGATCAGGATGTAGTTTTCGTTCACGCTCAGCAAAAAACATGTCCGTCTTTCCTATTGGATCATCGGTATCAACAGCATTGAGCAAACTACGGCAAAAAGCTTTGTTGGCGAAGAGGAATCGTTTTTCAAGATCTTTCGCCCAGATCATGTCAGGAACGTTATCGCATAACGTACGCACCAGAGTATACGCAGAACGATACCTAGTCTCGCTCTGCGAAAGGGCCACAGCTGAAGAACGAAGGAGTGCGTTGCCTTTCCATAAGCCTAAAAGACCAAGACTACCGAGCAGAATATGAACGAACAGCAGTTGCCTTCGTTGTTGCACCTCGGTCGCAGCATAGGAGGAAAAGGGTACTGAGACACTGATGCCTCCCCTTATATCACCATCCCTATAGCCTTGAGCGGCATGGCATTTAAGGCAAGACGTTTCGGTAACCAGCGGACGCATTAACCGGAGATAGAGCTTCCCGTTTATCGTTTCTTTGCCAATCACCTCTTTGCTTCCTGTTTCAAAGAGGTTTAGTGCTGCTGTTTCCCACGGATCGGCGGTATTAGATTGATTGAGAGGTTTAAGGCTGGTGATATGCCCTTGATCTCCGAACTGTTTTTGACCGAGGGAATGCACCTGGCGGGTCATATAGGCCGGGT
>Ga0364909_10305_pt1 | contig 13621 bp, 13 predicted proteins | sample SorcelJu500001C3_3_FD_206966 | JGI IMG/M metagenome (GOLD analysis project Ga0364909, IMG submission 206966) | Enriched cells from Trout Bog Lake Hypolimnion, Wisconsin, USA - BchlTB.June25.5000.01.C3 | ecosystem: Environmental > Aquatic > Freshwater > Lake > Hypolimnion/Profundal zone | place... | reverse complement strand
AGCCGCTGCACCTTTTACCTTCGCCATCGCACTCGGCACGACGGATGCCGAAGCCGTTGCAACGGCCAAAGACCTTTTGACGACGGCCACCAAACGCCTCGCTGCAAAAAAATCCCGATTGGAAAAATTGTTAAGCGAAACGGCGATTCAAACGTCCGATAAAAATTTAAACAAAGCCTTCGCGTGGGCAATCTGTTCGTTTGATGCGTTGAACATGAACGAGAACGGCAAAGGCATTTACGCGGGCTTGCCGTGGTTCAACGATTATTGGGGACGCGATTCGTTTATTGCGTTGCGGGCATTGACGGTTACGGGTCAGTTCGAATTGGCCAAAGAAAATCTGCGGTCGTTTCTCCGCTTTCAGATTCTTTCCGATTCGTTGGCGGACTACGGCAAAATTCCCAACCGCGTCCGTCCCGACGAAAGCATTTACAACACGGCGGATGCCACGCCCCGCTTCATCATTGAGGCGAATCGATATCTGGCGTATTCGGGCGACGTTGCATTTGCCAAAGAAATTTTTCCGAACTTGGAAGCCGCCATCACGGGAACACTAAAAAATCGAACCGACGAGCAAGGCTTTCTCACGCACGGCGACGCGGATTCATGGATGGATGCCCGCGGACCCAAAGGCCCGTACTCGCCACGCGGCAACCGTGCCAACGACATCCAAGCCTTGTGGATGCAGGCGTTGCAGGCTTCGGTGCAAATCTGCCAGCGACTCAATCCCGCTGAACGCAACAGTATCGAAAAAATTATTGAACTCAAAAGCCAATTGACTTACGACAAAGTTCACGCCGCATTTGAAGCCGCATTCGTTCGTCCGCCCAAACTAAAAACGCCCGACCCGTCGCGGGACGGCAACACGCCGCCACCCTTGGGACTTGTGATTCGGCAAGACGACAAATCCGTGATTTACGATGCCCTCACCGAATTCGGCGAGCCGCGTGAAGAACTTCGACCGAATCAGATTTTTTGTGCCGACGTGGTGAGTGCCTCCACGAAAGAACACGCCGTCAAAAACGTTTTCAATAATCTCGCCACGCCGTTCGGCCTGTTGTCGCTTGCCGAGAGCGACGCGGCGTTTCATCCGTTTCATCAGTACGAGCCTGTTTATGAACAAGACGCGAGTTATCACAACGGCATCATCTGGTTGTGGAACACGGGCGAACTGGTTTCGAAGTTGTCGGATTTTTTCTTGCAGGACAAAGGCTTTCCCATCACGAAAAATTATGCCTCGTTGATTTTGAACGGCGTTGCACTCGGCACGTTGCCGGAACTCATCGATGCCGCTCCGCGAGTCAAAAGCACAAGCGACAAATTCCCCGACACGACGGCGTTTAAAAATCTGTCGCGGCTTGACCAACTCGGCTTGCGAAACGCCGCCGCCCTTGCAGACAGCGTTCCCGTAGCGAGTGGAGCGTTTTCGCAGGCGTGGAGTTTGTCGGAGTTCATTCGAAATTTTTACGAAGATTATTTCGGCGTGCGGTTTCTTTCAGGCCGAGCGGCGGATGGCGGGCTGCCCACGTTTTTCATTCGTCCCGCGTTGCCCAAGGAGATTGGCGAAGCAAGGTTCACGACGCAGTTTGCAGGCGTGCATCTCGCGGCCAGATATGCTCAAAGCCTGAAGGAAAATATTTATGAATTGACCTTTCGCTCCGCTCTCAAAAGCAGCGTGGCGTTTCAGGACAGGTTGATGAGTGCGGGCGTTGCGTTGGAACTGGAAAAAGGTGAAACGAAATTCGTCATCCGAACCGCCGCAGGCAGATTGGATATTCGTCGCAACGGTAAAAGTTATCTGCCGCCGCCCTATCCGCACAGTTTCCGCAACCTCGCCATGTTAAGCGAATCCGCACGATATAACTTTACGACCGTTAAGGCCGATGTGAATCGACCGTTTATGTCGCAGACCAAAAAATAAAAAAGGCGTCTTGCAAGACGCCTTTTTCGTTGTGTAAATTTTTTGATTAACCGTTGAGCGGTTTGTTCTTGACGGCTTTGTCCAACTGCTCGTCCAAGAGCGAGTTGAAGTTGTCGTCGAAGATGTTGGAGAAATCCACTTCCATTTCTTCCGAAGCGATAACTTCCACGAGTTTTTCCTTGGCTTTCTTGGAGTAAATGCGAATTGTGCCGGGAGGAATGGTGGCTTTGAAAATGATTTCCAAAATATAACGGTCGCCCAGACTGATGAGATAAATGCTGCGGACTTCACCTTCGTGAAACAGAATTTCAAACGTGGTTTTTTCGCCGATGAGCTTTGCCATTTCCGCCGTCGCTGCGAAGTTGGACGCTGCCAGAACGGAAAAGACTTCCAAGTCTTTGTCCAAAAGACCGCCGTAACGCACCAGCGTTTGGCCGGTCATGTCACCCATCATCAAGGCTGACGCACCGGTTTTAATGGCGAGTTCTTTGATGATTTTTTCGCAGGTATTGATTTGGTTTTCCGTCAGGTAAATTTTCCTGAAATCATCTTTTCCGGGAAAGCTCATATCGTTTCTCCAAGTTTAGGAATCCGTTTCGGCGTTGCGGCTTGCCGGATTGTCGTTTAAGGTTAATTTCTGGTTCGTGCCGTTGCGTAATTATAAATTCTGCTGAATCTCATTAGTAAATTTGTTGACTTGATAGCGGATGTTTCCGAGCATCGCCCGCGAGTCGGCCACAATAGTTATCAAGGCTTGGCCGTCTGCAATGACTTTGGAGAGGATGATGCCGTTCTCATACTCAATCATGTTCTGCGAAATCCGTCCGATCTTGAGTTCCTCACCGATAGCGATTGAACTTTGCAAGCCGCCCGTTACAATAGCCCCGACGGTATCCATATCAACGTTGCCGCTTTGGGAACTCCTTTCAATTACGAACCCGTCTTTTCCGATGACCGCAGCCGCTTTTACGCCGTCCACTTTTACCAAAGTATCCATCAACTCGGCAAGTGTTGCCATTGTGTGCTTTCTATTTTAGAATTTCATTTTGTTTCGTTGCGTTTCCGCAAGACAACTTGTGGCCTGATGGTCAAATGTAATCGCCTTAGATGCGGCTGAGACCGTACCAAGTTACAGTTTGAGCAGAGGACATTAATTTGTCAAAATTTAACACTGCTGAACCAATTTGCAAAATATAATTCAAGGTATTTGAGCGATTTGTGATCGAAATTATCTTTGCACACCCGCCCCATGCCTTTTCAGGATTTCAGGCTTTTGGCTATATTACCCCTTGCATCCGACATTTTCCACCACCGTTGTAACCTGTCACTATGGATAAAGAACTGGTCTCGCTTCTGCCCCGCCTGACGCTTCGCCGCGTTTGGAACAGCACCAAAGTCACACTTAGCTTTTACATATCCAAGTTGTTTGGCCGCCCGATGGTGTGGGGTAAACCCATCTCGCTGTCTTACGAGCCGACCAACGCCTGTAACCTCCGCTGCCCCGAATGTCCGTCCGGCCTCCGAGACTTTACCCGACCCGTTGGCACGATTGATGACCTTGCCATCTACAAAACCGCCATCACCGAACTCTGCCCCGATGCCCTTTATCTGTTGATTTACTTTCAAGGCGAGCCTTATCTGAACAAGCAGTTTTTCGAAATGACCCGATTCGCTTCCGACCGCGGCTACTACGTCGCCACGTCAACCAACGCCCATTACCTTACCGACGAGCATTGCAAAGCCACGATTGAATCGGGCTTGGACAAACTCATCATCTCGATTGATGGCACGACGCAGGAAAGCTACGAGCAATACCGCATCGGCGGCACGTTGGAGAAAGTTTTGGAAGGCACTCGAAATATGGTGAAGTGGAAAAAAGAACTTGGCTCAGCCAAGCCGTATCTCGTGTTTCAGTTCGTGGTGTTCAGTCACAACGAGCATCAGATTGAAGACGTGAAGGCGTTGGGCAAAGCCATCGGCGTGGATAAAGTCACCATCAAGACGGCACAGGTGTATGATTACAAAACGGGAAATCCGTTTATTCCCATCAACCAAGTTTACAGCCGCTACGAGAAAAAAGGCGACACTTACGAAGTGAAATCCGACATGAGCAATCATTGCTGGCACTTGTGGAGTACGTCGGTCATTACGTGGGACAACCGCGTCGTGCCGTGCTGCTTTGACAAAGATGCCAAGTATCAGATGGGCAACGTGGGCCAGAAATCGTTTGATGAGATTTGGCACTCGGAGCGGTACAATCAATTCCGACAGCAAATTTTGCTTGGCCGCAAAAACATCGACATCTGCCAGAACTGCACCGAAGGTTTGAAGATTTTCGCCAATCAGTTTGAAGCGTGATTGTTGTGGGAATCGGATTGTACGGAGTCAAACATTTTTGCGTTGAACTTTTTCCAGAACCGCACAACGAACCAGCCCGTCACGCTTGCACTTGCTGCAATGACGATGAGTAACAGGGCGTTGGCAAAATCGGATTGCTCGAAGGGCTTGAAGAGAAATCGGTAAATCACGCCATAGATGAGGGCAAAGAGCGGCAACCACGCAAAGATCATCGCCGAGACCATCAGCCGACGCATGATGCTTTTCCGCGTCTCGCTCGGCACGCCGCCGAAGAGATTCGTTGCGTCTAAAAATTTTGGAATGCCGTTTCGGAGTTTCGTTACGTCCATCGTCGTTTGTAAAAATTACATAGAAAAATTTCAGAGCCGATGCGAGCCGTTTTGCATCGGCTTTTTGGGTTTCGGCGTTCGCTGGAAATTGAAAAGTCCGACTTCCACTGGCGGGCAAGTCGGACTCCATGACTTTTTAGAAAGCGTTTTTACTTGACTTTGTTTCTGAATCGAAGTTCCATTTCACGAACTTTGAGTTGTAGTTCTTCCATCGGAAGTTGCAGGTAATAGTTCAGAACGTCGCGTATCATCAAAAGCCGCGTAGAGCTATCGGTGGTGTAGCCACTGCGACGCTTTTCTTCCAAGATGCGAATGAGATTCTGGTTTTGCAGTTCCTCCATCGTAAGGATATAGACTTCGGAGTTTTTGCCATCGGGAGCTTTAACGCTGCTGCCTGCGGGCGGAGCGATTTTGACTGAAAGTTTATCATCCATCGCCAAAGGTTGCGGTGCGGCCTCTGTATGTGGTGCTTCTGCTGGAGATGCCGATGACGATTGAACTTCTGGCTTACCTGCTGGCAGGTCATCGGGCGTCTGCACCATCCGTTTTGTGGTTTCGCGGAGGCGACTAGACAGGACTTTGATGAAGTTCAAAAGAATTTTAATCGTCTCGTTCGGTCGGCTTTGCAACATCCGGTCGAAGTTATACTTGGGCATGACGAGCAGTTCGGAATACTCCTTCACGGTGGCTGTGGCCGAGCGTTTGTCCTGCTCAAACAGTGACATCTCGCCCAAAATTGCACCATTGCCCAGTGTCAGAAACACCACATCTTCGTCGTCCTTGTTCTTTTTCGACAACTCGACTTTCCCCGACAAGATGACGTACATAATTTGGCCGACAATCAGGTTTTCCCTAAACAGCACATAGCCGGGCTCGAAACTTTTGATGAAGGCATACTTGACGATTTGGTCCATTTCTTCTTGCGAGATGCCTGCAAAAATGTCAATCTTCGTCGGGTCGATTTTAGCCATTGAATGGTTTAAGTTAAGGTTAGTTACGGTGGAATATTACGCGGCTTATTAAACAGAAGCCTATAAAAATGCAATATAATTTTTTGCCTCAACAAAAAAAACAGAATTCTCCAACAAACCAAGTTGTCTTTTATTAACAATCAATTTCTTTTTCAACGAAAGCGTCTTCCAATTGAATCGTAACATGCTCAATAGAGAACTTCTCCAAGAGCAGTTTATTGATTTTGGTGATAAGGTCACGGCTGCATCCGTAGTCGGTCACGACCACGTGCGAACTTAACGCATACACGCCGGAGGTTATCGTCCAGATGTGCAGGTCATGCACGCTTTTAACCGAATCCATCGCCAATAGTTCCCGTTCAATTTGTTTAATGCTGATGCTCTTCGGCACAGCTTCGAGTAACACATCGGTCGCATCGCGGATAATGTCCCACGCACTCTTCAAAATCATCACGGCAATGAACACGCTGATGATGGGGTCGATGGTCATCCATCCCGTCAGCATGATTACGATGCTGCCCGCAATCGCCCCGACTGCTCCCAACGCATCCGAGATGAGGTGCAGATAAGCACTTTGCACGTTCATATTATGGCTGTGGTCGTGGCCGCGATGCAGAAACCACATGCTCACCAAATTTGCAACAAGGCCAATGGATGCAAAAATCAGCATCTGATTTCCCTTCACATCTTCCGGCTTGCCGAACCTCGAATAAGCCTCGTAGCAGATGTAAATCGATGTGGCAATAATGAGCAAACTGTTGATGAGTGCCGCCAGAATTTCCACGCGGTAATAACCGTAGGACTTGCGGTCATTGGCAGGTTTGCGGGCAACCCACACCGCAATGTAACTGATGACGAGGCTGCCGATGTCAATGGCAATGTGGCCGGCGTCAGCCAGCAACGCCAAACTACCTGATACAATGCCGCCGTAAATTTCCACGCTGAAGACGACAAAGGCAGGAATCATTGCAATGACAATGCTTCGTCCGGCGTCCTTGTTATCGGCGACTTTGTGTTCGTGAATATGCTCGTTGTGTTCCATGTCAGGTGTCTTTCGGATTCTAGTTAATCAACTTATCGGTGATAAGCAAAATTCTAATGTCCTTTTTGCAGCAAGTCCGCAAACGCCAAATCCGCCTGATGAAAAGCGTTGTGATATGAAGCCGACTTGCCTTTCGGAATCGGAAAGTCTTTTTCAGCTTTAGCTTTGGTGCCGCGTTCAGTAAGATCGGTTTTGTTCATCGTGCTGCCTTTGACGTGACAATCGGTGCATTTGAGTTTTTTGTCATCGGCGTTGTCCAACATGGCTTCCGCCCACTCGCCTTTTTCATTGTGCTTTTTGGCGGTGATGTGGCAAGCGTCGCACTGCTGGCGAAAATCTTCGACGAGCGTTATCATTTTCTCTTTGGTGTAACGGCCTTTGCCATTGAAGGTATCAAGCGTTTTGTGGCAATACGTGCATTCCACGCCCATCGTGAGCGAGAGACGCATCATCTCACGTGCCTTGCGGCCATCTCGGGTAAGCCAGAATTTGCCCGCCGTGTGGCAATCGCTGCACTCGGCCTTTAGGCTTGCAGCCATTTTTTCCATCTGTTCTTTTTTCTCGAAGACGTTGCCTTTCAGATAATCCGTCTCCGCCCCCGCACAGCCCGCAAGGAGAAGCACTGCAAAACTATAACTGATAAATAATCGCATCGTGATGTTAAAGTAACATGATAAATTTTATCTCACGCTCGTCCGAACGGCTTCCGTAACGGAGAGATGCTCGGCTTTGGCCGCCGGATACAAGGACGCGAGCATCGTGAGCAACAGTGCGGCGAAAGCCACAACTACAAAGTCCGTCCAATCAATGCTCACCGGATACGCACTAATGATAAATGAATCAGCATACGGCAATTTAACCAACCCGTAGCGAACCTGCAACTCGCAAACCGCCATTGCCACCGCAAGGCCGACGCCAGCCCCCAACAACCCGACGAGCGTTCCTTCCCAAATAAACAGCCGTCGCACGTCGTTGGGTTTTGCTCCCAAGATTTTCAGAATGGCGATTTCTTTTTTCTTTTCCAATACCGTCATCACGAGCGAACCAATGAGACTTAGCGAGGCCACCACGACAATCAGCATGAGAATGAGGAAACTTCCCCACTTTTCAAGTTTCATCACGCGAAAAAGGTCTTTGTGTCGGTCGTAAATGGATTTCACTTCAAACGGCTGATCTTTTAATTTTTCAGCAAGCCTTGCTTTCACCGATTCGATGTCCGCCGTATTTTTTAATCTCAACTCGATACCTGAAACGCCGCTGCCCGTTTTAAAGAGTCGCTGCGTTTGTTCAATGGGCATGAGAACGTAAGCGTCATCGTAGAGACGCTGAACGCTGAACAATCCTGAAACCGTTACGCTCGGCACTTGCACGGCCATCGTTTGCAGAGCGAGCATCGAGAGCGGGCTTTGGTCGGCATCGGCGGCAATCGTCGCGGCATTGTCCAACAGTTCGGGCGTAATGAGTTGAAATGTCATCGTTGTGCCAAGCCCCATGCGGTCGGCCAGCGAAAGGCCAACCGTCGCTTGCAAAGCCTCGCCATTATTGGGCAAACGGCCTGCCTGAACTTTCGACATCATTTCCGCAGCCGCCGCCGAGTCGAAGCCCTTCACATAAACGCTCGCGGCTTCTTTGCCCGACACCATCAACGCTTTGGCCTCGATGAACGGCGAAGCGGTTCGCACGTCGGCATTCTGTCGCAGGTCGGCCAAGAGATTGGCGTAGTCGGGCATGAACTTTCCGGCTTTGGCTTCGATGCGAATATCTGCATCAATGCTGACGAAAAGCGAACTGACGAGCGTGAAAAATCCGTTCAGCACACTCATCACCACAATCGTCGTCGTTACGCCCACGATGATTCCCGCAACCGAGATAAGCGAAATGACGTTAATGACTCGCAACCGATGCCGCGAAAAAATAAACCGTCGGGCGATGAAAAATTTGTACGACATCAAAACCGCAACGCCTCCGCAGGTTTAAGATTAGCCGCCACGTTCGACGGCACGAGTGCCGCAATCAACACCACCGCCATCACCGCAAGCGACACGAAAACGTAATGCATCGGCTCAATGGCAATCGGCACGTGCGTCATGTAATAATTTTCCTGCGGCAGCGGAATAAATCCGAATCGCTTTTCGGCTATCGACAGCACGAGGGCAAGCCCGTTCCCCAACGCAATTCCCGCCAGCCCGACCAAGACGGCTTGCGACAAAAACACATTCCGCAACCGTCCTTTGCCAAGCCCAAACGAAATCATAATGCCGACTTCCTTCGTCCGCTCGGCCACAATGATGAGGAGCGTCGAGAGAATGTTGAACGCCGCGACGACCGAAATCATCACGACCAGCACGGGAATAATATTTTGCTGCAACCTTAGCCACGAAAAAATATTCTGATACATCTCAAACACCGAGCGGGCGTAATACGGAAATCCCAAACTTGACGACAGTTCACCCGCCACCTGCGAAGCCTCGTCAATGTTGCGAAGTTTGACTTCGTAGCCCGTGATGCCGGTGCCCGTGCTTAACACCGTTTGTGCTACTGGCAGCGACGCATAAATGATTGCATCGTCAAAGCCTTGCGACAAGCCCGTTTCGTAAACCGCTTCAATCGTGAAAGCCGAGTTGGACAACGCCCGCACGAGCGACGAAAAATCTTTTTCATCCGCCGCATCACGGTTGAAGCACACGAGCGTTACGGTATCGCCAACCTGAACGGCAAGCCGTTGAGCCAGCATTTTTCCGATGACCAAATGTTTTTCATTTGGGGCAAGCGTCATTTTGCCGGAGATGATTTTCTCGCGGATGAACGAAACGTCGGTTTGAAGGTCAATGCCTTTCAGCACCGCTCCTTCCACGTTTGACGCGGCTCCGATGCCTGATTGTCTTTTGGATTTGATAATGAGTTGGCCTTGCACAAACGGGCTTACGGCGGCGACGGCGGGATTATCGGTGATTTTTTTTCGAGCGTCAGGCGAATCTTGCAACGGCTTTCCGCGAAGGCTGCCCACAACGACGTGCGAGCCGAAACCAATGAGTTTGTTTTGGATTTCGTCGCTGAAGCCTTTCACAATCGCCAGCGTCAGCACCAGCGACAGCGTGCCGAGCGTAACGCCCGCCATTGCCAACATGATAACGAACGACGGTTTGCCCATCCTCTGTTTGTGCGAACCCGCCGCAGAGCCACGCGGGGCGAGGGCAAATCGTCGGGCAACGAAAAATTCATATTTCATGGACAGCTTTCGTTTACGGGGTGGGATTATTCGGCGATTCTTGTTCGAGATTTAAAAAACTCACGACGCGGTTGCGGCCTTTTTCTTTGGCTTCGTACAGAGCGGCGTCGGCGGCTTTGAGCAGCAATTCTTCGTCGGTGGCATCATGCGGAAACGTCGCCACGCCAAGGCTGGCCGTGAAGTTCCCCGCCGGCTGGGCTTCTTGATTGATGAAATACGTTTCCTCAATCGCACGTCGAATGCGTTCGGCCACGCCAACCGCATCCAACTTATCGCTTTCAGGCAAGATGACGCTGAACTCTTCGCCGCCGAAGCGTGCGGGAACGTCGGTCTCGCGGCATTCCTGTTTCATGAGCTTGGCAACTTTAATCAAGGCTTCGTCACCGAGCATGTGGCCGTTCGTGTCGTTGTAGTGCTTGAACTTGTCGACGTCAATCATAATCACCGAGAGCGGACGGTTAAAGCGAATGGCACGTTTGATTTCCTCTTGCAGCGTTTCTTTGAAGAAGCGGAAGTTTTTGAGTTTTGTTTTTTCGTCCGTGCTGGTCATGTCGCTGAGTTCCTTCGTGCGGTCACTGACGAGTTTGGCGAGGTTGCGGAACGTGCGAGCCAATAGGCCGAGTTCATCGTTCGGAACGCGGCGTTTGGCGAAGGCATCCGTTTTGTCGATAAGCGTACTAAGGCTGTCCAATTTGTTATCATCAACTTCTTTGCTCACGTCGCTGACGATTTTGACAAGGTGCATAATCGGCGTGGTCGACGTTCGATAAACGAAAAAGAGCAAGCCAGCCAACAGCGGAATAAAAATGACGGTCATGTAAATCCCGATTCGCTTCACGCGGCTTGCCCGCTCGGTTACGGTGCGGGAGTTTTGCGACAGGTCTGTTTCGTTCTGCTCGACAAGTTGATTGGCAGCGTTGCTAATGCTGATGAGGCGTTCGTTGTATTCTTTGGTGAAGGCTCGGATTTTCTCGTTTTTCTTTTTGTCACTTGACTTCACGATGCTCGTCATTCGGCCAAAGTATTCGGCAAGTTTGGTACGAAGCTGATTGATTTGCGATTTTGTTTTTTCATCGCCCGCACTGTCGAGCGATTGCAAAGCTACTTGAATTTTACCTTTGAGTTTTTCGGACTCGGCCAGCCACTCGGGATTTTCTGTAGTGACGTACCGCAAGAGGCTGTTGTCGTATCTCAGGACGTAATTGTTCAGGTCTTCGGCACGAATGAACTCGTTGATATTCGTGTCCGTATAATGCACTTCGTTGTCCAAGTCATAGAACATGACGTAGTTGATGATGGACAGTGAGGCAATCGCCACGATGGCAACGGCCAGAATTAAAATGATTTTTGTTCTAAAGTGCATCGTTCGGGTTGGTCATGGTCGCAAACTGTATTTGTTTTTTACCTGCCTCTGGATTCATCGCCGAGTTGCACCAAGCGAACCGGCACGGCTTGCGGCACGAGACCGTTTTGCATGAAAATTTTTTGTCCGGGCGTACTGGTGATAAACGCATTGAACCCGCGTGGCAGCATGGCTTTGATGCCCGTATAAACAACATAAATCGGATACGTCAGCGGGTACTCGCCGCGATAAACGTAAGCCTGATACGGCTGGCGATAAACTGCATTGGCCGTGTCCATTGCAAGAGCAATGACTTTTATCGTGCTGTCCTGCTTCTTGAAATAATCTTTGCAATACGCCATGCCCACATAACCAATCGCATCGCGGCGGGACTTAACGAAATCCAACATCTGCACGGTCGTTGAGCATGGGTAGGCTTCTTTTGCGAAATCCGTTCCGACCAAGAGCGTGTCTTTGATAAACTGCCGCTGCCCGCTGTTGATGCCCGTCGCAAACACCGTGATGGGCTGGCTGCCTTTCGTCAGCGGCGAACCCACTTGTTGCCAATCTTTAATTTTACCGGAGAGAATGTCGCGGAACTGGCTGAGTTTCAACCTATCAACGGGATTTTTCGGATTGACGATGATGCACACCGCGTCCAACGCAACCGTTTTGGAAATGTACGACAAATTGTATTTCTGCACGACGGAATCTTCACGGGCGTTGAACTTCCGCGAGACGACGATAAGCCGCTCTTTGCCGTTGATGAAATCTACAATCGCACTGCCCGCCGATGCCACATCATAAGTGAGTTTCGACTTTTCATAAATTCGCATGAACTCTTGAGCTTCAATTTTGATGAGCGGCTCAACCACGTCGTCCATCACGAAATGCAACTGGCCGGACGTGGCCGTTTCGTCGGGGTCTTTTTCAAGTTGGTAATTGGGCTTCGGGCCGTTGTTGCACGCGGTGAGTGTTACGGCGAGAGCAAGTGCGGCGGATAAAATTTTCAGGCGTGATATGGTCATACTCAAAAAATATTTTTTATGGTCAAGGGTTTGAAGTTCAGCGTCCCCCAGTGCGGCCGGAACGGTGGTCGTCGATTTCATCGTCGTCGTCGGCCAGTTGCCTAAGACGCTTTTGGGCGGCTTGCTTGCTGCGGGCGGACATGAATCGGTAAACCGAATAAAGCACCAAAACAAAACTCATCGTGTTGCGGGCTTGTTCGGGAATATAGGCCGTGTTGTAGCCCAGATACAGCACAACCGCAAGCGACAAAAATAACACTGCCGCCGCGTACCCAATGAGAACGTTAATGTCGCCGCCAAAAAGATTGCTAAAGCCGCTCAAGGAAAAACCGCCGAACGTATATCTGGTTGAGGAAGGCTTGGTGTGCCGCTCGCGGATGCGGTCGCCTACTTTGCGTTGGGCAACGCGGCGGAGAAACTCTTCATCGCTTTCGTTGAGCGGATTTGTATCTCTACTCATTTGTCCAATTTTTTTGACGTTTGGTTGAGGGTGTCTTTGTTCAGTTTAAAATCAATCGGAATAGCTTGCCATACTTTGACAGGTTTTCCATTTTCTAACGCAGGCGTGTAAGTAGCGGACACCGCTGCGTCTATTGCTGCTTTGTCGAAAGCTGATGAGCCAAGGCTTTTTAAAATCTCATATTCAAGCGGCTTGCCATCAGCATCTATTAGCACATTAACAACCGCACGTCCTTCGATTCCCGCATCTCGGCCTTCTTTGGGATACTTAGGATTTAACGTGCCTGCGACAATTGTTGCCATTTTGTTCCTTGCTTCAAAGTCTGTATAAAAGTCCGAGTATTTTGTCTTAAAGATAAACGGCACAACTAGTCCCATTTTGTTCGGCTGGTTTATATTTAACGTTCATCACTGATCTAGCTGCGGACGAATCTATCATACTCGTTCCTGAAATTTTCAATATCTCATATTTAAGCGGATTGCCTTCTTCATCTATCAATACTGCCACATCCACTCGCCCTCCGAGTTCAGACCTTGCCGCTGTGTCTGGATAGATAGGATGAAACGTCGTAAGTGGCTCCGGTTGTTTTTCTACAAAAAACGAATCTCGATTAATCTTAAAGTTAATTGGTATGACCATCCACACTTTTAGAGGTTTACCGTTTTGCTCGGCTGGCTTATACTTAACGTTCATCACGGCTTGCATGGCGGCGTTATCAAAAATATCTGTTCCTGAGTTTTTCAAAATCTGACTCTTGCTCGGCGTACCTTCCTTATCTATTAAAACCTTGACAACGACTTTCCCTTCAATATGAGCCTTTCGTGCTGAATCTGGATAAATAGGACGAATTGGCGTGAGCAGTTCAGGATTTTTATCCACGACTATAAAGTCCGGCGGGTCTTGGTCATCACGGTTAAGACTATCTGCCGGAATATTTTTCG
>Ga0364909_10286_pt1 | contig 13708 bp, 9 predicted proteins | sample SorcelJu500001C3_3_FD_206966 | JGI IMG/M metagenome (GOLD analysis project Ga0364909, IMG submission 206966) | Enriched cells from Trout Bog Lake Hypolimnion, Wisconsin, USA - BchlTB.June25.5000.01.C3 | ecosystem: Environmental > Aquatic > Freshwater > Lake > Hypolimnion/Profundal zone | place... | reverse complement strand
CCTCTACTGAGGTGTTGGTGTTGGAAAACTGCGCATCCTGATATTCATCAAAATGCCGATCGCCACCATATTGGTCAAGAGCGAGGAACCGCCGTAGCTGAACATCGGCAAAGGGACGCCGACCACCGGCAAAAAACCCATCACCATGAAAAGAGCAATATGCCGATTTTATCGTGATGATTCATGATGTTAATGTACCGTCTTGGCTGGGTGGCCGTCAATAAAATGTGGCTCTCCCCTTGATTTCCTTTCCTTTTAATGGCTATAGTTGAGTTATGGTCAGACGGTATCCTTTCAAATTTGTTTACTTCGTGTGCGGATCGCACAAATTCTCAAGAAATGTGTATGCGTTGGGCTCTAGGTGTGGAACCAGATGCAGGGTCTGCAGCCAACCAAGGATGCTGTTCGAGGCATGACCTTAAGGCAGCGGTATGGGATCGCTGACGCCTTTCTTAGTGGAGGATCTATATGGAACTGAAAATCGAAGCCAAAAATCTTGACCTTCGGAAGAGTTGGCAGGAAAAAATAGAGGAAGAGCGTGATAAACTCATTCGCCACTATGCGAATTTTGTCCTTCATCTGCGTGTAACCATTGAAGCTACTCCTGGATACAAAGAAGGGGGCTATGAGGTGCGCCTGGTTGCCACCGTCCCCAACGATACGGTCGTTGTCAAGCGCTGGGGTGAAAGCGTCCGCTCCCTGCTGGTGGAGGCCTTTGATGTTTTAGGCGCGCAGTTGAAAGAAATCGTCAAAAAGAAGCAAAGCCACAAGACCGCAAAGCTCCAGGGGGCCACCATCGACGGGAAGGCTTCCGGGGTCATTCGCAAGATTTTTCCGGACGAAGCTTACGGATTCATTGTCACTGATGATAAACTTGATGTCTTTTTTCATGCGAACTCCCTCCGGGATATTGCCATGAGCGACCTTGCCGAAGGTGACGAGGTTTTGTTTGCCATGGAAGATGGTGATAAAGGACCGCAGGCGACCTGGGTAAAGGTGGGCCACGCCTGAACATCATGTACCCTTCATCTTTTGGACTTACAGGGCAATAACCCTTCGTAAGCAAGTTGATTCCTCACAAACCCGGCCTTGGTGGCCGGGTTTTTTTTTGGCTGCTGCCGGGCTCTGCTTTCGATGTGGTGATAGCCTGAGAAAATGCTTGGTTGCTGATCCGTTGCCGTGTATTTAAGAAGCACCCTTGTTTGCCGATCATGAGAGTTGGCCTTTTCCTCTCATGGAACATCCCAGAAAAAGTGCTGTTTGCAAGGCGAACAGTGCCCTGTTGTCCCGCAAGAGAATCTATGACCATACCTGAACTGTATCTGATTGACGGCAGTGCCTATATTTACCGCGCTTATCATGCCATCAAGCCGCTTTCCAATTCCAGCGGTCTGCCGACCCATGCCGTGTTCGGATTTACTGCCATCCTCCGGCGCTTGCTCAAAGAGCGAAATCCACAGTATCTAGCCGTGGCCTATGATACCAAAGGGCCGGTATTTCGCCATCAACTCTACAGTGACTACAAGGCCCATCGGCCACCGATGCCCGAGGATCTGGCCCCTCAGATTCCGTATATTCGTAAAATGGTCGCGGCCCACAGGATTCTCCATCTGGAACAGGATGATCAGGAGGCTGATGACCTCATCGCCTCGGCAACCACCAGGATGGTTGAACAGGGGTATCGAGTGGTGATTGTCTCCGGCGACAAGGACCTGCTCCAGTTGGTGTCGGCCAATGTCACCCTCTGGGATCCGATGAATGACCGGGTCATGGATGAAGAGGCGGTGGTAAAAAAATATGGTTTGGCTCCCTCGCGGCTGCTCGATTATTTTGCACTGACTGGCGACAGCTCTGACAATATTCCTGGTATTCCGGGAATCGGTCCCAAATCAGCGCAAAAACTAATAAGTGAGTATGGTACTCTCGAGCAACTGTATCAGGCTGTCGGCAAGATAAAGCCGACGAGAATAAGCCAACTGGTTAGTGGGCACCGGACAGAGGCCTTTTTATCCCGCGATCTGGTGCGTCTCAACCATGCTGCAGAGGTGCCCGGCGATATCGAACAATACCGATTCTGCGAACCAGATAATGACTGTTTGCGCGCCCTGCTGACCGAATTGGAATTTCACTCGCTGCTCAAGGAGACGGCCAGGGCGAGCAAGATCGAGACTTCCCGATTTCATTTGGTGCAGCAGCCGGAACAGTTGCAGATCCTGGGACAGCATCTTGGCGGAACGGGCGGGCTGCTTGTTGTCGATACCGAGACCGACTCCCTTGACACCCTGACCGCAAATCTGGTGGGGGTGTCGCTGTGTACCGAGGATGGAGACGCCTGGTATCTTCCCTGCGGTCATCGCGACGAACAAGGCAATCTGGTTGCCGGACAGCTGCCGCTTGCCCTCCTTTCCCAGTTTTTACAACCCCTGCTCGAACATCCGGAGCTCATCAAGATCGGACATAATCTCAAATTTGATCTCTCCGTTCTGGCTGCACCCTACAACGGCGGCCTGCAGTTGGCAGGCCCATTGTACGATACCATGATCGGGGCATGGCTGCTCGACCCGGATCGGAGATCCTACAAACTCGATGATCTCTGCCGGGATATCGATCTGCGGATGACGAGTTTTGCCGAGGTGACCGATAACGATAAGAGCGACGACGCCTTTGTGCGAGTCGGGTTGGAGGAGGCAAAAAATTACAGCTGCGAGGATGTCTATGGGGCGCTGCACCTCTACCGGGAGCAGTTGCCCAAGCTGGCACAGATGGATCTGCTGCCCCTGCTGCGGGAGGTGGAAGCACCGCTGATTTCGGTGCTGGCGGCGATGGAGGACATCGGTATCAAGGTCAATGCCGAGAAACTCGCGTCCCTGTCCACGGAATTCGGGCAACGCCTGGAAGCATTTGAACAGACAATTTATCGGACAGCGGGCATGCCTTTTAATATCAATTCGCCCAAGCAGCTCGGGGAAATCCTTTTCGAAAAACTGCAGTTGCCCAAAGGGCGGAAAACCAAGACCGGCTGGTCCACCGATGTGAAGGTCCTGGAAAGCCTGAGTCTGACCCATGAGCTGCCGGCACTGATCCTGCAACATCGCAATCTCGCCAAGCTCAAGTCGACCTATGTCGACAGGTTGGCTAGTCTGCGCAATCCCCGCAGCGGCAGGGTTCACACCTCGTTTAATCAGTGCGGCACAGCTACCGGACGGCTCAGTTCCAGTAATCCGAATCTGCAGAATATCCCCATTCGCACCGAGGAAGGACGGCGCATTCGTTCTGTTTTCATCGCCGAGGCTGGGTGCTGCCTGCTGGCAGCCGATTACTCTCAGATAGATCTCCGGGTCCTCGCCCATTATTCTCAAGACAAGGAGCTGCTCGCCGCTTTTTTAGGTAATCAGGATATTCATCGGCGGACTGCGGCGGAGATTTTTTTTGTGGCCCCGGAACTGGTGACCTCCGAGATGCGGCGGGTAGCGAAAACCATCAATTTTGGTATTGTCTATGGCATGTCCAGTTTTGGCCTGGCCAGCCAGCTTCATGTCAGCCGGAAAGAGGCCCAGACCTTTATTGACCGGTATTTTGCTCATTTTTCCGGAATAAGGGATTTTATGGAGACGATCGTCCAGCAGGCAAAAAAGGATGGGTTTGTTACCACCCTGCTGGGAAGACGGCGGCCGCTGCCGGAGATTAACAGCGCAAATCGCGTTCAGCGTGAATTTGCCGAACGGACCGCCATCAATACCCCTATCCAGGGTACCGCTGCTGATATCATCAAGCTGGCCATGCTGCGGGTGCATCGGGAACTCCTGCAGCGAAAGTTACGCGCACGGATGTTATTGCAAATCCATGACGAGTTGGTATTGGAAGTGCCGGATGGGGAGCTCGATGAAGTTTCGCACTTGCTCAAAAACCATATGGAGGCGGCCATGGCACTGCGGGTGCCCTTGGTGGTGCACCTCAGTCATGGTCAGAATCTGGACAAAGACGAAACGTAATGAATATTTTCCGCCAAGAAGGTTCCATGGCATTCCTGCATACTTCGTTCTTGGTGGGGCACGATGATAAAGACATGGTAAAATGACATTGTTGCTGAAACCGGAAAAATCCGTTAATTTTTTCGGTTTTCCGGAGTACACGGGGCCGTTGCAAGTAAGTGGAGGATGCAACTGCGCAATATATCATATTTTATAAATAGGATTGATTCTTGCATTGGAAAGGGTGAGTCAAACTGGAGGTGTGAATGATGAGCCCACGTGAAGCTATTCGAATTTTGATGCTCAGCCCCTTCTATTTTCGTCTGCGCCTGCCGCAGCGCTGGCAACTGGTACGGGACTACTGTCAGCGTTTTAATGCCGGAAAAACATGATGCTCGAAGAGGGAGGATTCTGTGTGGAGTGTCGGCCGAGCGCATTTGACGGGATAGAGCGTCGTCGCCATAAACGCTTCAAAGTCAAAGACGACGCCTTGATTTTTTTTGAAAAAGAGACAGGGACAATCCTAGATATCAGTCAAAGCGGTCTCTCTGTTCATTGCACCGCTTTGGGAATGCCCTTGCTCCCCAATCATCTTGACATATTTTTCACGCACTCCCGGTCCTATCTGCCCAATATTCCAGTGTTCGTCGTTGGCAATGTTGCCGTCTCTCCCCTCCCAGCCTTCATCTCTTTTAAACGCCTTGGAATGAAGTTCGGCCCCCTGTCAAACGATCAGGATTCAATGATTCGTAATTTTCTCATGATGATTAGTAAAATTAATAAGTTGTAGCTATTGCTGTAAGTGCTTTTTTAGTTTTTGCAAAGTTTTTGCAAACAAACGGCAAGCGATAATCACCCACTTTTACTTCGCGTTTCTGGGGCTTTTTTTCCTTCTAGAGAGTAGTTGAAAAACCACAAACCACATAGCTTTGCTTGTAATGAATAGCAAAATGGCGTCGCTTGGATTGATGGACGTGATAATTCCCTCTGAGATAATTTTGTGATGTGGGAGGGCTCCGCTGAATACGCTTGAGGATGGCGTAAGATTTTGACAGGATAAAAACTTGAATCAAATCTGACCTGACAGGCACCAGTGAAAAACTGGCAACTGTCAGATCAGGCCGTAGCGACAACCAATCAGGCAAGGTTGCCAGGAAATTACCTTGAGCTCACTCGCCAAGATCCGGCAGATAACGTGATTGAATCATCTTTTTCCAATGTTAGCCCGTCAACAGTACGTCTGGAATGCTTACTCAACCATTTTCCTATGCTTCTATGGTTTAAAATTTTACCACCATCATTGATCTCTGTGAGAACTTCTTTGAGAGTGGTGTTTCCTCTTTCAATGGCATCCCGAAGCATGACGCGTTGATTTTTGAATGAATCATGCCATGCGTGCAGGAATCGTCTCAAAATTAGTCGATCAGGATCATCGTCCAATGCACGAAATAAACTTGTTGCAGGGTCAGGTAATCCCAACCAAAGCAAAACCTGCCTGCACCAGTTCGACCAATCCTTATAAGTAGCAATAGTTGGAACATCTACTTCTGGGCAACCTGCAACAATCCAGGCCCGTATCATTGTGAGAACAAGGCTGACGTAATAAGCTCGATTTAATAAAATCTCATCAAGAGGGCGCTTGGAAAATGTTCGGGTAGCTGGATTTTCACAGGTCGGCAGGATAACGAATTCTATAACCCTTCTGCGTAAGTCTTTTAATGGTACAACGTTATTACCGTTTGAAAGGAACAAAGCACGGGTACTAACCTCTGAGATTTCAGATTGACCTAAGATGCGATCAGAAAAATACTCATCCGTCAAAATGCTGCAAAGGCTTGGGTACGCTGTCAGGTTGGAATTGGCATTGTCGAAAAAGATCACACCTGTGCCTTTCTTCAATAAAGCAAGCATCTTTTTCGCGCACTCTTCGTTGTTGTTTGGGAATTCCAGGCTTGCTACTGGAAATGAAGTGTTAAACGCACCAATACATTTCATTAACAAAGTCTTTCCTGATGAGCTTTGCGGAGCATTGCAGTGATTCATTGGGGCATTTGGTAAAGAAATGCGGATAGTTGATGTCAAAATAGCAGAAATAGCAGCAGCTTTATCCTCTTCGCTTGCGAATGGAAATTCACTTAATAAACCGTCAATGCACAGTAGGGAATTTTCGGCATCTTCACGTGTTGGCTCGGCTTGAATCGGGAAATCATCCTTTGAAAAATGACTGAAAATTTTCGTGTCCTGATCGTATCCTGGCATATTGACGAGTGATCCATCTTTCCTGAGATAAGGTTGTGTTGCAGTGTCATTAATTTCTTTGAACTTCAAATGTCTCTGAGTTTTATAAATATTATTGCAATAATCAGCAGGGAGATTGCAAAGATCCCATTTGTCTCCGGAAGAGGAAAGTTTCATGAATTTGCATCTTTCTGACAATATTCTACGGATATCCTCTGCGAGAAGGTCTGTTATGGTTAATTTATCGGTGTTGGTGTCAACACTGATTCGTATAAGTTTTCCTCTTTTTTGAAAGATATCATCGCACCGCTCAAGTTCGTATTCAAGGATGGCCAAAATTTCGGGAAACAATCCTTTATCTAATCGAATTAATGACTTATTAATAATATCTGGAAAACTGACACCTATTTTTTCGTAAAATGGAACAGGAGTTTGGCGACAAACGCTACATTTGTGGCAACTGTACCAACCATACGGATTCCGATCAGAACTCTCATAATAGAACGCGACATTATTATCGCCGTTGCAATGGAAAGGTGGGGCTAAGACGACACTGCTACGTGCCATTGCAGGACTTTGGCCATTCGCTGAAGGTGCTATTATTCGGCCAACGGGGTCAGGCTCGTTGTTCCTTTCGCAAAAAGCCTATTTGCCGATTGGTTCATTGCGCAAGGCGATTTATTATCCAATGGCTTCCGAGCAGAGTGTTCGTGCTAATGAAATATTGCTTCAATGTCAGTTGGGTCACCTGGCAGGGAGGCTTGGCGAAAAGGCCGACTGGGCGCAGAGGTTATCGCCGGGAGAACAACAACGGCTCGCATTCGGCCGAATTCTTCTCAATAAGCCCGAGGCAGTATTTCTGGATGAGGCAACGTCAGCGATGGATGAGGGTCTTGAAGAGGCAATGTACCGACTCCTTCGAGAACAATTACCAGATACAGCTGTGATCAGTGTGGGCCACCGAAGTACGTTAAAGCCGTTTCATCGGTTCGAGTTGATATTGTTAGGCGAAGGGAAATGGAAATTAGAGGAGTCATGCTCAAGCAGCTATCTGCTCCCTGACAACCATTACTAGGCCCCTTAACATTTTGTTTTATGACGAATGTTGAAACATGTTAAGATATCCAAGAGATGCGAATATTCCTATAATGAGTCAAGATTAAAACACAAGTTATAGCCTCGCTATAGGCGGTATCAAGCTCCGCAAGTAGCATGTTTCAATGCTTACCTGATGCATTACATGGCTACCTTTTTTAACCACCTGCATCACCTTATTTTGCTCGAGTTTTGTATAGAAGAGACGAAAATAGAAATGGCCCATTTCCCGGTCTTTTTGTCTGCTAACAGAAAAAGAGCTTTTATTCGCACAAAAAAGAAGCCCATGTTTGTGGTGGCCAACTGCAATCGACATCGAATGTTGCTAATTACTTTGCGAAATATTTCGAGGCCGAATGCTCCAAGTGGTCATGCATGACCACTTGGATGAATATGACCATTATTAGAGAGTCGTCGTTAATAATGGCAGCTCCTTCCAAGTTTGCAACATTACCTGAAAATCAGATAATTAGGGCTGTGGCGCTGGGCTAAGAAAAAATGGCACGCTTGTTGCAAATAATAAATGCAGCATTGCACTGCTTTCCTTTTGGATCATTTAAAGCACCCTCCCTATCCATAACTCGCAAGAAATATTAGCGATGGTTTAACCTACCAAAAATCACCAGGAAGTATCCTGGTGAGCAGTAACGTGGAAGCCCTTCAGACGCTGGGAGTTCTGCTTTTCAGGATCTTTTTCATGGATGACGACCCCATGGAAAACCAATGAGCCTCAGCAGGCCAACTCCAATGAATAATATGACTTTGTGGCTCTGCATGAAACTCAGCCTGATACATTGCCTACCCGCCTTGTGACAGCATTCACGTCTGCAAGGGAAGATGGCTTAAACTTTTGTTGCGATGTCAGGTCTGGCGCTGCTTCACCTCAATTTTTGCTGAGTATTATATAGAGTCACTATGAAAAAAGAGGCTATCGTTGCCACAGGTCTGACCAAATGGTTTGGTGAAGGCGAGGCTAAGAAGACAGCCGTGAATAATGTCACGCTCGTTGCTTACTTTGGTGAGATGCTCTTCATCGTCGGTCCCTCCGGCAGCGGCAAGACCACGATGCTCAGTATGATTTCTGGCATCTTGCGTCCCAACGCTGGCAGTGTCAAAATCAAAGGGGATGATATCTGGTCTCTGACCGATGATCAGTTGGCGGACTTCCGTTTGAACAAGATTGGATTCGTCTTTCAAGACTATCATCTATTCCCGCGGTTGACCACGGCTGAGAATGTCGCGATCCCGTTGATCTTGAAACAGCACAACTGGGACGAATCTATCTCCGAGGCAAGACAATACCTCGAAATAGTCGGCCTGAAAGACCGGGGTGAAATTCTACCCGTGAAGCTCTCGGGCGGCGAGCAGCAACGCGTGGCGATTGCGCGCGCAATCATTAGCCGACCGGAACTCCTGATCCTCGACGAGCCGACCGCCTCCCTGGATGGTGACACGGGAAGGATGATCATCGCCTTCGTTAAGGAGAAAATCCTTAATGAAAACCGCTGCATCCTGATTGTCACCCATGATGCACGTATTAACGAATATGCAGATCGAATACTCCATATGGAAGATGGGCATCTTTCCGCTAAAGATAAGGGAACCGAATGAACCCAGACGAGTCTAAACCTGAAGTCAATGCGACTGAGCCAAAACCCGAAACAGGTGCAGATAAACGGGAAGTTAAATCTACCGAACCTTTATCTGAAATAAAAGGTGAGACGAAGTCTGAGCCCAAAGCCGTCGCGTCTAAGATGGCAGTTGGAAATAAAGTAATTTTTACCATCGCCTTCATCGGCATCCTGGCCGGACTGTTTGCCGCTTACTACTTTGGTGTGGTGCGGAAGCCGCAGCCCCCCGAATTTAATCCGATCAGTAATCCATTTGAGTCGGCCATCTATGCCAATGGGATGATTGAAAGCGATCAACCGAGCGGCGCCAACATCAATATCTATCCTGAAGTTTCGGGTCCTATCACCCAGGTGATGGTGAGTGAAGGCCAACAGGTCACCGCCGGCACGATGCTATTCACCATCGACGATTCTGTGCAGAGAGCAAACACGGAGCAGCTAAAATTGCAGGCCGAAGCGTCCCTCGCACTGCTAGAGGAACTTAAAGCGCAGCCGAGAAAAGAAACGCTAGTGATCGCGAGAGCGCAAGTAGAGTTGGCTGAATCCAACTTAAAAGTAGCCCGCGACCAGTACAGTAAGCGCCGCTCTTCCTACAACATCGACCCGAAATCGATCACCAAGGACGTGCTGGATACCGCGGCCGGCACCGTCAATCAGGCTGCTGCCGGGCTGGAAGTAGCCCAAAAGCAATATGAACTTATCAAGGCTGGAGCATGGAGTTACGATATTACCAACCAAGCTAAGCAGCATGATGCGCTAAAACAAGCTTACACGGCAGCTAACGCACTGCTACAAAAATACTCGGTCAAAGCACAGGTCGAAGGAGTCGTACTGGTCGTCAATGCAGCGGTTGGTAGCTACGTGTCGTCGCAAGGCGCTTATGACGCCTACACCCAGGGATTCGCGCCGCTTGTGGTTATGGGACTGCCTCAAGATCATCTGAACGTGCGCTGTTATGTCGATGAGATATTGGTTTCAAGGCTCCCCTCTCCGTTGCAAATTCAAGCACAGATGTCGATCACTGGAACTGACCTCAAGGTCCCTCTAGAGTTTGTCCGGGTACAGCCTTACATATCACCCAAAATTGAGCTGTCAAATCAGAAGCAAGAACAAGTAGACCTAAGGGTTCTTCCGGTGATTTTCCGATTCGAAAAGAAAGAGTTACCTGTCTATCCTGGTCAGATGGTGAATGTCTTTATCGGAAAGAAATAATGTTCAGATCGACCTGTCACAACATTATGAATGCGACTAATAACTTTCGGTCATCAGTTCAGCGAGTCATGGCTTCATCGAGATTGTTGCAATCACTAGGCGTAGCGCGGGAAGGGATAACGCTATGAAATGCAGCGGCATCCTGCGGATCGGCTTTAAGCTGCTGGTCAATGATAGAGGAAAGTTCTTCGCCTTGTTAATTGGGATAACCTTTGCCGTTTTCCTGATGATGGAAATGACAGCCATGTTTGCCGGTATACTCAACCGCGCTTTTTCGCCGGTCACTAATATCGGCGCCGCAATGTGGATCATGGACCCTGCGGTCAATACAGCCACTAGCCCGATCCCTATGCCGAGTTACGTGTTGGATGCGGCGCGCAGCATGGACGGGGTCAGTTATGCTGTACCGCTTTTTATGGGCGGTGCACTGGTCAAGCTTAACAGCGGTACCTATCAAGGGGTCAATGTGGTCGGATTGGACGACAGCAGTCTTTTTGGTCGTCCCGAACTTGAACAGGGTAATATTCAGGACATCTATGCCGACAACACGTTTTTCGTCGTGGACGACTCTGAATTCTCTAAGTTGGAGAACCCGAAGATCGGCACGTCCTTCGAACTCAACGATCATCGTGGCACGATTGTGGGCATCGCCCGGGTGGTTTCAAGCGGACTGAATGGCGTGCCGACACTCTATACTACTTACAACCGCGCGATTGAATACCTTCCTTCAACGCGTTTCACCATGTCCTATGTTCTGGTGCAACCAAAGAACGATGCGGCTGTGGCGGAAATCAAGCGACAAGTCGCCAAACTTGGTTATGTAGCCTTTACTAAAAATGAATTTAACAACCGCATCACCCACTACTACACCTACCAGACCGGGATTGGCACTAACATCCTGTTGATGACCATCATCAGTTTTGTCGTTGGACTGTCCATCTCCGGTCAGACCTTTTATACCTTCATCCTGGAAAACCTGGAAAAATTTGGCGCACTTAAGGCTATTGGGGCCAAGGGGCGCGAGCTGATCTACATGATACTTTTCATGGCGTTCTTCACGGCACTAATCGGTTATGGCCTAGGTATCGGTTTGGTGACGCTGATGATCACAATAGCCAAATCCCGATTGCCCAATTACGCAGCTACGATCACCTTCTGGAACCTGGGACTGGCCTTCGGCATGGTTCTGCTGATTGCTGGAATCTCGAGCTATATCGGGATACGTAAGGTTTTGAAAATCGAGCCTTTTGACATCTTCAGAGGTTAGCATTGAGCAATCCAATGATCACCATCTTAGAGTTAAAAACACTAACGAGAATATTCCTCGTTTCAGTGGGGTGTCTGGCTGTGTTCGGTGGATGCAGCCTCGCGCCAAAATATGCAAAACCATCAGTCCAAACTCCTGCCGCATTCAAAGAATTGACGTCGGAACAATCCAAAACAACGGACGGCTGGAAAATTGCTGAACCAAAGGATGAAATGATACGTGGTCAGTGGTGGAAAGTATTTCATGAGCCGGAGTTGGACGCTTTCGAAAGTCAGGTGATGATTTCCAATCAAAGTGTCGCAGCCGCCCTCGCCAATTTCCTCGCCTCGCGGGCCGTGGTAAAACAAACCCGCTCGCAGTATTTCCCCACTGTTACCGCTGGGCCTTCGGTCACGAGCTCACGGCAGCCTTCCCTGTCAACTCCGAAGACCTCTGTAGCTAGCACCGAATACTCGCTGCCATTTGACGCCTCTTGGGAGCCGGATTTTTGGGGTCGAATTCGCAACACGGTGAAGGCAAATTCGTTAGAAGCACAAGCCACGCTGGCTGATCTCGGGAACGTGCGGCTGACCGTTCAGGCTGAAGTGGCGGTGGATTATTTTAAGCTTCGGGAGTTCGATGCACAGAAGCAACTTCTGGATGATTCAATACTCGCGTATCAGGAGTCGCTAAAGCTGACCCAAGTCCAGCAGAACACGGGACTCGCGTCGGGCCAAGACATCGAGCAAGCCGAAACACTGCTCGAAAACACACGTGCACAGGTCACCAATCTCGGCATCCAGCGTGCACAATTCGAACATGCTATTGCAATGCTCCTTGGTAAACCGGCTTCATCATTCTCAATCGCAACAAATAGTCTGGCCGCAAAACCTATCGCGATGCCCTTCGGTGTTCCGTCGCAATTGCTTGAACGCCGTCCCGACATCGCTGCCGCTGAACGTCGCGTCGAGGAGGCGAATGCACAGATTGGCGTGGCCCGTGCGGCCTATTTCCCCACGATTACTTTAGGTGGTTCGGCGGGATACCAGAGCACATCTATAGAAAATATTTTTTCCGGCTCAAACCTCGTCTGGTCCGTCGGTGCGTCACTGGCGCAAACACTTTTTGACGGTGGACTACGCAACGCCGTTACCGAACAATCCTGGGCAATCTACCAAGGCACTGTTGCAAAATACCGCCAGACTGTTCTCGCCGCTTTTCAAGAAGTCGAAGACAACCTTTCTACGCTCCGAATTTTATCACAGGAACTTCAGCAACAGAATGCCGCCGTCGAATCATCACAGCGCTACCTGACGCTTGCCAAAGAACGCTACCAGTCTGGCCTGGACACTTACCTGAATGTGATTACGGCGCAAATCACCCTGTTGACCAATCAACGAACGGTTATGGACCTCCAATCGCAACAGATGACCGCGAGCGTACAGTTGATCAAAGCGCTAGGCGGCGGTTGGGATATTTCGCATGAAACTATAAAGGGTACCACAAACATACACGCGGAAATGCCCTCTAAGGAATAAAATTAAGCCACACGATTTCAGGGCTGTAGACGCAGCCGCATGGATGGGTTCGAGGCATATGATACTTCCCAATCAGCATGGAGGGGGATCCTCGCCAGCCCCAACTCCGTTCCACCATCTGCATAGGTGAGGAGCCTGAATGTCTACAACTGAAATGCCCATTGTCACAGATACCCCCCAGACCGGCCTGACTAGCGAGGAAGCGCAGCAACGCCTTGAAAAGGTAGGACTTAACGCTATCATCGATGTTGCGCAGCATCCCCTGCGACGCGTGCTACTGAAACTTTGGGCACCCGTACCATGGATGCTTGAGGCGGCCATTATTCTTCAGCTTGCCCTCGGCGATGATGTCGAAGCGGGTGTCGTCGCGCTATTGTTAATTTTCAATTCAGCAATTGGTTATTTTCAGGAGAGTAGAGCACAGGCGACGCTGGACGCACTCAAGTCGCGACTGGCGCTTGTCGCCTCAGTCCGTCGCAACGGGGTCTGGATCACGGTGCAGGCAGCGACGCTGGTACCTGGTGATGTTGTAAAGCTGTCGCTCGGGACTATCGTCGCTGCGGACGTGCGTTTGATCGAGGGTTCGATGCTGGTCGACCAGTCGATGCTGACGGGTGAGTCCCTTCCAGCCGAAGCTGGCGTAGGGTTTGAAGCCTATGCAGGCGCACTCGTCAGACGAGGCGAATCGGTAGCGCAGGTCATCGCGACAGGCGAACGCACCAAGTTTGGTCGCACAGCGGAACTCGTCCGCAGCGCAAAGGTGGAGAGTTCTCAGCA
>Ga0364909_10302_pt1 | contig 13864 bp, 13 predicted proteins | sample SorcelJu500001C3_3_FD_206966 | JGI IMG/M metagenome (GOLD analysis project Ga0364909, IMG submission 206966) | Enriched cells from Trout Bog Lake Hypolimnion, Wisconsin, USA - BchlTB.June25.5000.01.C3 | ecosystem: Environmental > Aquatic > Freshwater > Lake > Hypolimnion/Profundal zone | place... | reverse complement strand
AACGACCATCGCGCCGACGATGACCGCTGATTTGGCCTCGCCGATGAATCCGGCAATGGCGGCAATTGAAAGCAGTTGAACCACCAGGGGACTCTTACAGCGACGAAAAATGTCACCCCAGAAGCCGAGTTGTTTAGCGTGGGCAAGCTCGTTCGCGCCATACTCGTCAAGACGGCGCTCGGCCTCTTCAGTGGACAACCCTTTAGGAGTTGAGTTTAACGCCTCGATTGCTTCCTGTACGGAAACCGCGCAGAGTTCAACCATGCGACGCTCATTTTCGCTCGAATCAGTACCCTTATTAATGGGGGATTGAGCGTCAGAACGACTGGAAAATATATTTGAAAGTTTGAACATAGACGTAAATCTCCTTCCGTCTCAGGACGAACAAAAAGCAACAACGGCAAGCGCCGCAGGTTACTGTAACCCGGCCTAAGGTTTAACTATTGGGGAAGTGTGAAATCCGACTCTGGATTCCTCGCTTCGGGTTGTTTGTGTTTCCCGCAAATTGCAGCAAACTACACCCAAAGCAGGTCCAGTTAATGAGGAGGGAGCTTTTAGGTGCTTATTGCTGGAATTGCGGGCTGCATAAGTGATAATCGCTGCTATGACTGTCCAATTTGAGAAATTACTCCTTTTCTGTTTAAGGTTGAGCCAATAAAAAAAGGCCATGGGGAAACCATGGCCTTGGAGATAACGGCTTGGTTCCCCACTCGTAGGTTTTCGGCAGAGCACAACGTAAGTTCAATTGAACCAGCTACCTTAAGTCAAGCCTTAATCCGGCAAGACCTGGTCTGCCCATTGGCGTCTTTCGACGTTTCTGGACAGTAGCCTGTGTTTGTGCAAACGCCTCATTCTAACGAGGAACTCGTCCCAATGTATATCTTACTCAATAATCCAGCAACTTATTTTCTATAAGTTAGTAAAAAACCGATTCCTAAAGTGCCCCCGCTGAACAATCTCAGGTGGCAGGGGAAAAGTGGACACTCGCGCCTATAGCTGTCCATGGTTGAGATTTTGATCCCAGCCCCTGCCACTGCTTATCAATCTATTATCATGTATTTTTCGTGCATGCGTTGCATGAAACACTATTGCACACAAAACAATAAAATACTCAATTAACCGCACGGCACACTAGCCCTATTTTTATGTTAAACGGCTATGTGTAGCAACTACACATATGGACTGGTTGAGAGTAATTATTATCCAACATGCCCTGTGGTGATCAGACCTGAGAGCGCTTTGACATTAGATTAACATGCTTATAAACATAATGAATGGTATCCAGCCACGTACGAATGGCACGGGGCGCTGCCTCTTTTTGGCCTTCGTTTTAATTAAGTTCTGGCCAATCAAATTTTCAAATTCGACAAAAACTACTGCTGTTAATTCGAGATTCCCTCAATCAAGTTACCAACTGGCGCCCCTACGGTTTCCCTATCGGTATGAGCAATAGCGGAATTCGAGATTGGCTGCATATCCTGTGGGCAACACTCCCTGACCAGAAAGCGTCCATGCCGGTCTTTCCGTGGGTATTGATCACGATCAGATCGATCTGCGCCCGCTCAGCAGCCTCCACGATGATACTCGCAGGATCTCCCCGTAGTACATGTGCGCTTGCCTCGAGCCCCTCCTGTAGCAAGCCATCCTCCAGTATCTGAAAATACTTTTCAGCATCCTGGGTAGCGAGTTCCAGAAGCTGCGAGGTCGTTCCGGGAAGCATTCTGCTCGCTACGGCCTTGTCCCCTGAAAGGGTTGCAAGCTCAGGTACCACTGTGGCCAGATGTAGTGTTGCGCTGCATGCTCGAGCCAGTTCCTTAGAGACCGGCAGCGCTTCAGCATGTTCGTGGTTGTCATCCATTGGGACTAGTATGTGTCGGCAGAAAAAGGTGGGAGACTTTCCTTGTTCATCCGGATGTGTAATGAGGACAGGCTGCGCTCCCCGTGCGATGACACTCTGTGCGATGCTCCCGAGAAATAGATGGAAGGCAGCTCCACGACCATGGGAACACATTATCACTAGATCGTACGCCAGTTCCTCTGCATGCGCTACGATACTTCCGGCCACATCATCGACTTCATTGGTGTGCACGTGGCAATCAACACGGATATTTTTCGAAAAAGAGCGCTGTGCAATCTCTTTCAGATAACGTTCGGCATCCTGTGGGTGCTTCAGGTGGGGTTGGCCGTGCACCTCATCTGGGGCGTTTCTTTCCACAACGTGTATGAGCGTGATGCGCGCCTGAAGCTTTTCAGCCAAAAAGGCAGCCGCAGGTAACGCGGCTTCAGCCAATATTGAACCATCTATCGGGACAAGAATATGCTTGAACATGAGATCACCCGGTTATTGCCTTGTAGATGAGGTAGACGTTGAGAACGACGATTATGGCCGCAATGAGACCGACGGCAATGGTCGTAATCCGTTTGTTGACCATCTCTCCCATAATGTCGGCGCGACAAGTAAACATCACGAGCGGAATGATCGCAAAAGGAAGCCCGAAGCTAAGGACCACCTGGCTCATCACCAAGGTCCGTGTCGGATCGAGCCCGATGCCGATGACCACCATTGAAGGGGCCATGGTGACAAGCCGCCGAATCCAGACAGGAATATGCCGCTTGAGAAATCCCTGCATGATCACCTGTCCGGCACCGGTTCCCACCGCAGCCGACGATAACCCTGAGACCAGCAACGAGAGTCCAAATATCCATTTTGCGGCACTACCCAGAAGCGGCTCAAGCGTATGGTAAGCCTCTTCGATAGTGGCGATGGAAGTATGCCCAGTTTTATAGAAAGTTGCCGCCGCCATGATCAGCATTGCGGCATTGACACAACTGGCGACCCCCATGGCGATGACTACCTCCCCGATCTCAAACCGGTACAAGCTCTTCAGGCGGGTCTTGTCACGCACCACGATGCGCCCTTGCATGAGAGCCGAATGTAGAAAGATTGCATGAGGCATGACTGTCGCCCCAAGTATGCCGCAAGCAAGGAGCACGCTTTCGCCGCCCGCAAAACGCGGCACAAAGGTGTTGTGCAGCACAAGTCCCCAATCAGGCGTGATGATGAAGGTCTCGGCGAGGTAACACAGCGCTATCATAGCGACCATCGAGGAGATCACCGCTTCGAAACGACGAAAGCCGTAGCGCTCCAAGCCGAGAATGAGCATGGTGGCAAACCCGGTCAGCAACCCTCCGACTAATAACGGCACTCCCATCATGAGCTGGAACCCTAGAGCAGCCCCAAGAAATTCGGCCAGGTCTGTCGACATAGCGACAATCTCCATCAGGACCCACATGGAGACAACAACGGGCTTTGGAAATTGTTCGCGGCAGTGTTCAGCCAGATTCAACCCAGTGACTAGACCAAGCTTTGCCGACAGCGTCTGAATCAGCATCGCCATCAGATTACTAACGACAATGACCCATATGAGCAGGTAGCCGAATTGGGAGCCGCCCTGAATATTAGTAGCGAAATTGCCAGGATCGACATAGGCAATACTCGCTATGAACGCCGGTCCCATAAATGGGAACATGCGCGCCAACAGATTCTTTTTCTTGTTGCTGCCAAGGACATCCAGTGCGCTTTGAACCGTCCTGACATCGGAAGGTTTGGGTAGACTGTCAGTTCTCACGTCGCTCATATCTCACTTCTGGAACTCAAGGGTTAATCCAACGTATACGACAAATTGAATTATTTTTGATTTTGGCAGTTGTCAAATTTTCCGGATTCTCCAAGCTCAGTATGCTAAGTCCTTCCTCATAAGCAAAATGATGTTTGAAGTAACGCCCCATCGGTGGCGACTCAAAAGCACTCCGAACAGAGTCCGAAGAACTCAAGATGATGCCCTTCAACTGCAAAGCCTGTCTGCTTGGCAATGAGTTTTTCAAGGACCGAAAGATCACAATCTGTACACTCTACCGCCTTTGAGCACGATCTGCAGACAAGCATATGAGAATGCCCCGGCCGTGAAGCAACAAATCTATGCTCACCACCTTCAGCATGGACCCGTTTCAAATACTCCATATCCTGCAAGGCCTTAATCGTCCGGTACACAGTTGTCTGACCGATTTTTTGTGGCGCAAGGGCCGCTGCGACCTGTGAGACAGTAAATCCTGCAGAATTACTTTCAAAGAGACGCCATATTGCCTCACGTTGTGGGGTGAAACGTAGTCCCGCTTTATTGAATAAATGCCTCAGTTCTTTTTGTGGCAAGACGTAGATGGTATTCATAATTGACTTCATTTGTTAATAGTGATAGCCTGTTGGCCGCAGAGATCCTCGGTAAAACACATTGCTCATCGGCTCTTCATTTTAAAAACATCAAATAAACTAGCGATATAAAGCGGTATCCGGATAACTTGAATATCACATCATGATATGATCAAGAATGCGTAAACAATAACATTTTTCATTTAAATGATGCAATGACGAACTGGCCGAATACTCGAGAATTCGTTGCCGATAAAAACCGATTATGGTCTCCACTTGGCTGCAGCGCTGGAGTCCGTCTGTTATGGGCCGCCGGTGCTTCCATACTTCTTTGGCTTTCCGTCGCCTGGGCTCTCGGCTGGTAATCTATCAAGCGTCGATGCCTTCTATTATCCTGCAGAACCTTACCCTCGGTTACGATAGACATCCCGCCATTCATCATCTGTCAGGGGTCTTCGAATCCGGCTCAATGACAGCAGTGGTTGGCCCGAATGGCTCTGGAAAAAGCACCTTGTTAAAAGGAATCACTGGCATGCTGCATCCATTGGGCGGCCGCATTGACAGAGGAAAGCTTAAAACCAATCAGATCGCCTACCTGCCGCAGCGCCTGGAGGTAGATCGTAGCTTTCCGATCACAGTCCTTGATATTGTGGCTCTCGGACTTTGGCATGACATCGGCATATTTGGCGGCATGAAGCGTGCTCTTTGGAAAAAAGCAGCACAGGCACTGATTACTGTAGGCCTTGAAGGATTCGAAACCAGGGTTATAAGCGAACTGTCGGGAGGTCAGTTTCAACGGGTCATGTTCGCCCGAATGCTTCTGCAGGAATCTTCGGTTGTTGTCCTCGATGAGCCTTTCACCTCGATCGACGCACAAACGACGCTCGAGCTGTTGAAAGTAATCCAGCAGTGGCATGCTGAGAATCGCACGATCATTGCCGTGCTGCACGACTTTGACCAGGTACGGGCCTATTTTCCCCAGACCCTGCTGGTCGCACGTGAATTGATTGGGTGGGGTGCAACCCATCAGATTATGACCGATGAAAACCTCCTGCTCTCCCGCCGGATGTCAGAAGCTTGGGACGAGTCGGCAAAAGTCTGCCAGGGGGACGAAGCATGAACCATTTTGCTGACTTTTTCTTCTCTCCTTTTCAAGAATTCGTCTTTATGCGTCATGCCTTGGTGGCCTGCCTTGCCCTTGCCGTTGGCTGTGCTCCAGTCGGGATGCTGCTCGTGCTCAGGCGTATGAGCCTGATGGGTGATGCGCTCTCCCATGCCGTTCTCCCAGGAGCCGCCATTGGCTTTCTGGTTTCCGGCCTTTCTTTATACGCGATGACCATAGGCGGGATCATCATAGGCTTAACGGTTGCTATGCTGGCCGGAGCCATAGCCAGGAGTACATCCTTGCGCGAAGATGCGAGTTTTGCCGCTCTTTACCTTATTTCGCTGGCCTCAGGTGTCTTGATCATTTCCATGCGCGGGACCAGCATCGATATCATCCATGTGCTCTTCGGCACCATTCTCGCTGTCGATGACCCGGCGTTGATCCTGGTCGCCTCTATCACCACGATTACGTTATTTACCATTGCCCTTATTTACAGGCCGCTGATCGTCGAGTGTTTCGATCCCGGTTTCCTGCGCTCCGTCGGTGGGCACGGTGCAACGATGCATTTTATCTTTCTAGTCCTTGTTGTCCTCAACCTCGTTGCAGGCTTTACAGCTCTTGGAACGTTGATGGCGGTGGGCATGTTGATGCTACCTGCCGCATCGGCCAACTTCTGGGCCAAGCAGTTTTGGTCGACATCAATGATAGCAACGATCATTGCCATGGTCTCCAGTTATTCTGGGTTGTTACTCTCGTATTATATGAACTTCCCCTCCGGTCCCTCAATCATTCTTACTGCAGGGGCCTGCTATGTTTTTTCGGTTTTTTTTGGAAAGCACGGCAGTCTCTATAGCCGCTATAAGGCAGGCTATCATCTGACGGGTTAAGCAAACTCAAGGAGGAAAGGCATGGCAAAAACAATACGAATCATGGTGGTTATGGTCTGCACTTTTATAATGAGTTGCGTACTAGCCCAGGCCGAAAAACCTATCAAGGTCGTCGTCAGCTTCAGTATTCTCGGTGACATGGTCAATACAATCGGTGGTGACAGAGTCGCTGTAGCCACCTTGGTCAATGCCAATGGGGATGTTCATTCCTATGAGCCGACACCTGCTGCAGCCAAGTCCGTCAGCGGGGCTGACCTTGTCATTGTTAACGGACTAGGATTTGAGGGTTGGATGGATCGCTTGATCAAAGCGTCCGGCTATAAGGGGAGAATAGTGGTCGCAAGTATGGGCATCAAGCCACGGACGATGAAGGATGGAGATAAAAGTGGTCAGGTGATTATCGATCCCCATGCTTGGCAGAATATTGAAAACGGCAAGCTCTATGTCGACAATATTGCAAAAGCTCTCACGTCGGTTGATCCAGTTGGCACAACCACCTATAAAACCCTCGCCGAGGCTTACACCGACAAGCTTACCAAACTCAACACCTGGGTAAAATCAGAATTCTCAGTCATCCCTGAGCAAAAACGACGAATGATCACCTCCCACGATGCTTTTGGTTATTTCGGGGGAGCCTACGATATACAAATTCTCTCTCCGATGGGCTTTAGCACGGAGAGCGAAGCATCAGCAGGTGAAATCAAAAATCTTATCAGACAAATCAATAATGAAAAAATCACTGCGGTTTTCATCGAGAATGTCACCGATCCACGAATGATCGAACAGATTGCCAGAGAAAGCAAGGTGACAGTTGGTGGGGAACTCTATTCAGATGCTTTGTCGAAACCCGATGGCCCAGCTCCTACCTACGTGGATATGTTCAAAAATAACGTAACAAAAATCGTAGCTGCGATGAAAAAGTGAGAGTGAATTGAGCATACTTTTAATGTCTTGGAGAGATTGCACCCTTCTCTCTTCGACAGCTCTCTTTCATCGAAGGTTATTCTCAAAGACCATGTTAATGGTGATGATTCCGTGAATTACGGCGCGCCTAATGAAAATGAATAAACGATTGTACACTAGGAGGGCTCGACTTTTTTCGGGGTATACAATCAGCCTCTTGGCAGTCGTACTACTTGCCTTGGCCCCTATACTCAAGACAATACATTTTTCCTCTTGCCCGCACAATCACCATGGCCTTTGCGTAAACCATAGTGACAGGGATCATGGCTCTGCTGCCGTAACCTTGAGCAGCCATCATAGGCAAGCCTCTGATTACTGTCCTATTTGCCAGGCGCTGCAAACGCTTGGTAAACACTTTACCCTACCAGGGCAACCGACATATCCCTTGCCGACAGCAGCCCTTGTCACATCATCTCCCCGGCACGACGATTCTCTATTTTCATTTTTCAAATCTTCCATCCGCTCCCGCGCGCCCCCTCTGCTCTAAAACAAGTCACCGTTTCATCCTTATTGTGTCGTTTCGTTGGATCGTATCATTCTTCAGAATGATATGTCCTGTTGCCCTGATTCGTAAAAGCGACATGTGAGAAATGATGTATTCACAGTATGTTGCCGCATGTTTCATGCCGACAAAATGGCTTTTTCACAAAGATCCTTTTTTAAAGGTAAACAAAATGTTCGAGAAAATATTCCGTTCTTTTTTGATCTATGCCTTAATAAACGTTTTTTTCGTCCTCGTAGCGAACGCTGAGACTGTTGTTAAGTGGGATTCGCTTAAAAACCTCGACAATCTGGCTGAACGTTGCGAGGCATTGTCCGATTCAAAAGATATCTCTGGTCTGCGAAAGTTGATTAAGCCTGTCAGGAGCGCAATGGCCAGCGTAGCTGCTGATCCGGTTCCTAAAGATGCTAAATTGCCCGACCAGGTCAAATTCCTTCAAGCAGACCTCAAAAACTTGTCCGAGGTTCTTTCTGATCCTCAAATCGAAGCTAATACTGAATTCGTTGAAATTCTTGCAGGCATCCACCCTATCGTCGAAAATTTAATGGAAGCTGCAGGGATGCCACATGTTCATGAAAATGACGAGCAAGTGAACAAAGCAACTCAGGAGAACCGACCATGACAGCAAGCACTCGATTGGCCGTAGAAGTACAGGATTGCCGACTGCGTCTTGGAAGCGTGAGCGCTGAGGATATCGTCTTCCAGCTTTCAGAGTTCCGCGTTGGACAAGACGAACAGGTCGCATTAACAGGGCCGAGTGGTTGCGGAAAATCGACGCTCCTCAATCTCGTGGCGGGCTTGCGTAAACCTGACACGGGAGAAATCAACGTGCAAGGTACAGATTTGGGACGACTCTCTCCTTCTAGCCTTGATACATTTCGCGGGCGCACAATGGGATTCATTTTTCAAAGTTTTAATCTCCTCGATACATTTTCAGCGCTTGAAAATGTAATGATTGGCATGCGCTTTGGTCGCGCCTACCCGAGCGCCAAATATAAGGAGCGGGCCGTTGCCTTACTTGAGCGCGTTGGCCTGCAGCGCCGTCTGCATATACGACCCACGAGGTTATCTGTTGGTGAGCGACAACGCGTCGCAATCGCTCGAGCCATTGCCAATCAACCGGCGCTCCTTCTCGCTGACGAACCTACCGGCGCCCTTGATCCAGCCACAGCCTCGGAGGTCTTTATGTTGATCCGCGACGTATGCCAAGAAGAGAAATGCGCTTTGTTGCTGGTGACGCACGACCTTAGTCTGGCCACGCAATTACCACGACAAGTCGATTGTCTTAATCTCGTAAAACATATTGCCAAGATAGAGGTGACATCATGAGCCTATGGCGAATGGCGTGGCGTTATCTGTGGGGAAGAACATTCGTTACGGTACTGACGGTGACAGGCATCGTGCTTGGGGCAGCACTCATCGTTACTGTTCTCACCTTACAGCGTGAAAGTGAGACTGGTTTCATGAGTGAAGGGGGTCAGTACGATTTGGTCGTCGGAGCAAAAGGTAGCCCATTGCAACTGGTGCTCAGCAGTATCTATCACCTTGATATACCCACCGGCAACATTCCTTATGCCCGTTTCGAAACCTTAACTAAAGATGCGCGCATTGCCAGTGCTGTGCCTCTTGGTCTTGGTGACAATTATCACGGCTATCGTATCGTTGGTACAGATACCAATCTCTTTTCATTGGCGGATCGACGCGACCCTAAAAAACACCTCTATAACCTGGCAGAGGGTGTTCTTTTTCAAAATGATTTTGAGGCAGTTATCGGTGCCCAGGTGGCAAGGCAAACCGGATTAAAAATAGGGGATTCCTTTGTCGGTACGCATGGACTGGTAATCACGCCCGGCAGCTCCGAACATCGCGCTTTTCCTTATAAGGTAGTCGGTGTTCTTTCCCCAAGTGGCAGCTCGAGTGATAATGCGATTTACATCACCCTCCCGTCTGTTTGGCGCATCCATGAAAAAGAGGTTGAGACCCATCGCCAGATAGCGGGCGTTGCGCCGAAAGCTGCCTCCACTAATGATCTTGAAGTCACGGCTGTTTTGTTGCGACTTAAAACTATAGGTCTCAGACTGTTGATGTCGCAGGAAATTCAGAAGCAGACTGAATCGATGGCGGCAATACCAGTGAATGAAATGCTGAGGCTCTATCAGCAAGTTCTTCAACCGATGCAGCGTTGTTTACTGGCTGTGGCCGCACTTGTCGTTATCGTATCCGCCTTGAGCATTACCGCCACGTTGTATCAAGCGGCAGAGCGCCGTCGTCATGATCTAGCCGTACTACGTGCCCTTGGTGCGCACCCTCGCGAGATTTTCACACTTGTCGTCCTTGAGGCTTTGTTGGTCACTTTACTTGGTCTGGCAGCAGGTTGGCTCCTCGGCCACGGAGGGTTGGCCTTGGCTAATCCGTATTTTCGCGATAGCCTCGGAATCAGTCTTTCACCGTGGACAACCGATCGAATCGAAATCGTCTCGCTCGGTCTCGTCGCCATCGGTGGTCTTTTAGCAGGAATATTGCCCGCCGTTCAGGCCTATCGTCGCGAACCTGTCACTGATCTTTCGTCAACATAAGGTTAATAAATATGAAGTTACTCATCTCGATACTGGCAACAGTAGGTGTCCTCGGCTTCTTTAGCTTGTCCGCAAGGGCAGCTGAAGATCCCCAGACGCTTGATTTCAAACTATTAGCAAAAACGACCTACAGCGACAATCCGCCGCCAATCTTTCCGGCAGAATTGAGCAAACTGGAAGGCCAGCACGTCCGCATATCGGGGTTTATGTTTCCATTCACCGATACCGAAAAATTCATGCAATTGTTGCTGGTGAACACGCCTGGAGGTTGTTTTTACTGCAGCGCCCCTCCTCCAACCGCTGTCGTTTTTATCCGCCGACTGGCTACAGAAGCACCATTGAAGTATTCCGATGATCTCCTCAGCTTTGAAGGTATACTGCATTTGTGGAAGTCAGATATGAAAGACGATGACGACGCTAAAAGTTTTTTCTTCACGATTGATGACGCCAAAGTAATCAAGGCGAACGGTGCTCTAGCCAAGGAAATCCAGTGGTTTAGAAACAAGGCGGGTCTGAATTATCGGTAAACACGGAGTGTTTATCTTGACACCGTATTAACGGCCCCGCTTGCATTGCGTGAACCCATGTCTGTACTTAGTCGGCCATGAAAAATACTCAACACTTTGAAATAGCTGGATAAAAGTCAAAAAATATATCACTATAAATTGCAGGATATTGCACTTTTACCCTTCAATTTCTGGTGATTTTCGATGCAGCCGAAGAAGCAGATTTCCAGTCCTCAACTGGACATATTCCGTAACCGCCTGGAGAGCATTCTCAACCACCGGCATGAGCTGTACCGGCTGAGCGGATTGATTGACTGGGAGGTGTTCGAGCGCGAATTTGGCAAACTGTACTTGGAGGAAGGCCGGCCGGGCATGCCGATTCGCCTGATGGTTGGTCTGACCTATCTGAGTCACGCGTTTAACATATCGGACGAAGAAACGGTGCGGCGCTGGGTGGAGAATCCCTATCATCAATACTTCTGCGGGGAGGAATACTTTCGGCATGAATTGCCGATTGATCCTTCTTCGCTGAGCCGCTGGCGGAAACGGATAGGCGAGCAGGGATCGGAGTTGATCCTGAAACTGACCGTTGAGGCGGGCTTGGCGAGCGGAGCGGTGGCTCCGGCCAGTTTGGAGCGAGTCATTGTTGACACCACGGTGCAGGAAAAGGCCGTCACGTTTCCGACCGACTCACGGCTGTACATTCGGAGCCGTGAGCGTCTGGTTAAACTGGCTGCGGCGTGGGGCATTCGTCTTCGGCAGAGTTACTGCCGTCTTGGCCCTCAAGCCTTGCTGAAGGTCGGCCGGTATCTCCATGCTCGTCAGCGGCGAAGGGCCGGTCGGGAGATCAAACGGTTGAAGACCTATTTGGGCAGGGTGTATCGGGACATTGTGCGCAAGATCGAGGATCAGCAGGCGCTTCGTCCCGTGTTTCTTCCGGAACTTGCCTTGGCCGAGCGATTGTTGACGCAGCAACGACAGGACAAGAACAAACTGTACAGCCTGCATGCACCGGAAGTGGAATGCATCTCCAAGGGTAAAGCACACAAGAAATACGAGTTCGGGGTCAAGGTGAGCGTGGCAACCACCAATCGGGACAACTTCGTGGTGGGCATGCTGGCCGAGCCCGGCAACCCCTATGACGGTCACACCTTGGCCAGAGCCATTGAACAGGTACAACGGATTACCGGCTGTCCGGTTGGGTGCAGTTACGTCGACCGGGGCTACCGCGGTCACAAGGTCAAAGACTTGCAGGTGTTGATCTCCGGTCGCAGGCGGGGGATGACACCGCAGATGAAAAAAAAACTGAAAAGACGCAGCGCCGTTGAGCCGGTGATCGGGCACATGAAGACTGACGGCAAACTTGGACGCAATTACCTGCTGGGTGAGTTAGGCGACAAAATCAATGCCCTGCTCTGTGGTGCAGGACACAATATCCGCCTGATCCTCAAGAGATTGAGGGAAATCTTGCTCTTTTTTCGGCTTGTTTGCCTGGATCAAAAAATGGCCGGTCTTATACCTCGGCTTGCCTTGTGTACGTTGGCACCGGCGTCAAACTGAAAATGGCTTTTTCAAGGCCGACTACTTAGCAGTATTTTTAGCTAAAGAGTGCTATGAAAAATCATGGAAGAAGAGGCCAATATATCCTGGCTTCTTCTTCCTGCAACCTTAAGATTCCCCATTTTCTGTAAAATAATCTTCTTCATCGGTATGCTTCTTAACCCTAACAGCAATGTCACTTTTACAGCATTCATTCCAAAGCTCGATTATCGCTGCAGGCCCATCCTCTGAAAATACATGATACGCGAGACTGCTATCACGTAACACCGAAACAGATTGAAGAGGTATATTCAAATCAGCGAGTTGCAATGAACTGGCTCCCCCGTTAAGTGGAGAGATGATATCAACAAGATGAGCAATACTCCGGACTCCATACCTAAACTTACTCATAACTACAAAACGTAACAGTGCCCATGGGATAGTTTCGATTTTGTCAGAAAATCGATTCTGGAGAAGGGCAATAGTGAGACAGACTTTATCAATACGGCGATCTCTCTCTCCAGAGACTGTCTCAAGACCAGGAATTTCTAACTCCCCGCCATTAATACGTGATAAGAGATCCACTAATTTTGTTTCTTTGGTATCCGGAATCGTTTGCATTGCCTTGGCAGATCTCATCACTTGTTCAATGTTCTTGCCACTACCAGCAAGAATAATCACAAGCTTTCCCAGCATCAAATTACGATGACTTATTTGCAATTCTCCGTCCCACATAAGTGGTAACAGCATTGAAAAATTGTCAGGGTTACTATCAAATTCATCAAGAAAGAGAATAGGTAGACGATCAACAACTTTTAAATTCCTTACAGCATCAAGGGGTTGGTTGAGGTCATCGATAGACTGTAAGCTCGCCATATTGAAATTCACCGCTGTTGCATGGCGAGTATCAATTTTTTGAGCTAAACAATCCACCATGTGGGATTTGCCAGAACCAGGCTCAGCCTGCATTATAATATTCAGTGGTCGTCGACGAGTATCGTCTTCCGCATACTGTTTAATTTGGTTGATGATCCTCAAAATATCTTGTCGATGTTGCCAATCAAGCGTGACATAATTCCCCAAAAGGATACGGCTCTGCTGGTAACTGTTTGAGATATCAATCATCTCTGACGGCAGAGCTTCTTCAAGGATTGCGTGCGCAATATCTTGGCGTGCCTTCTTGTAGCGATCCTCCATTCCTTTCTTATTCTTTCGTGGAATTACTTTTTTCTTTTCTGGTGTTTCCATTTCCATGGCGTTTCCTTTAACTAACCAATAATTGTTCTATTTCAACTAGTTAGACTAAAAAGAGCGAGGCAACCAGCCTCCTCATGAAAGATCCTATCGAGTCACTCTGCAAACATGAATAAAAGATCATTTTTCATGGTCTCTCTCCTTAATTAGAATCATAAAAAAAAACCGGCTTGTTCCAATGGGAAGCAAGCCGGTAAAGGAGAGGGAGGTGCTTCTATGGTAGCATTTATAGTGCCAGTTATTCTACGTTTCCATTTCCTATCTTAACTAATTGTTATCATGCAACTAATCAAAAACAAACAGAGCGTCTTCATTATGCGCCTTT
>Ga0364909_10298_pt1 | contig 13976 bp, 16 predicted proteins | sample SorcelJu500001C3_3_FD_206966 | JGI IMG/M metagenome (GOLD analysis project Ga0364909, IMG submission 206966) | Enriched cells from Trout Bog Lake Hypolimnion, Wisconsin, USA - BchlTB.June25.5000.01.C3 | ecosystem: Environmental > Aquatic > Freshwater > Lake > Hypolimnion/Profundal zone | place... | reverse complement strand
AGATTCAGGGTCGAGCGTGTCCGTATACTCCTCCCCCTTGCATCTGAAATACAACTCTCGCTGTGGCTCAACAGAATTATCGCGCCCAAATGAAGTAGTGCACATTACAAGCAACAAAGCTAGCGCCGCAAAGATTTTGACCTTAATCATAAATCACCTCCCAAACTCAAGTGTAAATTACCATTGCGTTGATATCTAGCTGTAGTGAGCTTGGCATCGAAGTCCTAACATTAGAGTGATTATCGTGTGTTCACTTGTGAGCTTGACACGTTGCCAACGGCTCGGCATGAGGCAAGAATTTATAGGTAAGGATGGCAACCTAATTATAAGGAAATGATAATACAACACAAGTACACGCAGTCAGCCGTAGTGATTTTATTTTGGAGGTTTAATAAAAAATTTCTTTATCGGGGCCTGGCGGCGTCATGCCGTGGGCACGGCAAGCTATGATGGCGTAGAGTTAAAGGATTTCGCCAAACGTTCTACAGCGTGATATTTTTAGCAGCAGCCTAATTATATTCTCCTTCGGTTTCTCGATACATAAATTGCATAAATGCCTTGATGCGAGCTGTAAAGCGAACATCTGGATGAGTTAATATCCATACGTGATGACTACACTCGGTGGCAAATCCATAAGCTCAATCATTCCTGAGTCGGAGTCGCTGATATAATGTGGCAGTATCGTCAATCCCTTCCCCCATGCTAATCACAATCCAGACGATCCTAGAGAGCCCCGAACATAGTAAGTCTTTTTTTGCGCTTTTTCCTTATCCGCCTCGCTGCTCGTTTTTTCCTGGCCTGCCCTCATCATATCCTCTTGCTGATCATGTCTTTGCTTGTTAACTGACTGAATCTGCATCTCCGGGTTGGAGGGCTCCAGATTTTGCCTGAATATCGTCGACTCCTTTCCCAACTTGGTGCCATCCGCATCCGTGGCCTCAGCACCGTGAGCAGAAGCACATGAGGCCAGTACTGCTAATAAAATTAAAATCTTTATTTTCATGTATAAACCTCGATATGAGAGACCCTCACAATTAATTAATACTAGCACGTCTCACTCCGTCGGCCTTTCGCTCTCCTCCACCCCCGACCTCATTAACTTGACCTACCGCACGGGACACTGATTTATTTCCCAGTGAGCTTTTTTTAAGTTCTGGCATCGATGGCCGGAGGTTTACAGGCAAACCCCTCTCTTCTCCAGACTGGGACCGTTTTTGCAGAATAGGTAGTCAGGGCAAAAGCGAAAAAATCCAGATCCAAAGAATATCTAAACTTAAAAGAAACAGATACATACAAAATATCCATACAGATCCATAAGACCTATTCTCATGTCTGTGGGCAGTCATGCCTTTTAACTTGTCTCCACATATATCGAAGACTATCATGTATATCTCCTTTAAAAAGGGAATAAAAAACGCCCCGACAGAGGAGGGAGAGGAACTGTCGAGGCGCTACAATCTTGAGTTTTATACCCTCTTGTTACCTTCAACTTTGCTATAACTATGCCATATCACGGAGAACATGATTAACAATCCGGAATCATAAAGATTAACTGATTCAAGATAAAGATTTGTTTCCTTATCGATAACCAACAACTGACAATTTGTTCCTTTTTTATCCATAGATGGAACTGCTGGTGAGTAATAAATATTCACATAGCATCAGTTCGAGTGACAACCTGAAATAGTTATGCCGCTCATTAATTCTTACCGTTCTTTATTGCAAAAATAGCGTGTAATATTAATCGACGTACCGTCGACAATTACCTTGGAAATCTCATCCACCCACAGAGGGGCATTCAGTCTTCGATATCAGCGGCCCTACGCTATTTTCATGATTGACCAACATCTACGCCTCGTAGAGTCATCTTTTTAACCACCTTTCTCGGTTCGCTCATCATGGCGACGTGTTTAGCTGCATGCTCCAGGGCGTGGATACCACCCATAAAGCGAAGCAAAGCGACCTCAATCCGTTGTTGGAGTGGGCAGGAATCCTGGACCGGCTACGAGTTCCACAACATTATCGAATCTTGTTATCTCCACCTGTTATTTTCCTATTCCAAAAAATCCAAAAATATAGCTATTAAATATATCCATATTATCTACATTTAACCCATATCATATCTTTCTCTAAAATCTTGTATAAGTGACCCCGATTCTAATTGGATACCTTAACGAGAACTCGCAACCCGAGAATCCTATATGACAGCTAAAGCAAAAGCTAAAATGAAAGAGATAATGAAAGAGATATTAATGAAGCAGATAGGCTGTTTTGCCCCAGGCCAAAATGGTTGGCCTGAACATGTCGAAAACTGTATCGCTGCCGAGATGTGTCCTAAATGTGGTGACGACCTTTATGTCGATGAAGCGCTTGTTGATAAAGGACTTAGAAAAATATCCTTTTCAGAGTGTTCTGCATGCGATTGGAAAAACTACGACTATGAAGAGTTCAATCCCCTAGAACGCCAGGCAACGATTCTTTAATTTCAAACCGAACTTTTCCAGTCTTGCCCAAAACTGGGTCTACAAATTACATGAGCGATGGACACGTGCCTAGAGTTTTCGTCTCCTATGCCTTGGGCTCGTTCTTGCCGTTTACTTTTAGGTGGTTTTCAATGAAAAGATAACATTTATTCAAATTTTGCAATTGAATCTCTTTCTGAAATTTCATTGACGGAGAAAGGTAATATGGAAGATGTAATGAAGAATATAATAAAAAATCAAATTAGAAGATTTTCTCGAGACACCAGGTCCGGTAGGTCATGGTTTCACCATATTGCCAATTGTATTGGCGTCGAGATTTGTCCTGTTTGCGGAAACGAAATTTTTAAAGAAAAAACAATTAAATCTGTAAAATTACCCCGTTTAAAATGCTCTAATTGTGATTGGACAAGCGACGACTACAATAAAGATCTTCTTCGTACGTCTATTGCCAAGAAACAATGAAGATAACGAAAAAATCAATAAAACCTAACTTGCTAAGAAAACGGACACTATTTAGAAGTCAAATAACATAACGGTAGAGTTTCATGAACGATAATCGTGGTTGCGGATCGTGCCATCATTGTCACGAAGGTGGAAATATATCGACTAAACTCTGCAATGTTTGGCAGGATGACAACTCCCCTGATAAATATTGCAGCGAGGAAGATATGGACTACGGAGGTGAGCATTGGGGGCCGAAGCAAGAACAAGGAAAAAATTTATAGATACCTTGTCCCCCGAAGCTAACCAGGGAAACAAGGTCAGGTGGTGCGGTTCCGAGCATGACATAACGATGCGATACAACTTGACTAATTAGCAAGGTGGAGCATCTTATATGAAAGGAGGTTTTCATGCGCAAATACCCTTTTTTCAATATAGAGCCCCGAGGACTCACTAGAGCCGAGATTCGGCACCTTGGCGGGTGGTATCGCTCATTACTTCAACAATATCCTCAGTGCGATACTCGGCTATGCAGAAATGGTCTTAGATGCCGCTTTGGACTACAACCTACAATTGCTTCACAAAAAAGTCATATTGACGCTGTTGAAAATTATATCTGACAGATAATGTCCAATTATTTTTCTTAATAGAAAATTATAAAGACATAATGACTTTGGAAACGAGGTGGTTGCTTTTACAGAAATGCCGATTGTGTTATCAACATAGGAGAACTCAATGCAACTCAACCGACGACAGTTTTTCAAAGTCTGTGCTGTAAGCGTGGGCGGTTCGAGCATGGCAATGCTAGGCTTTTCCACAAAGAACGCGCTTGCTGAAGTACGCGAATTCAAGTTATCTCGTGCCACCGAGACACGCAGTACCTGTCCCTATTGCTCGGTGGGTTGTGGACTGCTCATCTATGGATTGGGCGACACGTCTAAAAATTCGAAGCCAGCAATCATCCATATTGAGGGAGACCCTGATCATCCTGTAAATCGCGGTACTCTGTGTCCAAAGGGTGCCGGTCTACTCGACTTCGTGCACAGTGAAAGCCGGCTCAAGTATCCAGAATATCGCGCCCCTGGTAGTTTGGAATGGCAGCGTATCACTTGGGACGATGCCTTCACCCGCATCGCCAAGCTGATGAAGGCCGACCGCGATAAAAACTTCATAGCCAAGAATGACAAAGGCGAAACCGTAAATCGTTGGGTCAGTACCGGCTTCCTAGCCGCGTCAGCTTCCAGCAACGAAACTGGCTACCTGACACACAAGATTGTCCGTAGCTTAGGAATGCTCGCCTTCGATAACCAAGCGAGGGTCTGACACGGACCAACGGTGGCAAGTCTTGCCCCGACGTTTGGCCGCGGCGCCATGACCAACCATTGGGTTGATATCAAAAATGCCGACCTCATTCTGATTATGGGTGGCAACGCCGCTGAGGCGCACCCGTGCGGTTTCAAATGGGTGACCGAAGCAAAAGCACACCGCAAAGCAAAACTTTTAGTGGTTGATCCTCGCTTCACACGTTCCGCCGCAGTCTCCGATTTCTACGCCCCTCTCCGTGCCGGTACTGATATCGCCTTCCTCGGCGGGGTCATCAACTACCTGTTGAGTTATGATAAAATCCATCACGAGTACGTACAAAATTACACCGACTTCAGTTTCCTGGTGAAGGAGGAGTTCGGCTTCGACGACGGCATTTATACAGGCTACGATCCTGAGAAGAGGAAGTACAATAAATCTACCTGGGGTTACCAAATCGGCGCCGATGGCTTTGTCATCACTGATCCGACTCTGCAAAACCCGCGTTGCGTTTATCAATTGATGAAGGCGCACTACTCACGCTACAGCCCGGAAATGGTCTCCAGTATCTGTGGCACACCCAAAGATGCCTTCCTCAAGGCTTGCGAACTGATCGCCGAGACCGCCACTGCCAACAAGACCATGACCATTATGTATGCCCTGGGGTGGACACAGCATTCCCAAGGCACACAGATGATCCGCACCGGTGCAATGGTGCAACTGTTATTGGGTAACATCGGTATGGCAGGTGGCGGCATGAACGCCCTCCGCGGTCACTCCAACATCCAGGGACTGACTGACCTGGGGTTGCTAAGCAATTTGCTGCCGGGTTACATGACCTTGCCCGGTGACGCGGAACAGGACTACAAAACCTATATCGAGAAGCGTGCCTTCAAACCTCTACGGCCCGGCCAGCTGAGCTACTGGCAGAACTACGGTAAATTTTTCGTCAGTACCATGAAAGCCTGGTACGGTGAGGCTGCCACCGTAGAAAATAACTGGAGTTACGACTGGCTTCCCAAGCTCGACAAGGGGTATGATCTCCTGCAGGTTTTTGAAAACATGCATCAGGGAAAAGTCAACGGCTACATCTGTCAGGGATTCAATCCGTTGGCCTCAGCGCCGTGCAAGATAAAAGTCTCAGGTGCCTTGTCCCAGTTGAAGTATCTGGTAATCATCGATCCCTTGGCCACGGAGACCTCTGAATTCTGGCAGGATTACGGTGAATACAACAATGTTGTCCCAAGCAAGATCCAAACCGAAGTGTTCCGGCTGCCATCGACCTGCTTTGCCGAAGAAGATGGCTCCCTCGTCAACTCGGGGCGATGGTTGCAATGGCACTGGAAGGCTGCTGAACCGCCCGGTGATGCCAAGGGCGACCAGGAAATTATCGCCGGTGTCTTTCTCAAATTGAAAGAAATGTATCGTAAGGACGGTGGTGTTTTTCCTGACCCGATCCTCAATCTAACCTGGAATCATCGCCAACCGACCTCACCTTCCCCGGAAGAACTTGCCAAGGAATTCTCCGGTATGGCCTTGAAAGATCTGACCGATCCCAAGGATCCAACCAAGGTCCTGCTCAAGGCCGGTCAGCAACTCAACGGTTTTGCTGAACTGCGTGACGACGGCTCGACCGCCTGTGGTTGCTGGATTTTCTCTGGTTCCTGGTCGGAAAAGGGTAACCTGATGGCACGGCGAGACAACAGCGATCCCTACGGTATCGGCCAGACATTGAACTGGGCCTTTGCCTGGCCGGCGAACCGGCGGATTCTCTACAATCGCGCTTCCTGTGATCTGTCCGGCAAACCCTTTGACTCAGAGCGGACACTGATCGCCTGGAATAAAGGTGCTGGTCAGTGGATGGGCGCCGACATCCCGGATTTCGTAGCGACCTCCCCCCCGGAGAAGGGTATGGGACCGTTTATCATGAACCCGGAAGGCGTGGCCCGCTTCTTTGGCGTCGACAAGTTGGAGGAGGGCCCATTTCCTGAGCACTACGAGCCGATGGAGTCACCCCTGACTGCAAACCTGCTGCATCCTAAGAACGACAAGGCGCGTGCCAACCCGGCTGCTCGGGTCTTTCAGGGTGACTGGGCGACCTTTGGCAAGCCAGACGAATTCCCCTATGTCTGCACCACCTACCGTCTCACCGAGCACTTCCATTTCTGGACCAAACACGTGCGCCTCAATGCTGTCGTGCAGCCGGAACAGTTCGTGGAAATCGGCGAGGAACTGGCTAAGAATAAAGATATCACGGCCGGTGACCATGTACGGGTGAAATCCAACCGCGGCTTCATCATCGCGGTTGCTGTGGTGACCAAACGTCTACGCAGCCTGAATGTCGATGGCAAAAGAGTCCACACCGTGGGCGTGCCGATTCACTGGGGCTTTACCGGCGTGGCCAAGAACGGCTACATCGCCAATACGCTAACCCCCTTTGTGGGTGACGCCAATACCCAGACCCCGGAATTCAAGTCGTTCCTCGTCAACATAGAAAAGGTGTAAGGAGGCGAATCATGGCACTGCAATCGCTCGATATCAAGGCCCGATCCGCCACCTCCACACTTTCCCCCTTGGTACGCACAGCCGTTACTGAAGTCGTCAAACTCATCGATATCTCCAAATGCATCGGATGTAAGGCCTGCCAGGTGGCATGCATGGAATGGAACGACCTGCGTGACTCAGTTGGAAAAAACATTGGGGTTTATGACAATCCTGCAGATCTTTCCGACCAGTCCTGGACCGTTATGCGCTTTTCTGAAGTTGAGGTCAACTCAGGACGACTGGAGTGGCTGATTCGCAAGGACGGCTGCATGCATTGCTCCGAACCAGGCTGCTTGAAGGCCTGCCCGGCTCCGGACGCCATCATTCAGTATAGCAATGGTATCGTCGATTTCCATGAGGAGCATTGCATTGGCTGCGGCTATTGCATTATGGGTTGCCCGTTCAATATCCCGCGAATGTCGAAAAAGGACAGCAAGGTCTACAAGTGCACGCTCTGTTCCGATCGGGTAGCAGTTGGCCTGGAACCGGCCTGTGTCAAGACCTGTCCCACCGGGGCAATCATTTTCGGTTCCAAAGAGGACATGATTCACCACGCTGAAGATCGCATTTTTGATCTCAAAGAACGGGGCTATCAGCGGGCGGGACTGTACAATCCACCTGGCGTCGGGGGGACCCATGTAATGTACGTGCTGCAGCATGCTGATCAACCTGAGCTGTATCATGAATTGCCCAAGGATCCGGGTATCAGTCCGGAGGTTATTCTCTGGAAAGGTATCTCCAAGACCGTAATGAATATTGGGCTGGGTACGGCCATTCTGGGTGGAATATTCCACTACGTGACCCAAGGACCCAATGAAGTCAGCGAGGCAGAGGAGGAAAAGCAATGAGCCAAAATAAAATGATCCAGCGTTATAAGGCGAGCGAACGTTTCAATCATTGGTTTGTGGCCATATGTTTCATACTTGCCGCCTTGTCTGGAATTGGCTTTTTTCATCCCGGTTTCTTCTGGTTGACCAACCTGTTCGGCGGCAGCACCTGGGCGCGTATTCTGCACCCTTTCTTTGGCGTCATCATGTTTCTGTTCTTCATTGTCTGGGTGGCCCGTGTCTGGAAGTATAACCACGTCACCGCTGCCGACTGGCAATGGGTTAAGCACTTGGGCGATATTTTGCGCAGTCGAACGAACAATCTACCGGAGATCGGCAAATATAATCTAGGTCAGAAGTACCTCACCAGGACGCTATTGGTTGCAATCATTCTGTTACTGGCTTCCGGGATTCTGATCTGGCAGCCCTGGTTTGCATCTGTATTTCCCATCGAGTTGCGCAGAATGGCGGTCCTGATCCATGCTTTTTCCGCTTTTGTGGCCTTGATGTGCTTTATCGTCCATGTTTATGCCGCCTACTGGACACGTGGTTCGATTCGCGCCATGACCCAGGGAACCGTTACCGTGGCTTGGGCAAAACATCATTGTATGGCTTGGTATAAGGAGATGGTGAGTAAAAATTGAAAACCTGAATAGGCAAGACATGACATCAATTTTTGGGAATATCCTCGTGTAGGTACCAAAGGAAACCGTGATATTGATATTTGTGTGGGCCTCAATCAAGACCAATAAATCTGGACAATAAATGACAACTACTCCCATCCTGCTCCCTGGCCAGATGGAGGCTCCTGCTGGTGATTTTCCCGAATTGCGGTTACCCTCGGCAATGGTTTTTAGCCGCCGCGCCCAGCGGTTACGCCATCTGGCCCGAGGACATAGCTTGGGCGATTATCTATGTTTCATGGCTGTTTTGGCGGAGTGCCAGCAAAGCGAATTAGACCGTCATCCGGAAATACCTGTTCCGGATACCAGACTGCTTGCAAGTTGCCGTGAATACGCGATGCCTCCGCTTGGCACTGCGGGCTGGCACCGCAATCCCCACTGGCAAACAATAACGCAAATCCTGTTCGATGCGATATACAATGAGGTACCTGCAGGCGGCTTGGAAGCCCTTGCTCTCCTTCATAACCCTAAAAAGGAATGGTTGGAGGCACAAGCCGACATAATACTGGCTCAAAAATTAGAAGGTCTCAACCTGGCCGCAGCTCCAATCATAGGGGCGGCGCTGCAGGTGCAATGGACATATTTAGCGAGACAACTGGAGCCTTCTCAAATGGCTTGGCACGAACAACCTGCCGTCTGCCCTGTATGCGGCGGCCATCCGGTTGCTTCAGTCATCCGCACAGATGGGCCTGCGAATGGTCTCCGTTATTTGCATTGCTCGCTGTGTAGCTCAGAATGGCATATGGTGCGATCAAAATGCAGCAATTGCGATTCCAGCAAAGATATCAGTTATTACAGCATTGAAGGAAGGGAGGAAATTGTCCGTGCCGAAGCCTGTCCAGCATGCCACTCCTATCTTAAGGTCATCCACCAGGAAAAAGACTCTTGGGTAGATCCGGTAGCAGATGATCTCGCTACTCTTGCTTTGGACCTCCTTATGGGTGAGAAAAAATTTGCTAAAAGCAGTGTCAATTTTCTTATGTTCCATAGCAGAAATAAATAATGACGAACGACCAAAAGACATCGGGCCAAAGAATTTCTCGACTTTTTGCGCCAAATCAACAAGGCCATCCCGCCTGATATTACCCTGCATGTTATCCTGGGCAACAGCAGTACGCATAAGACGGAAGAAGTGAATAAATGGCTCAAAGGTAGACGTCGTTCAAGGACTTCGTAGATCAAAAGGCAATGGCCAGGAAAGTCCGGCAGCGGTTGCCCGGTTGCCTTTTTCGTCGGAATGGTGACCGCAATCGAATCGGACTGCTGGCCTTTTCCCCATCGGAACGGCGGCCGGGCTCAACCTGAATACGTAAATAGTATGATAATTCAAGAAGATGTTGAGGCAATGTTCAGCCACGCTATAGCCTGGATTCAACCAATCAATTAGCCTGGTTAAGAGCATAGCTGCCACATTATACGGCTATCGATTTTAAGCAGCTGAATTGTGAATTTTTACTCGGGCAGAATCAGCCCTTTTATTAGTCTCATCGATGGACAATGGAGCCTTAGTTCGCCAAGTTAGAGGAGAGAGTGCTTAGATGGAGTTGCCTCGGTTCAACCATGAACAGCCAAATCCAAGATTCAGCCACCATAGTCATGGACATTATTAAGGCTATTGAATCAAGAGATGCTCTTGTGGACCAGGTCTTCTCGGGTCAGTGTCTTGACAATGCGGTCCTGATGCCAATGCTTTTGCAGGGATTTCAGCTTGGGATTATCGAGGAGTGCTTGAAATGTATTGATGGCGCGACTATTCCTGATGGGAATAAGGATGCCGAACTCGGCCAAGTTTGCCGGGATACTAGGATCATAGAGAATTATAAGGGTTATTCTCCTAATTCCTTGGCGGCATGCCACTGCCTGCGAACCTCTGGCTCAAGCAAAATTCAGAACACAGAACATCATCTGTCTTCGTTCCGATGTTTCCGGCAGCTAGCAGTTCAGGTATTTTTTAGCCGTGATTCAACCTTATTAATTAAATTTGCTAGTTTTATATCGAGTGACCGAGCAACTGCTGTGACTTCCAAATTGTCAAACTGTCCAAATAGAGAGGACGGCTGGTCGTATTCGATCTTTGTCGTCCGGTTATCGACCTCATAGACGAGCAATCTTAGAGGGGCATAGAGTGCTGCTCTAATATCATGCCGAGTCATCATGGCAGCGATGAGTGGGTTTCCCAAAACATACTGCCTTGCCTTTTTGGGAGTCCCGTAGAGATTCAGAAGCTTTCCATGGTCCTGAATGCTGAACAACATCAGGCCTTCTTCTCCCTCAGCCTCTTTAAGTTTTTCTTGCACCGATCGGGAATCGGTCTCCAAATCATCGAGAAAAGCGTTGTTAAATCGACCCAGGGACTGTTCGAGTATTTGAATTATATCTTCAAAGTCGGCATTTATTTCTAGGGAAACGTGACAAACCGCAACTGTATTTTCCATGTTTAGTTCCTTTTGTTCAATTCACGCCGCCAATGGCCATCACGTGTCTTGATATATTCTCCATTTGCCGTTTCTGTCCGTACCATTTGTTGATGGCCTAACCCGATCGTCCCGGTTATTTTTCGACGCTCCGAACAACCTCCACATCTTCTCCTTGGTTTCGTGGTCCTCTTTCGTTGACTCTCCGCTTTTCAGAAGCTAAATCATCAGTTTTCCTGCGCAACGGACGAAACAAGGAATTTAACTTCAACCGGACAATTTGGATGTGCTCTTTCAATATGAAAAGCTCATCATAAAAGGCCACAGACGTGTGGATACGACTAACCGCGTTTTCGATGTGATCAAGTCTTGCTCCATATGCTTCGATTGTTTCAACCGTTTGGTTTTCCAGAATTTCCATCTCCAATTTCCTCAGTTCATGATACCAAGGGTAATATTTTGAGCGATTTCTCCATGTATAGACCCATGGCATCATCCCCATCAAAGGAAGAATAATCATCCCCAGGGGAATAAGAACCAGCGTCATGCGCTCAACAAAAGTTGCCACCCAAAATGGTAGGTAGGCATAGAGCCACGATCCCCCAGATCTGTAAAAACGCTGAGCCTGTTCGCTTATAGGGTCATCCTGCTTGGCGAGCGAAGGAAACTCCCCGGCTTTATTAACCCAACTAGCACCGCTGTAAATTTCTACGGAGGCTTTTAACAGCAGGTAAACCAAAGCGGGGTGAAGGTCTTTGCGGACGATAAGATTAGTGGTCGGAGACAATAGGTGCACATCGGATGATGGATGCCGCGTTCCCGGATCGATGATCCCCTTTGGCAGAACGACACTTGCAAGGTCAGGGAAACGGCGGGTATACGCTTCCGCCTGGTTCAGGCTCATCAGTTTGGTGCCTTTGGTATTAAGCAATTCCTGAATCAATTGGTTGTCCGGAGAACCGAAGGCCATGATCGCATCCACCTTGCCTTCCAGGAGGGCCTGTTTTGCCTCGGGGTGCGGGAGTTCGAGTAATTCGGTTGACGGACTATCCACACTTGAAACCTTTAGCAGTTCGAGAGAAAATTTCTTCACACCGCTCCCGTCCGGCCCAATTGCGATCCTCTTGCCCTGTAATTGCGACAAATCGTCGTAGGTATCGTTGGTATCGTTCCCTTTGTAGAAGATCCATAATGGTGTATACGCCAGGCTACCGAGAGAAACAACATTGGAGGTTTCCTCAATCCCGCCAACGGTGCTTTGAACAAACCCCGCCTCCACCCTTTGTGATTTGTCCTCAAGAAGGCTCAGGTTTTCAATGGCCCCTGAGGTCGGGCGCAATACAACGTGAATGCCATTTTGGGCCAGCAATCGTTTATAATGTTCACCAAAGGCAGCATATGATCCACCCTCCATGCCGGTGGCCATAATTAGAGTTTTGGGTGGGAATGGCTTGACGAAACGATAGCTTATCCAGGAAATTACAATGAGAATCAACAGGATGGCTAAAATTACAACTAAATATGTACGCAACGTCAACTCTCTAACTTTCAGGTGACCCATAGTGCATTTCCTTTGAGTTGACCTATATATTGATTGCTCTATCTAAAACTGGTGGGCTTACTTGATGCATTGAAATCGGTTTGGGCTTCGCGAGCCAACCAATATTATTCCAAAAACTTCCTTCCTGTAAGTATCCAATATTCTCCTGATCAAATAACTGAATTCGTTAGATCGAGTCTCGATTTCATGCCTGATATAACCGCCGCCGTATAGTGTGTCAGGTTAGCTCTGGATCGTCCTTTTGAAGGCCTTCAATCCCCACTCTGGCAGCATTCTATTTTGAGTTTTTAAACTCAACGCATTCTGAATGTGTTTCAAATATATATTACAATATTGATATGTCATTAATCAATCAGCTGTTAATTCTAACACAAGGAGAATGTATTTCGCATTGAATCAAGAAGACGGCCAGTGGCCGTGTGGTTATGGTTATCATGACAAATGGCTGTTTTATTTTTTGAGTGTAGCAGGATATCCGTTCGATACGGATAACCTATTCGTAATTCTTAGTCCTACATTTCTACGGAGGCACCATGGAAACTAAAAAAAACGGAAGATTCACGCAATTATTCATTTAGCAGCAACGACTGCCGCAGGCATTGGATCAGGTTTCGCGCAAATCCCAGGGGCTGACATGCCCATCCTAATGGCATTACAGACATCCATGATTATCGCGATCGGGTCTGAGCACGATTGCACCATCACAAAGGCTCATGCCAAAAGCATTTTGTTAACATTACCTGCGGGATACGGCGGGCGAGCGTTATCTCAGTTTCTTGTCGGCTGGATTCCATTGTACGGTAACGCTATCAATGCCAGCACCGCAATGGTTCTAACTGAAACTATCGGCTGGGCAGCAAATGCTTATTTTGCAAAAGACGATAACAAAAAATCACCCGCTTTAATTTCCTAACCATCTTACCTGTCTGATTCACCTGTTCAAAAACGACCGTTTTCGAACACCCCCAAAATCAATCTAATTTCCCGTTCATAAATTAGCCTTCACCTTTTCGAACATGTTCACAAGTCTCTGTAACGTTTTTGAACAGGGAAAGGAGGGCTCTACGTCTAAAATTTAGCGAGGAACAGCATGGCAACTTTTGCTTGCGGTCGGGTCAGCACAAAAGATCAATCGAGCGAAAATCAACGCCTGGATAACGAAAAAGCACGGATAAAAGTTAATTTCTGGTTCGCTGATAAAGGCGTTAGTGGCAAGACCCCAGTCATCACAACGCCCTCAGTTTAAAGCGATGCTCCACCGAATCCGTAGCTCAGAGTTCTTCTGCAAAACAAGTTGAGCATCCTGCCCGTCTTATTTCAACCAACCAAAACTTATCCATTCAAGCGCGAAACAACGGCATGGCTCCCAACGGGGCTATGCTGTTGTGTTTCCAAAATCTACAGGAGAAACCATCATGACACCACTGCAGGAACATATCTGTTTAATCAACGAGCGTTTGCGGTCATTCGGTATCGAGTCCATTCAGGAAATCAAAATGACCGACCGGGAAGGTAAACAGATCGGCCAAATCAAGTACGGTTACCGGCCTCAGTACGTCTTTGACAGTGTTAATGAGATACTAGGCCCAGAGAACTGGAGGTATGAGCTGACCAAGGAGGAGATTTATGAGAACCAGGCAGTCGCTGAGATTACCCTGTTTCTCAAAATCGATGATGCGTGGCTCTGCAAGGGATCACACAAGGGCCAGATGCAGATTATT